>Ga0209414_1000910_pt1 | contig 14308 bp, 11 predicted proteins | sample LakVidmifraction_4_FD_181154 | JGI IMG/M metagenome (GOLD analysis project Ga0209414, IMG submission 181154) | Hypersaline microbial communities from Lake Vida, Antarctica - Brine Hole Two &gt;0.2 micron (SPAdes) (version 2) | ecosystem: Environmental > Aquatic > Non-marine Saline and Alkaline >... | reverse complement strand
AGGCGGCACGAAACTTCTGTGTGGTATGCGAACCTTTGTTGATTATCGTCATCAACCCGTTTACTTCTTCCTGGCTTAATTTAATAGTGTATCGTATCATTGTTTTTATATAAAGATACAAAATTAAATTTATTACGTCATAATAAACTTAACTTAACACTAGTTTGTAATTTCCCAGTTTCATATATGTTAATGTCTGTGCTAAATGCACATTGTTTAAAGCCTCCACGCTTTTAATTTCAATTACTACTTTATTTTCTACCAGAATATCTATTCTGTATCCACAGTTTAATCTAACTTCTTCAAAAATAAGTGGCATCGGTTTTTCTGCTTCTGCATATAAACCTGCCTGAGAAATTTTGTAAAACAAGCATTTCTGATATGCACTTTCAAGTAGGCCGGGTCCCAGTGCTCTATCTACCTCAATACCCAAGCCTATAATTTTGTTTGCAATTTCATTTTCTGTTATATCTCAGGTTTTTTATGTTCTATTTGCTTTTTTTTAACTGCTAAGATCGCTAAGGTTTACGCTAAGCTCGCAGAGTAAAAAGTGCTAAGAAACGCAGAATGTTGTTTGTAAATATATTATACTCTTTTCCTGTTTTCCGCAAAATAAAGCATAAACAAAAAATAATAGGATAAGTGGGCTGGTTATCTAATTAAGATCAATACCGTCTGACAAGAGAGAAAGAAAAAGGATAACCTTGAGAAAACTAAATATCAACGCTTTTAAAAGCGATTGTCTGTTTAGAAAACTGTACAGTCATTTTTAAAAAAGAATAAGATTTGAAGAATTAAAAACACCCGAACTGCCCTTCATCATTCATGTTCTATCAAATCAACTTTATCAGACAACAATGATTTGCAAATCTTGTTCCTAAATAATTGATGTAAAATTTTTACTGGGCGCTCCATCCTCCGTCTAAAACAATGGCTGTGCCGGTAATTGTACTTGCATCTTCATTGGCAAGAAAAAGAGCGGTTTCAGCAATTTTTTCGGTGGGAATAAATTCTTTTACTGCTTGTTTTTTTAGCATTACTTTTTTGACCACTTCATCTTGAGACATCCCGTGTGTTTTAGCCTGATCTTCTATTTGCCCTTCTACCAGAGGCGTTTTGACATATCCGGGACAAATTGCATTACAGGTAATATTCTGTCCGGCACCTTCGAGGCCCAGGACTTTGGTGAGACCTATTACTCCGTGTTTTGCCGAAACGTAAGCCGATTTATACTCAGAAGCCCGCAGACCGTGAACCGAAGATATATTGATGATACGCCCAAATCTATTTTTTTGCATGCCTGGCCATACTGCTTTAGAAGCGATAAAAACAGCACTTAGGTTTACGGCGATAATGGCATTCCACTTTTCTAAAGGAAATTCTTCTATTTTGGCTACGTGTTGAATTCCGGCATTATTAATTAGAATATTAATTTTGCCAAATTGCGCCAGGGTAGTTTCTACCATTTTTTCAATTGCCGGTTGCTCCATTAAATTAGCATTCGAAAAACCAACTTTCACGCCATTTTCTTTCCCGATTTTTGCGGCGATTTCAGCTCCGTTGTTTTCCAGACCATGAAACATAATATCATATCCGGCTTTGGCGAAAGCGATGGCGATGGCTTTGCCTATCCCGCTGGTGCTACCTGTAATTAAAGCTACTTTACTCATAATTAAAAAAATTAAGTAGTATTTGATTAAATTTTTGTGGCTGGTCCATGGTGACACCGTGCCTGGAGTTTTTTACCACTTCCAGCCTGGCATTAGGCATTTTTTGAGTGTATGCCTTCTTTAAACTTACCGGCGTATAGTCCATATCTGAAGCTACAACCAGCACCGGAATTTCAATTTCCTTTATTTTATCGCCAATACCCCATTCCATTAAAGTGATAAAGGAATGATAATAAGGGAAAACAGCGTTATTATTTAATCGGTGATAAAAAATGTTCCTTAAATCACCCTGATTTTTTTCGGGAAACATGCTTTCGGCAATTTTATGGGCCAATGGGGAGATGCCCTGTTCCTGAAGCATGGCCGTGCGTTCGGTAATCATTTCCTGTCCCATATTTCCCAATTGGTCAAAATCTGGCGCGGTATTGACAATCACCATTTTTGTAATTAGGTTTTTATAGGTTACGGCCATTTCAAAAGCTATCGCTCCGCCCATAGAAAAACCTACTACCATACAATGTTCTATCCCCAATTCTTGCAGAAGTAATTTCATATCTTCCGCAATTTGCGGGATTCCGTAGGCGTCTTTATTTTGGGGCTTTGTAGAATTGCCATGCCCTCTTAGATCGGGGGCTAGGATTCTATATTCTTCAGAAAAGCTGTTTTTCTGCAGGTCCCAATCGGCTTTGTTCGAGCCCAGCCCGTGGATAAGAAGAACAACTTCCCCTTCTCCCTGGTCTAGCACTTCAAGGCCAATTCCATTTTTCAACTTAATTTGATGAATCATGCGTTGGCTCTATATTATTTTTTTCCTAAAGGAAGGTGGTATTTCAACTCCACAAGGTATAAACGACCAATGGTAGGAGAAGCCACAAACTGTCGTACTTCTGAATCAAACAAATTGGTGACAGAAACTCCAAGGTTCCAGTTCTCGTTGAAATTGTATCCTACATTGAGGTCTATATTGAAGAAACCACCTAATGGACCATAGTTCCAGGTTCTACCATTTCTGGCATTTTCGATCACATCGTTGGTACCATCACCATTTAGATCTTGCGTTTCCGCTGCGATATTGATTCCCGAGAAAAAGTCGTATTCTTCCACATAACGCCCGTAAAGGGAACCGTAGAATTTTGAGCTGGTATAATAATAACCAATCCCAAATTTATTGGTAGGAGTGTTAATAGGCAAATCGGTGTCTAAAACCACGCCATCACGGTTGGCATCATTGTCAGAATCATCTTTATCTAAGCTGTAATCGAAATACGAATAGTTAAAGGTAAGTTTATTGGCATTGTTGAAAAAGTAACTAAAGCCGAGGTCTGCTCCGTAGGTATCCACCTGTCCGAAATTGAGGTAGGTAAGCACTAAGGAACCGTCAGATTGCGGAATTACTTCTCCGATAGGAGTGCCCCCGCGGGTTGCCACCGGCGAACTGGCCGAAATATTAATAAGCGGGCTCAGGAAATCCTCAGATCTATTGTAATAGGCATTAGCTTCAAAATAGGTTTTATCCCCAAACAATTGTCCTTTATAGCCGGCTTCCAAAGACTTTATAGTTTCCACTTGCAAAGGATCTATTTTAGTGCCGTCTTGCAGTGTAAAACCTTCTCCATTTCCCAAAACAAGACCTCCAAAAAGATTTCCGTCAAGATTCAAAATAGAGGGAGCGGCAATCCCTTTTCCATAGGTAAGTCGGAAACTTCCGGTGTCAAAATTCTTGACAATAGCTGCTTTCGGAATAAAATTCCCGCCATATAATTCGTGATCGTCGTAGCGACCTACAAAAAGTAAATCGATGCCGGCATCTTCAAAGCTGTATTCAAGTTGTCCATAAACCCCAACCTGATTGATTATAATAGGTCCGTCCATATCCAAAAGGTAAGTTCCGTTAGAATTTGCGCGGTCTTGCTGATATTGTGCTCCCAAAACATAGGTAAGAGCACCTACCTCATTATTATACTGTCCCTCGGCATTCCAGCGTCTGGAATCATCTTCAAAAACCGATCCCCGGGGTAAAGCTATTCCGCCTCCGGGCGCCCCTTCTATGGGAAACCATAGCTCGGTAAAGGAACGTGCCCTGGCTTCTCCTTCTGGAAAACCATTGTTTATAAATGACACATAATTTTGTGTACGTTGGTTAATGGCATAAGTATCCTCGGTTTTACTCCAGGTGTGGTATAGGTTTCCATACCAGCGCGGCGAAATAAAACGCAGTTGCGCGTAATCTATAGACCAATCTTTAATTTGGTTTCGTCCGGCATTGGTTACCCCCAAATTGGTGTTGTTACTATGCCCGTATGAAGCAATAAGATCTGAAGATTCGTTAATTCCGTAATAAGCAGCCCCGCCGTATTTGGTGGTAGAAAAATCCCTATCAAGTTCTAATTCGGGGTAGGCTTTTGGCCCTACATAAACCGAATCTACATACTCAAATTCTTCTCCCTGGCTGTGTTCTCCCCAAACTTTAAAAGCCAGCTTATCATTTACTTCCATAGCATACCGGCCACGAAAAGACAGCACTTTTTGGTTTCCGGCACCCACGGCCAGATCTAGCCCTTCGGAAGTGCGCGGATCTTTAGTAATTGTATTTACAAGTCCATTGTGGGCATTAGGGCCATAAAGCGCCGCATTGGGTCCCAGGATAATTTCTACCCGCTCTATATCTGCTTTAGTGATGGTGGAAAACGACCCAAAAGGTAATCCCGTAGCAATAAGATTGGAGATGCGACCATCTTCTACCTGTAGGTTTTTCGAGTTGAAGGCCGAGTTAAATCCGCGAATATTAATTCCTGTTCCCTGTACCCCGGTTCGAACAAAATCTACTCCTTTTTGGCGGGCAGCGAGCTCCCCAGGATTGGGACCGGCAAAATTTTCTATTTCCCTGGCAGTAATTACGTTTACCGTAGCCGGGGCTTCGGTGATTTTTTGTGGTCTTCGGTTGGCGGAAATAACCACCTCATCCATAATGCTCGCCGAGGGCGCCAGACTAAAATCCAGGGTTTTGTCTTCCCCGGCCACAATGCTTATTTGGCGCGTAAGCGTTTCGTAACCTATAAAATATACCTGAAGAGTATAGGTATCTGGTGCAAGTTCCAGTTTATAATAACCATTTTCATTGGTAGATGCTCCCGCATTGGCGCCTTTAACCAAAATATTGGTTCCCAGCATAGGCTCACCGGTTTCAGCATCGGTCACTGTTCCACTTATACTTCCCGTTTGGGCGTATGCCAAACCGCTGAAAAGAAAGCTCATAAAGATAAATAGTCTTATTTTCATAATAATTTCGAATTAATTTAAAACTAAATTAACAAGATGAACTACTAAGTTTGGCTAATTATGAAGATTATAAAGTGCGACCAGGCTTAACCTTACTGTCAGAGATCTGTTAAACGCCTGCCTGTTTTAATGAATTAAGGCCTTCTGATTAAAGTGCGACTTTAAATTTGAGAAAAAAGTGGGTAGGGCAAAAGAGAGCCGCTCTATAAAATCGTTTAAAGCCTTCAGACCTTCAGCATCCAGCTGTGAAAAATTATTTATTGCCATGGTTAATTCCTCAAAGAGTTTTTCTTCGGAATATTTTCCGTTTAGATAGTTAGCCAGGCTAAAATACCAGTGAATTTTTGGAATAAAATTTTTGTTCCCTTTCGCCTGAAGCTCCCGTTCCAATAAGTTGTATTTTTTGGTAACTTTAATTACTTCCGCGGGTTTTTCGGTCGCAGTTAGCAACATGAGGTAATTTGAAAAAAACCGGCTCCAACGGTGCTCAAAGACATTTTTTTTATTTTCTGAAAGAAAATTCAATGCGAAGTTTTCAGCAATTAAAAAGTTTTTGTTTCGTACCAGACTGCGCAAATAGTGCGTCGCAAATCCCAGTTTTTGATGATGGTTAAACGAGGATTTGAATAATTTATAATTTCCGGTAAGGATAGCCAGTGCCTCTTTATTTTTATTTTTTTTCAGTAAAATAGCCACCAAATTATTGAGATAAAACAAAGTATCGCTATTGTCTTGTTTTACCGAAAGATGGGCGTAATATTCGGCTTTATCGAGTTCTTTAAGATTGGAATGGAGAATTACCCGATTGGCGTAATAATTAAAGAGCACGCGGCGGGAATACATTTCGCCGTTTTGAAAACGCGTATCCATATAATCAAAAACATCGCGGGCTTTCGTATATTCCTTATAATTAAAATAAAGAAATACCAACCTTACAAAGGAGTGATAGGTGTTAAGGCCATCCAGGCGCTCATTGTGCAAGTACTCGAGCAATCGGGATTCCCAGGGTTTGGTATTTAGGCTTTGAGAGGTATATTGGCGCGTAAGATCTTTGGTCGCCAAAAAGAGATCATTGCGCACTTGCAGGTCTTTTTGGTAATATTCAAGATTTCTTTCGAGGAAATCCTCCGTTATATCACAATCCTTATACCTAAAACGAACCAGTAAATAATCCTGATATTCCCGCACTAATTCATAAAATTTTTGAAAATAAAAAGAGGTATGCTCATAGCTTGCCATAAATTCCTGCAGCTTTTTTTCCTGAGCAGAAGTTATGGTATCGGTAAGGATTTGCTTCTCGGTGAAACTAATATATTCCAAATGCGCATCCACATCGGCCTTTTTTAATTTCTCTGAAATCCATTTTTTGATATAGGCATACTTACGTTTATCGATACTTTCATCAAATTCTTCTGCGCTATAAAATTCTTCGGCATTTTTGCACACCTGAAGTAGGATTTGTTCCTTTTCAAGATCGCGAATGCGATTTTTCTTTAGTAAATAAGCGGCTTCGTGCGGTAAGACCCCTTCAGAAAAATCTATAAAAATTTTTAATTTGTGTTTCATTGTTTTACAAATTCCGCTATCTGTTTGTTCACAGCCCCAGGTTGTTCAAATTGCAACAAATGGCCAGCCTTGTCGATAATTTCCACTTTTAAATCTTTGAAATTTTCCTTAGCGGTTTCCGCAAGGGAAGCGATACTTAGATTGGGATGAAAATAGGAGTTGGGGATTAGGGCATCGTTTTTTGCAAAAAGTAAGAGAACGGGCTGTTGTATTTTTTCTAAGTCATCCATTACAGGCTCATTGAGCATAGCGTGCACATTATTGACCACCACTTGCGCATAATCCTGAAAATCTGTGGCTTTTTTCATCGCAATACGTTGCTGCACCATAGGCTCTGCATCTTTAGGAAAAGTATAAAAATTCGTTTCATAGTTTGTTCGTATTTGACTTTTGGTAGCATTTGTTACCGTTGCGAGCGTGTAGGAGGCTTTCGTCACGGCAGTCTCTTGTTCGGTAAAAGTCTCAATCCCTGCCGGTGCCAACAGAATCAATTTTTTATAAGTTTCAGGGTTTTTTAATACACAATGCATAGCTATTTGTCCCCCCATAGAATGCCCTACCAATACTACATTTTCAAATCTTTTTTTGTCGATAAATTCTTTTATGAATTCGGCATATTCCTTCAGGCTATATTTGGTTTTATTTTTGGAAGATTTACCGTATCCAGGCAGGTCCAGGGCCACGCAACGAAACTGGTTTTTTAAGTCGGGTATATTTTTCTGCCAGGAATTTAGGTTAGTTGCAAGTCCGTGTACAAAGACTAAAGTGGTGTCGCTGGTTCCGGTTTCCGAATAGGCTATTTCTTCGAAACTCAATTTTAAGGTTTTCACAGGTAAATTATAATTTACTAATTCACTTATTTCTTGTTGCGCCTTGATGCTAAAAATACTAAAGCATAGAATAAGGCTAAATGCCAGTCTTTTCTTCATAATGATTCTGTTTATATCTTTTTTTTAATTTGTTCCGATCTACTTTTCCAATCCCCGATTTAGGAAGTTGGTCTAAAAAAATAAACTCTTGTGGGATTTTATAAGAACTCAATATTTTTCCCAACTTTTCTTTCAAATCTTTTTCGCCAAATTTAAAATTTTTAGAAACCACAAACGCCACTCCCGCTTGTCCCCATTTTTCGTGGGCCATACCAATTACCACCGCTTCTTTCACCCACTGCCTATCAATTAGTATTTCTTCAATTTCTGAAGGAAAAATATTCTCCCCACCCGATATAAAAAGATAATCTTGCCGTCCTACCAGATACATAAAACCTTCCTCATCTACAGTAAGGATATCCCCGGTATAAAACCAGTTATCTTTAATTTTTTGATGGGTATAAACCGAATTGTTCCAATATCCGGGAGTGACCACATTTCCTTTAAGACAAAGTTCGCCGGCTTCATTTATATTCACCTCTGTCCCGTTTTCGTTTACTACTTTGTATTCCACATAAAAATTGGGTTTGCCAATAGAGCCTTTTTTCCAAAGGGCATCGTGATGGTGCAACGAAGTAATACAGGGGCCTGCTTCGGTAAGACCGTAGCCCTGACGTAATAAAATGCCTTTTTGGGCATAGCTGTCAATAAGCTGGGAAGACAGGCTTTCTCCCCCCACAATAATATGTTTTAAACAATTAGACTTGAAGTTTGCAAAAGAAGGATGTTTTTCCATAATCCGCAGCATCGTGGGAACGGCCATAAATAGGCTTATGGGTTTTTGCTGAAGGTAATTAAGCACTTTTTTTGGCTTAAAAGCTTTTATGAAATCTACTCGGGCACCGCGGTGCAACATAGGTAATAACAAGACATTCCAGCCAGAAGTATGGTAAGGCGGCAGGGCATTGAGGGTGATATCGCTTGAGGTGATTTCCAGTTCTACCGAGGTATTGAGGCTGTTCCAAAAAAGCATTTTATTGGTGTATAAAACGCCTTTGGGTTTTCCTGTAGTTCCCGAAGTATAGAAAATAAATACAGTATCGTCGGGAGAAATTTTCCGTTGGCAAGTTTTCATTTTGGGAGTAGTAGTTATACTTAATTCCTCTCTTATATCTTTAGTGGGCAGATGATGTAGCTTAGCCAGGTATTGTGCTTTGTTATTAAATTTCTTTTCTGAAAGCACCAATTTTGGCGCGGCATCTTTTATAAAATAATTTAGTTCTTCCAGGCTTGCCCGGTAGTTTAAGGGCACGAGAATGGCACCCAAAGCCTGAGCTGCAAAAAAGAGCATAACATACTCTGGCGAATGTCTGGAAAGCACCGCAATTCTGTCTCCCGGGGCGATCTTATAATGAGTTTTAAGCCAGGCTTCTAGTTTTAGGCTATTTTGCCTTAGCTCTTGGAAATTATAGGATTTACCGGTATCTGCCGATACCAGCGCCGTTTTGTCCGGGGTATATTCCGCCCATTTTCCTATCCAATCAAAATTATTCACGCTTTTGTTTTTCTTTTAAATAAATAGTGCTTCTCCGTATAGTCGAGTGTTTGAGCTAGAAAGAACGAGAACAAGGCTTGTAAAATTTTGAAAACCAAGGAGTTTACTGGTGTAAAAGCGATGTCCTGAGCAAAGTCGAAGGGACTGTTTTCAAAATGAGTGTAACGCAGTTATCGGCCTTTATAGACGGACACTAAATATAGGGAATTCCCAATTATAAATGAGGCTACAACCGCAATCGCTGCTGAAACCCCGGGATTGTTCACGGGTTCTTGCATATAGGGGGTAATTCTTCCGTAGTAAATAATAAAATGAATAGCTACCGCAGAAAAACTGGCAATAAAAACGGCATTTTTCGAAACCTTTTTAAAGTAAATTCCAAACAACACAGGCACAAAGGCTGCAGCAAAATAGGCATAGACTCCATTTTGCGCAAATATCGCCACACTCACATCGGGATTTAGAATTTGATCGTAGCTTAGGTAAAAACTTACTATCGCTAAAACTATAATGACCACTTTGTTTAGGGCTACTTCATTAAAATTCTTTTTAGATGAAAGCGGACTTAAAAGATCGGTGGTGATGGTGGTAGATAAAGATTGGATTAAACCTTCTAGAGTAGAAAGCCCTGCGGAAATGAGTCCTGCGACAATAACTACGCCGATCCCGGCGCTAAAAGTATTTACGACGTAAGCCGAGACCAACTCGTCCATTTTTAGGGTAGTTCCGTTGAAGGTTAAATCGGGAAAAGTGAGCCGGGCATAAAGTCCTACGGCTACTATCAGGTAAAAAACACTCATACAGCCAATTGCGACCCAGAGATAAGTATTGACTTCTTTTTCGCTTCTTAAAAACAGGGTTTTGGTAATAATATGGGGCTGACAAACAATGGCTATTCCAATTATAATTTGACATAAAATGATTTCAAAATAGTCCCGAAAAAGAAAACTATCTGGGTTAGTGGCTTTGGTAAGACGGGGATCTATTTCATTTAGCAGGCTTACAAAACCATCAAAACCATTTGAAAAGTATTCAGAACCAGACCACAATAGGATCACTGCCACGACAAACATAATCAAGGCCTGCACGGTATTGGTATAAACCATAGAATTGGCTCCGCCAAACATGGTGTAACCAAAAACAAAGATGACCAGGCCCAATAGCACATAAAAAGGTTCGAGATTAAGCGATTTTGAAATAATCTGGGTGAGTCCTACACAAATAAGAACTATAAAAGTAATGAGCAATAAAGACAATATCGCAAAGAAAATAGTAAGGGTTTTAGAGTCGTAGCGTTTCCCAATCCACTGCGCCATAGTGAGCGCTTTTACCGTAGAACCGTGTTTTTGAAAAGCTTTGGTAAAAAAGATTAGGGAAGCGAAAATTGCAAGCGGCATAACCAGACCAAAAGAAATCATTCCAGAAAATCCATATAAAGCAATAAAGCCGGGATTGATAATGAAGGTAGCCGCACTCGTCATTGAAGCTGCCAGGGAAAGCCCAACTGCCCAACCGGGGAAACCATTACCGATAGCGAAATCATTTATATTTTTAGTTTTAAGGTTTCCGCGTATAACGAAAAATAAAATAACTGCTGCATAGCCTACGAGCAGAATGCTCACGTATAGGGTCCAGGTTTCAGAAGCGAACATACATATTCAATTTATAAGATGTGAATATAAGCTTATAGGTAGATGATGTTCTAATAAAAATAGAATTTAAAAGTGCGACTTAAAGCAAATAAAGTTGATTTTCATTTTCCTAATCGACCTTGAGCTTTGGAGAAAAACGATTTTATACGGAATGATGATAAAAAATGACGCTATGACTTACAAAGCTACTAGAGTAGAACTTTGAGGTTTTTTTGTAAAATCTATAATTGCTGCTTAGCTCTCGTTTTTCTGAAAAAAATAATTTTAGTGTTTTTCTTAGAGTTTTAGAATCTTTGTGGCGCTAAAGAAATTAATGTTAGATTTTAAAAATTTAGCCACTAAGACCCTAAATTACTAAGATTCACTATGAGAAAAGAACTATTTTGACAGTGAGTTTATATTTCCGTTTAAAAGTCTTGAAAATCAATCAATTTCAATATTAATGATAAATGCCCGGTATTTTAAAAGGGCCACAAAAACACCACCACCAACGGCATTCCCTAGCAAGGCTAAACTTTGAAAAATAAGATAATCTGAAATTTCTACTTTTGGGGAGCTTATAAGTCCGGAGAAAACTTCAATATTCCCAATTATACTATGGTGAAGCCCGGTAAAGGACATGGTAGCGGTAATACTAAAAATAATTAGGATGCGACTTACGCTATCTTTAAAAGAAGTGACTAACCAGGAAAGCAAACCCATAAGCCAGCCCGCGAGAATGGCACTTACAAAAATAGTGAAGGAAGCGGCATCTGTAACATGCATGGCAATTTTTTCTACGGTTTCAGAATCGAAAATATGAAGTTTGGGGCCTAACCAAAGTAACACAAGGGAAATTAGATAACCACCAATTAAATTCCCCAGAATAATCACACCCCATAATTTCAATAGAATCCAAACAGATTGTTTATTGTTTAGTACGGGCAGGCTTAACAAAGAAGTTTGTTCAGTATATAGAATAGATTGCCCTAATACCACCATGAGAAAGCCGAAAGGATAGACAAAAGCCAACAATTTAAAAATAATCTTCTCTTCGTAAATCCCGGTTAAAAAATAGAAAAGTGTACAAAGCAAAAGATAACTGAAGCCAATTTCCAGGCCGGCAGTAAAAGAGCTTAGAAAAATACTACGCGAACTGCGATCGTATATTTCCTGTCCTTCTATTATTTGATCTTTAAGGATCTCCCCGTGACTTTTCGTTTTGGAATCGCCAGAGGAGTCCGATTTTTTTAATTCAGAATCGATATTTTCCTGCTTTTCCTGCTTTTCCTCTTCCTTTTGGTCTTCGTTCATAAAAAATGATATTATAGTGTAGTCTGGAATAGTTTATCGAGCCACAATATGAGATAAACTGAAAGCAGCTAAGTCTTTGTTCAAATTTGTTTTGCAAAATACTACAAGATTTTTAATTTATATATCTTTAAATTGCATTTAGGAAGTAATACCAAATTAACATCAAGATGTCGCATATAATTATGTTTCTTTTTCATTCATATTTTAACGCTGTTGTCCGGTAAAGAATCAAGACCGCTGCGCTAATAGAATCAAGAACAAAGACTTGATTGTAACTAGCTGATAAACAGCATTAAATTAGTTTTTTACATTTTGGAAAACACCTATTTTCGATATAAATAAATAGCAAGCCCTAAAATGTAAAAAAAGCGTGAAACGTCTTCAAAATCGAGTCAAATTAAGTTCGTAAAAGTTTTTATCGGACAATAATGATATTTTAATATAAAACAGAACCGTAGCTATACTTCGACTAAGATCAGTACGAGTCGGGATGCTTAGGTTTTCTATTTTATCTAAATAAAATATAATTCAAATTCTTGATATGACAATCAAAAATTAAATTGGTATAAGGAACCGGATAAGTACAAAAATAGAATTTGGAAGCAGAATAATATTTGGATGAATTATATAGATATTATGTCCTAACTTTAGCAAAAACCAAGTAACTCATGAAAGAAGAATTTAAAGGATTAAAGGCCGTTTATGTAAATTGTACTTTAAAGAAATCTCCCGAAAAAAGCCATACCCGAGATTTAATGAACGTCTCTATGAATATTATGAAGGCTGAAGGGGTAAGTGTAGAGATTATAAGACTTGCAGATTATGAGGTGCCTGTTGGGGTACAACCAGATATGACCAAGGAAGGAGAAAGCAATGACGACTGGCCAAAACTTTATAAGAAAATTATTGCTGCTGATATTTTGGTAATAGGCACTCCTATTTGGCTAGGGGAACGTTCTTCTATTGCTTCTAAATTGATAGAGCGCTTATATGCTATGAGCGGATATCAAAACGACAAAGGACAGTATATTTATTATGGAAAAGTAGGAGGATGTGTGATTACCGGGAATGAAGATGGTGTAAAAAACTGCTCCAAAGGCATACTTTACGCCCTTCAGCATTTAGGTTATAGTATTCCGCCACAGGCCGATGCCGGTTGGATAGGAGAGGTTGGCCCGGGGCCAAGTTATGGGGATACCGAGTGGAAAGATCAGAAATTAAATACCCCGGTAGGATATGATTCTAGTTTTACTAATCGAAATATAACTTTCATGACTTATAATTTGCTTCATCTCGCAAAGATGCTTAAAGACAATGGTGGTTATCCTTCTTATGGAAATTCCAAAACGGAATGGGATGATGGAACCCGTTGGAATTTTGAAAATCCAGAATACCGTTGAGATTTAAATTTCCCCAGAAAGTTTAATCTGCTTAAAATACAAATAATAATTTCTTGATTCATACCTTGTGGTTGCAAGTATCATTAGGATGGGCTTGCCTCGCGGTAGTTTACTTAAAAACTAAAAAAAATTTATAAAATCTAAGCATGAAAATAAACGAACCCGTTTTTAATTACCACGAATTTTATGAATGGACCAAAAGTTTAGTAAAAGTCGGCAAGACTTCTGGCGAAGACCAAAGTGAAGTTCTGGCCGATTTTACGGCTTTAAATAAGAGGAGAATGCGCAGGTTAAATAAAACCATTAACCTGGGCTCCGACTTACTGCAAATACTGGAAAGTATAAATAAGCCTCAATACTGGCTGGTTATTACCGAAGCCTGGTGTGGGGATAGTGCCCAATCATTACCGGTAATTGGCAAGATGGCCGCCGCTTCAGAAAACATAGAACTAAGTGTTGCTTTGCGCGATAAAAATCTGAGTCTTATTGAAAAATATCATACCAATGGCAGCAAATCTATCCCGAAATTGGTCGCTTTTAATGCCGATGATGAAGAATTGTTTTCCTGGGGACCAAGGCCCGTACCTGCACAGGAGTTATTGAATAATTGGAAGGAAGCGCCGCAAGGAAGAAATTGGGAAGAGTTTGAAAAAGAATTACATACCTGGTATGCAAGGGATAAAACTAAAACCATTCAGCAGGAATTTATTCACTCGATAATCGAGATTTAAATGCTCCCAGGCCTGCCCGTCCCGATGGTTATCGGGATGAATTCATTCAGGCGGGCGTGCCTCGAAATCAAAAATATTTTTCCTATATAATGCCTCGTGGGCCCTCCCGTACCGTTCGGGCGGGCTTTCCCCGAGATAATTTACTCTAAGTGAGATTTGAAATCAGTATTGTCCGGTAAAAGAGTAAAGATCGCTTCGCTGCAAGAATAAAGAAAAAAGACTAAATACAACCTACTGAATATCAATGTTCTTTAAGTAAGGTTTTTAAATTATGAAACTAAATGTTCATTTTT
>Ga0209414_1000909_pt1 | contig 14312 bp, 6 predicted proteins | sample LakVidmifraction_4_FD_181154 | JGI IMG/M metagenome (GOLD analysis project Ga0209414, IMG submission 181154) | Hypersaline microbial communities from Lake Vida, Antarctica - Brine Hole Two &gt;0.2 micron (SPAdes) (version 2) | ecosystem: Environmental > Aquatic > Non-marine Saline and Alkaline >... | reverse complement strand
GGAAATCAAGACGTTAAACTACCTAATGGTTTAACACCAAGACAAAGTGAAGAAACAGAAGACCAAATATAAAGTAAGGCAACCAATAAAAGAAACAGATGATTTGCAAATGCCCAGACGATAGTTATACTATTGTAGAAGAAGGAGGACAAACAGTATGTAAAAAAACCACTGAGATACTAAACGTAGAATGCCCCGAAGGGTGTGAAACAATAGTAGACTCAGAGGGTTTTGCTACTTGTACTTGTGCAGATACTGTTGATCCAATAGTAGAAAGTGTTTTCACAGACATAGACATCTTTAATGAGCAGTATTTTAGAGAATCATCTTGGACTATGGCATTCAGTCTAGATATCGGTAAATGGATATCATTTTATGACTTTAAACCTAACTTTTATGTAAACCATAACAATTACTTCCAGACAGGGTACAACATAGCTGACAGTAGCTCCAAAAAAGGTCTGTGGACCCACCTACTTACTAACAAAAGCTACCAAGTTTTCAATGGTGAGAGTTATGATTGGGAGATAGAAGTACCTATAGAAAATAAGCAAGTAAACAAATACTTACAAAGTTTTGCTTATAGGTTAGATTCCAGGAAGTACCTGACAGAAACGGAATATCATCAGAACCAAGACATAGGTTTTGACAGTGTATTTATTTACAACGGAACAAACTCAACAGGAAAATTAAAACTAGACTTACAAAAAACATTAAAACAGTTATCTCAATATCCAATATTAGAAGCAGACTCACAGAGAATACTTCAGTCTAGGATAGATGAACAGTTTAGATTTAACTACTTCTATAACAGGGTGCCAAATGAGTCTCTTATAAAAGCACTAATAACTCACGATGAAAATAACATCAACAGAGAAGTGAATACAGAGGCCGTTAGCTTCTTAGGTAAAAGAGTATTAGAAAGAATGAGAGGAACATCCTTTTTAGTAAACTTAAGGTCTGAGGACACAGAACATAAAAAAATATTTGAGATATCCACCATGTCTGAAAACCTATACAAATGAGAGTAAAAGAAAAAATAAAAGAAAAAGATAATAGGCAAAAAGCTTTTACTTATTTAAGAGAAAAGGGCTACAAAGACCATGAGATATCAGGAATATTAGGTAACTTTGTAAAAGAATCAGGTAGACAGAACTTAAAAGTAGACGCATATAATCCAGACGATAGGGGGGCTCCTTCTTTCGGTTTAGCACAGTGGAGAGCAGAAAGATTAGACACTCTTAAAGAAATGCAAGGGGATGATATGTATACTCTCGAAGGACAGTTAGACCACATGGATTGGGAGTTAAAAAATACTCATAAGAAAGCTTATAGAAAGTTGAAAGAGACAAAAACAGCAGAAGAAGCTGCTTTAGCTTTTTCTACACATTTTGAAAAACCTTACGAACCGACAGCAGGCAATGACGAGAGACAAGATTATGCTAGAGTATTTTACGACTCCTATTCAGACATAGATGATAAAGATTTAGTCTACATAAAAGACAACGGCAACATAAAAACTAAAAACAGAGACTTGGCCACAACTATGGAACTGTATGACTCTCAAAAATATAAAGAAGAAGTATCTGGATTAGCCTTTGACATATCTTCACAAAATTTAAAAGATACATACTTAACAAATTTGCAGGACACGAATAATAATGCTATATTTGAAGACGATTTAGCAGATCAAAAAAGTGAGCAAGATTCCACTAAGCAGGATAAAATAAATCGCCAAAACGCTATAGCACAAGCTAAAATAGCTCAATCACAAAATGATTGGAAGGATAAATTAAAGAATAAAGTAGAAAAAAGGAACAAATTAGTAGATATGATATCAGCAGGAGGTTTTGATTTACAGTTTGTAGAACAGAACAGAAAAACACGCACCAATGAAAAAGTTTAGCAAACAGTATAAGGACTCCCAGAATAAATCCAAGTGGATATCAAACAAAATTGATAAGCTTGTATCTGAGGGAAAACCTAAGAACCAAGCAATAGCTATTTCTAATGCTATGTGGAACAGCAGAATGAAAGTTGGTGGAAGTTTTGGAGACAACACTGGTCCAGGCGACCCGCCTTCCAAATATAATCCTTTTGGAGAAGGTTACGACCCTCTTGCTTTAGATAAGCAAATGTCTGGAGATGGATACGATCCTTTTGCTCTGGATAAAGAGATAGCTAAATTAGGAATGAATACCCCTAATCTTTATGGACCTAGAAGGCCACAAAATCAAGGTAACACACCACCAACAGAGCAATCACAAAAGAGTATAACAAATCAATACCCAGATGGAATGAATTTTCCCTCTGAGGACCCTTCTATGTATGAAGGTGCTCCAATGGCACCATTCGAAAATGTAGTCGATACCCCTCAATTTAAATCTTGGGCAGATAAAAATTTAGGTATAAAACCTATGTCTACTGGAAATAGAGAGCAAATACAACCTATGGAATCTTCTATGGAGAGCCAAGGTATTGAACAACAAGGAATTACAACTGAAGCAGCAGACACCTTTGCTGCTAACAACAATAACCCTATGAAAGAAGAGGGAAAAGAAACATATGACAAGAAGCAACCAATGGATTTCGGCATACCGCAGGGTGACACATCTTCTTTTTATAATCTAGGACAAGCTGTAGAAAGAGGAAATGGCGTAATGATAGCAGGAAGCGCAGTAAGTGCTGGTTTATCTTCTGCTAGAAACTTTTTCTCTGGTATGGGACAGGCTAGAAGCCAACAAGATGCAATGGACGAGCGAAGAAGAAAACTACAAGAAGAAGCTAGTGGTGTAAATACTGTACAGGCTGTTTCTGAAGGCGGAGAGTATAGTGAGTACGGTTACGGAGGTAAAAAGAAAATGTATAAGCAAGATGGTGGTGAGGTAGATCAAGACAGAATATTGACAGGAGAGGTATTAACAGGAGTATCTGGTAACAACCAATCTGTAGAACCAAACACAGAAATAGAAGACGGAGAATACGTAATGTCTGGAGATGGGCAATCCATAAAAGTAGAAGGAAAGAAGCATTCCCAAGGTGGAGAAGATGTAGAACTTCAAGAAGGAGATAAAGTAATATCTGACAAATTGAAATTAAAAGGCTCCAATGCAAAAGCAATAAGAGATAGATTTGACATTAAAGCAAAAGCAAAAGATACCTACGCAACAGTAGTAGATAGAGTCTATAAAAAAATAGGTCTTGAAAAACTTATTAAAGAACAGGAGCAAGTCATATCAAGGATAAGACAACAGGAAGAAAAGCTAGGAGAGAGCTCAACTAAAAGTTTGAACCTAGAACTACTCTATAAGAAAAAAGATAAAATACAAGGAGAGAAAGATAAGTTAGAAGAGCAAAGACAAGGAGTGCTGAATGAAGTCTACAACATGCAAGAAGCTTCTAAAGGATCCAAGGAAGAAGAACAAGCTGAAATGGAGTATGGAGGCGAGGTAGAAGGCTCTATGAATATGATGCAGGATGCAGGGGAAGTAGGAGATGAAAAAGACTTCACAGAAGAAAATGAAAAGGCTTATGCAAGTTTTGTTGAATCTTTAAAAGATATACCTTCAGACCAACCTTTGAAAGAAATAAATGGTTACAGAGTATATGATAATATAACAAAAGGAGATTTTCTAGAGACAATAAAAAATAACCCTTGGTATAACTTCACAGACTTTAAACCAACAAAGGAAAAAACTGGAGACTTTCAAGAAGGATATAATAAAAGAATTGGAGATGGTAAAAAATTAATTGTTGATAAAAAGTTTGGAGATGACACAGCAGGTGCTTATTCACCACTTTTAGAAAAAACAGAAGAAACTACTGATGAAAGTGGATTAACAGACACAGGTGAAGGAGAAGAGGAAGGCACAGAAGAGGATAAATTTCAAGGTGTTCAAGGCAGACCAGATCAATCTGTATTACCACCTACAGGAGTTGATTCTCAGTTTAAAGCAAATACTAGATACGATAGGGTCAATCCAAACCTTATGTCTTCGGACCAAATGGTACAAGAAAATGAGCGTAGGGCAGCAGCTTCTATAAAGGTAGCTCAACAACTACCAGATGCACAAAGGGCTTCCGTTATAGCACAAATAACAGCACAAACACAACTAGCTAATCAAAAGGTTATATCTGGAGTAGATACACAAAATAATCAGATATTAAATAATGCCGAGTCTCAAAATGTACAGATTCAAGCTAACGAGCAAAATGCCAATAACAAAAATGCGCTAGGTTTTGAGGCAAGACAACAAACTGCTGAATCCTTAACTGAGGAGAATGTGAGAACCTTTTTAGATTTCAACAGAAGAGTAGGTGTACAAAACTTTAATGACGAAAGAAGACAGAATACAATAAATAAAGCCTTTGAAAACTTTGATTTAGATGCTGAAGGTAATCTAATTACTAAGGGGGGAATGAGCATTGATAAGTTTCTTTTTGATAACGCTGAACAAAACAAAGGTTTAGCAAAGGCTTCACCAAAAAAGAAAAAATAAGATATGGCAAATGCATACGGTATAGTTCACCAGTACGGAGAACCACAATCAACATTTGATTCAGAATTAGCTGTAAGCGTCCTACAGCAAAAGCAAGGACAGTTTGATGCTAATCAACAAAAGATAGACCAAACACTATCCCAAATGGGTTTGCAAGCATCTATGATTAAAAATGATGATGCGAGACAGTACTTGAATGACAGAGTAAACAAAGTCATACAAGAGACTCAAAGTCTAAGAACCTCAGACATAGGGAATAGAGATAGTACAAGAAAAATAATCTCTACAATAAGTTCAGCTTTAGACGACAAGGCTATAAAACACATAGGATATGGACAACAGATTGACAACTTCAATAGATCAGTTCAAGCTGTTATGGAAGATGAAGAGGGAAACTTTAGTCAACAAAACTACCAAGATGCAGTAAAAAGTGCAGGACTGCAAGAATATCTTAATGGAGATGCCGACTCTGATTTAGGAGCCTTATCTTACTCTTCTTATATAGACAACTACTCAGAACTTATTGCTAAAGTGAAAGGACTAAAAGAAATTCAGGGATCGAGAGTCGTAGATATAGAAGATCCAAATATCCCTGGCAAAATCACAAAAGTAACTATTGACAATCTTACTGCTGGTCAATGGCTTGACTTTTTCCCAGGTATGATAACACCTCAGATGGAAACTCAATTTGAAATAGATGGTAGAGCCATGTTCCAATGGGATAAAACAAACCTAATAAGGTACAAAACAGAAGCAATAAATGCTGAAAAAGATGTAATACAAAAAAAGATAGACGGGCTTAAAAGCAAGTTAAAAACTGGAAAAGCAGATAAAGTAACATCTACAAAGTACCAAAAAGACATAGAAGCCTTTGAAAAGAGCATAGCCAAGTTGAGTCAGCAAGAAATGAACCAAGACTACGACATGACTGCAACAGGAAAGGCAATAGAAATGAGCCGAGTCATGCAATCTATAGCAAGCATTGCTGGGTCAGAGCCTTCTGAAGAAATATCTTTTGATGAGGATTTAGCTGAAAGAACAACAAATGCATTGCGTGATGGAGATATAAAAGGTACAACCGTTGTGGAAAGAACTGGTGGACTTGAAGATATAGAGGGTGAAGAGTTCACAAGAATAAAACAACAAAAGGATGAAACTTATACTAGTAGTTTAAACTCAGGTATGGCTGCTCTACCAGATGATTTAAGAAAAGAGACCGAGGAACTAGCAGAGGGATATGTGAAAGATGGATTGTCAAAAAGAGAGGCTAGGTACAAAGCACTTGAAGAAAAAACCGCACAATCAAATGATGTTGAGGTGATGAGAGCTTTAGATCAGGCTACAAATGATAGGAGCGAGTACAGAATGCAAAATCAAGTAGATAAGAATAGTTATGGTCCCGCACTACAGGATTTATGGAAAGAAAATGTTTCTGAAATTTATAAAGGGATAACAGAAAAGGGCGTATTTGACCAAACTAAAGTATATACCGAAGATGGTAGGGAAATGCACTCAAAAGATTACTTATTAGAACAAGGAGTAAATACAGAGGAGGAATTTAAGGTATTTATAGATTCAGAAGAAGGGGCTGATCTTAGAGGGCAAATTTTAGCAGACAGGGCTTTGTCAGAAAGCAATACATCTCTTACTGGAACTAGATCAAACATAGGGGCTGCTTTATACGGAGATTTTGCTGTAAGATTTAGCAAAGAAGATTTACACAATATTAAAACTGTAATGACCAATTATGGAGAGGACATGAAAATTACAGATTTACTTACAATGTCTATACCTAGTAGTGTACTTGTACCAGAAGGCTCTAATGATGAGGGCAGTTTTCAAGAAATAGACGAAGGGTATTTATTAGACCACTTGGGAGATAGTATAGAAACATACAAAATAGAGTTGAACCCAGATGCAAAGGGAACAAAAACTTATAAAGCATTACAAAAAAGACTGAGTGTTAACGCTAAAACCTATGGCGCAGGGGAGGGCTTTTTGCAAAGCATTATACCAACTCTAGGTGTTGCTACAGATAGGTCTTTCTACGATGATAGTGACCTGGAAAAAATATTTTCTAGAAGGAATGTTATTTCAAAAATTGACAACCTTAGAAGAGAGCAAGAGGTCAAAATAAACCAACCTAAAAAAATAATTATAGACCCCCCTTTAAAACCTAGTGATGCAAACCCACAATGGATGGGTTTAAAAAGAATTACAGGCTCTAGTGATGCTAGAGGGTTTTTAGAGCTAAATGATAAAGTAACTGCTGAAATATTTATAGATCCAAAAGATCCTAATACTTATGTAATAAGCCAGGTGAACATAGAAAAAAGAGCGAACTATGACAAAATGGAAATAGAATCCTTAAGTGCTTTTGATGAGGTTAGGGTAGATGCTACACAGTTTAGACAATTAATGCCTATATTAGCAGAGAGAATAGATGACCTAAAAGTTGCTGGGCAATTAAATTTTAGATCTAATTATGAAGAGACAAAATCCTCTTTATCTTACCCAAAAGGTGACGATGTAGAACAGGTTAAAGCTTATACAAAATTTTTTGACTTTAATCCAAACCTTGCAGGTATAGCAACAGAAGATGGAGCGTATGGAGTAATAAGAAATTCTTTACCAGAAGACCAAGCAGATTTCTATATGGAGAATGTCTTTGAAAAAGTATTTGAAAACTCAAACAAATTCTCTGTCAAGTATAAGAAAAAGGAGAACGAACAATACGCCAAAATTTATTTTAAGAATAAGGAAAATGAAGAGCAGGTAGGGAGTTTAGATTTATCAGGAATGGACCAAGAACAAATTAGTAAAACTTTTAATGTTGCCCCACAAGTATTCTTATCCCAGTATCTTCAAATAATGGCATCAGATTTAAAAAAAGATGATGGATTCCCTGGAAGAAGACTTATTGATTTTATGAAAATATCAGAACAACTATAAATGGCAGAAGATAAAAAACAACCAGACTACTTAAAGGAAGGTCTAGAAGGTATGGTATCAGAAGATAATATATCTCCTAGCCTTAAACCTATGGTAACAGATATATATGAGAAGGGAAAAAATAAATCTTTTACTTCTCAAGATTACATAAATGAAGTACAAGGAGACCAAGCAATTTTAGGATCTTATTTTGGAAAAGATAATAAAATATCCATGACCAGAGCTGTTGACCTAGATGAGCTTTATGTAAATGTAGGGGGAGACTACTTGCCTAAATTTAAAGACTACAGGTTTGGCACCGATAATATGGAGAGGTTTGCCAGACAACAATCTACAGGTGAGAAGTGGAAGAATGGTCTTACTAAAGCAGGAGCACAGCTTGGTTCAGTTGTTTTGGGATCAACAATAGGCTCAATTACAGGGGCATACAATTTTATAAACAGTGGCTTCGAGATGGAGGCGTTATATACAGATGATTTTAACAAAAGCCTTGATGAGTTTAATGAAAGATTGCAATACACCCTACCTAACGCTTATTCTAAACAAGAACAGAATTTTAATTTCGGACAGTCTTTATCTACTGCTAACTTTTGGGCAAACGATTTGTCAAATGGAATAGCCTTTACTCTAGGTGCAATAACATCTGAATTTATTTGGGCAGCAGCTACAGGAGGAGCATCTTTAGCAACAACTGCTGCAAGATGGTCTTTAAGAGCAGGAAAATTGGGCAGAATAGCTAAAGGGGTTAATGGGTCTCAAAAAATGATTGGCAAACTTGTCAGGTCTAGTGCAAAAGCCGATAATACTATTAAAAAAGCAAAACGAGCTTCTAATTTAGCCACAGGTTTAAATACTGCAAGGTTTATATATACATCCGCAGGCTATGAATCAGGAGTAGAAGCACGACAGATGATGAAGGAGGCCGAGGAAAACTTTGAACGCTATCATCAAGAGACTTATGGTAGAAGCCCTAATTCAGAAGAAAGAAAAGAATTTGAAGATAACTTAACTAATGCAGCAAATGCACTTTGGGCTGGTAATATGGCTGTGGTTGGAGGTTCCAACTTAGCAATTTTTGGTAGAATGTTCAAGGTGGCCACACCAATGTTAAAATCGGGTAAAAGTTTAAAATCTTCTTTTAACAGAAAAGCTTTTGGTATAGGACAAAAAACCACAAAAGAAGGTGGAAGATTAGTAAAAGAAGCACTCACACCCAATAAACTACAAAAAGTAGCAGGTTACACAAGCTCTTTTGGTAAAAGTGCATTTATAGAAGGAATATGGGAAGAAGGTAATCAATCTGTAATGGGAAACCTTGCAGATGATTGGTTAAGTAGTGGTTATGAAGAGGAAACGGCTAAGGAGACTTACAGCTTTATAGAAGGATTATATGATTCTTATGCAGATACTTTCGGGTCTAAAGAGGGTTGGAAAGAAATGGGTATAGGAATGATGGTGGGTACTATAGGTGGAGGACTTTCTGGGCAGTTTAGAGGTTATGGTAGAGCACTTAAAAACGAAAAGTCTTATGCTACTGCAATAAACTCATCTAGATTTGGGGCTCAAATAACGGCTGATAAGATGATGTCTTATGCAAGGATAATAAAAGCAAATAAAGACGAATTAGCAGCACAGGATAGAGGTGATAGGACTTCTGAAGAGTTGGCCAGAAAAAGAGGAATATTGTCTTTTGTTTCTATGACTGAAAAATATGGAAGAACAGATGAATCCTTTGAAGATTTCAAAACTTCTATAGAACTTACAGACAGTAAAAAAGTAGCAGAAGAAAACGGTATATCAGAACAAGAAGTAGAAGACTATAAAGCTGCTGTATTAGATGAGTATAAAAACTTACAAGAGAGTTACGCTGATAACAAGGACTTTGCCAACATTATTGTAGGGGAATCCCCTTCTGTAGACTCGAAAGTAGACAAGTCAATGGTAGCCGAGGCTATTGCCTATAATATGACTATGGGTAAAGAATCCTCAGACCATGCTGATATATTCTTAGAGGAATTTGTGAAAGAAGTAAGCTCAGTACTATCTCCAAGCCAAGCTCTAGATTTTAAAGATGGTGCCAAATTAAAGAACGGTTTAGAAAAAGCATCTAAAGAAAAAAGAAACAGATACAACAACGCTCAAAAAGCATTCAATAAGTTAAACAGACAACGAAACGATTTAACTAAAAAAATACAAAGCGTACAAAGAAAGCTATCTAGAATAGATACAGACCAACCTGGACAAAAAAAGCAGGACAAAGATACTCTTTTGAATCTAACAGAACAACTAAATCAGTTAGAAACAACTGACTTGCCTAGAGCAAGAGCTGAGTGGGAAACTTCTTCTAATATTATATTAGCAAACAACCCTTTTTCTTTCTCTGAGGATGAAAGTTATGGTTTTTCAACTACTTCTGCTGAAAGGCTATCTGAGTTATCTCAAATAGATGAGCAAGGGAACCTAACAGGAGGTATTTTAAAGAACATTGATGATAGTCTACAACAACTTAGTGAAGATAATCCAGTAGCTTACCAGAGAGCACAGAAAATGCTTACAGAGTATAAAAGATCTATATACGCTTTTAAGAAATACAGTGAGACTATACAAGGGGTAGCAAATAAAAACTTCAAGCCTACAAACCTTGTAACTAAGTTAGAAAAAGCCATATCAAAGTTAAGAGGTACAACTGAAAATGAGTTCACAAGAGACTTTTATGCTAGTGTAGGCCAAAGCATTATAGAAGGGACTGAGCTACAGGCAATAGAGGATGTAAGAGACGGTCAAACTCAAACTTCAAGTGATGTATCCGAACAAGGAGATATTCCAGGAACTACTTCTCCTGATATGAGTGAAGCAGAATTTAAAAAGTATAGGGACGATAAGATAGTAAGTAAAGGGAGATTAGAGAAGATAGCTGAGAAAATAAAAACCCAAACAGAATTAAACAAATACGAGAGTGATGTTTACTCTGAGGAAGGGGCTAAAATAGAAAACCTTTTAAAACAAGACCAAGAGAGTAATGAGATATCTAGGCTAGAAAACATTATAAAAAAATCTTTAGAAAAGAACTCTGCTATAGCTGATTATGTAGGAGAGGACTTAGCAACAGCAACAGATAAAAGACCCTCTGAAAAAGAAATTGCAGAATTTAGAGAATTGCACTCTAAAATTAAAAACAGTGTATTTAAAAGTACTTCTATAGTAGCCAATGCAGACCCTACTACTTTAAAAGAAAATCAAGGGGACAACTTAAATCTATCTCTTGAAGAAATAAAGAGGTACCAAGAAATAAATGCTAAATTAGCATCTTGGCAAATACAGGAAGGTACAATGGCAGGCTCAGATACTACCTTGGCCGACCTAATTATAAGACTACAGCAACTAAAAACAAACGTCAGTACTAGTAATACTGCTGATGAGCAAACCAATAGGGATTTCATAAACATAGTAAAAGCGTCTGATAGAAATTCAAGTACTTCAAGAAACTCTAAAGAGATGATACAAACACCTACTGATGGTGCGTATATCAGTATAGAGAAAAACGGGCAAAGAGTTTTAAGCCATGTAACCGCCGAAGGATTTATAAACAAATATTTACCTAAGTTTCCAGAAAACATCTTTGTTAAATTACCCAACAAAAAAACCAAACAGAGGGTAGAGGATATAGAACAGCTAACCTCTGTTCAAAAACAGAAAGGGGTTATCATATACCTAGAAGACTCTGAGGTAGGTAACGTAAATATAACAGTAGGAGACCATGCAAGGCTTATTTTCTCAAAAGAACAGTGGAGTGAAATAGAGGATAAAATATCTTTAAAGTTTCTTTATGCACAAGAAAGTGACCCCCAGGCTAATTCATACTTAATGGGTTATGAGAAACTTTCTGATGGTACAATACAACAAGCTAAGTCGGACTTTACTTATGACACTTCTGATGCTAACAGAAGACCTATTGCTCTAGAAGATGAAATGTACGATGTTAATACAGTAGAAGTTTTCATAGACCCTAAAAATGAGTACAATAGAGGACTAATGGAGAAACTAGACCAAGCCAAAAGGTCTAAAGTAGAGTCTGCTATAAAAGAAGCTAGAGAAGAACTTATCTCAGGTATGTCAATATACTACATGAGAGCTGGTAAAATAATAGGAGAAGCAAGGGCAGGAACTGAAAATTTACCTAAGACAAAGACCTCGGAAGCATTTTTAGATCTAAGAAAAAAGGCAGCCAAAGCCTTGGAGGATACAACAGAGTCTAACTTAGTTAATATGCAAACGAGCATACCAATAGCTTTTACATATTATGGCTCCCCTATTTTTAGTTTAAGTGAAACTGAAGAGGGGAAAGTAGAAGCCAAACCCAGAGAAATATCTACAAAAGACTCTAAAGTAATAGTAGGTGCAGGCTATGTTAAAGACGGTAAACTTTTTACAGGGAAGGATTTAGATAATACTGAGACTTTAATGCAATACCTTCCTAAAAACAATCTTAAGACTCCTATAGTGGTATTTAAGTATAAAGGCAGAAATATAGCATTTCCAGTATCACTTGTCAAAAGGGATGCACAATTGGTAGAACCTTTTAATCAAATTATAGCAGACAGTCTTTTAACAGAAGGACAAAGAGTAAATAAAGTAAATGATTTTTTCATACTGAATGGAATAAACCCTTCTGATTACAATCTAAAAGAAGCGGATTTAGTAGATGTAAATACAATAGAAGGAATACAAGAAAGATTAGCTGGTGTAAAAATATTTTCAGATGTAGAGACTTGGACCCAAGACAATTTCAATTTGAGTAGACTTCGAGTTGAGGCAATGACAGCTATTGACATTTCAGGGAAGCCTTTTAATTCCCCAAAGCTAAAATTAGACTTGGCCAATAAAGAAAACAGTAGAAGTTTAGAGGATGAATATTCAGAGTATGCTGTTCTATCTCAAATAGCAGAAGAAGAGGCAGCTTTAGAAGAGGAGTTTATAAAAGACTTAGAAAATGCAGCAAACGTTGAAGACCAAGAAAGATTTCAAAATGAAGAGAATGATACCAGGGAAACTTTAAAGGAAAATGGAGGCTCAGACACACTTTTTAAAATACATGAAGCAACTTCTGGTAATGTAAGACCTAAAGACTTTGATGCTGCTATAGATAAAAACACAAGAGAAGGGATGAAGCAAGCTTCTAATATGTTTGTAAATAAAAATGCGACTTTTTCTTTAGATGTACAACTACTAAATTTATCAGATGAATTAGGATACGAAGTTACTTTAAACGATTATGCAGAGTACGTTTCAAGTAGGAACCTTAAACCAGAACTATATACTAAGAACTATATAGCACAGTATGTACTTAATGGCTATACTAAGCTAAGTCCTAGTGAAATATTGTCTGAAACAAGAAGTATATTAAAGTCCCCTAATCCAATAGAAAACATAAACAAACTTAAATCTAAAGGAGTAACAGAGTATCAAATTGATATTATCAAAAGGTATGCTGAGGGTGTATCAAAAGTAAAGCAAGAACAACAAGAAATGATACTTGGAAGCGATATCTTAAAAGATTTAAGAAAAGAATTTAAAAAGGGGTGTGATAGTTAAATAATTAATCGTATCTTTACCGAAACAAAAATTATGGTAGCGTTTAAATTGTTCAGGAAATTAAAAAATGGAGAGTTAAGACCCTTATTCATAGATAGAAAAAGAAAGCTTGTATTAGACTCTTGGCTACAAGCTGATTTAGTGGAAACAAAAGGTTTTAAAGTTAGAAAAGGATGGCGTTGTCTACCAAAACCAGAAGCGGATCACTTAAGCAAGAAAAACAGAGTTTGGTGTGCGGTTGAAATACTAGAAGTTGAGGAAATAGAGAGACCTAAAAATCAAGGAGGTATTTGGTTTTTAGCACAAAAAATGAAAATAGTAAGAGAGTTGTAGTAAACACAAAACAAAAATGAGTATAAACTGTAGCATAGTAAGAAATCCACTCAACAACAATGTTGAAAGGGTTGAAGCACCTAATGGTGAAGAGAGTATTCTATATAAGTCAGCGTTAAAGAAATTTAATGATGCAAAAACAGCGTTAAATGTTTGGGCGGTATCTAGTTTAACGTCTTTTAAAGAACAAGTTAGGAAACCTAGCTTCTTAAAAGAAGAGGTAAAAACTGAAGGTGTAAATATAAAATACACAAGACAAGACGGCTTAGTGGTATTAGAAGAGATACAAACAATTCCTGACTTTAGAGGAAGAGGTTTGGCAAGGAAAGCACTACAAGACTTTCTAGTTTCAACAGATGAAGTTGGAGCCACAGTCAAATTGATAGTCTCTCCAAGAGATAAAACTACAGATGAAATTAAATTACAAGAGTTTTATATGTCCGAGGGTTTCAATTTTGATACAGAAAACGGAATACCAAGTTCTTTTGAAATGGTTAGGTACCCAGATGTAAAGAGAAGAAGATTTGATAAAAACGGGGAACCACTGTTAAAAACAGTTATTGATTTCATAGAAAGTAACAAAGAAGCAGAACCTTTATCTCAAAAAGATATATTCGACATAGAGGATATGATAGTATCAGAAGGTTTAACCGATTCTTCTGATATACTAAAAGAGTTAGACTTAATATTTAAAAACGGAGATTTTAATCTAATTTACCTGCAAAATTCTAAAATGTTTTCAGGGTCAGAAGTTTCCAACATAGTAGAGAATAAAGAGTACCAGAAAGAGCTAATGGGACTAAGAGACAAACTAAGGAATTTAGATAGTCCTATAGTAGTTTCTTACTTTATTGAAAAGCCCTTTATAGTTATGACAGGGGAAATCAATAAGTTTGGAAAAAATGCGATACTAAATCCTTTGGAAGTACAAGAGGA
>Ga0209414_1000908_pt1 | contig 14312 bp, 12 predicted proteins | sample LakVidmifraction_4_FD_181154 | JGI IMG/M metagenome (GOLD analysis project Ga0209414, IMG submission 181154) | Hypersaline microbial communities from Lake Vida, Antarctica - Brine Hole Two &gt;0.2 micron (SPAdes) (version 2) | ecosystem: Environmental > Aquatic > Non-marine Saline and Alkaline >... | reverse complement strand
GGCACTTGATACTCGTGATTAATCTCTATAGATATGGTCGCTTCACTATGCACAGTGAACAGATCGGCACGAATTGTGTTTACATTATAACTTTGTATCACTTTCAGCCATTCTTCATATTTCAAGATGCTATTTAATCGTACTAGTTTAGTTATCCCTTCCATTTTATTTTTCCTTTTAATTATTTAAATTACATCAATACTATAAGTATGATGCTAGCTTTATTTAATAGTATCAGTTTATTTCGGTGCAGTCAATAATAATTTATCATTTTTTATAATTTTTTATAGTGGAGCTCCAGTGCCATGTGACATTTATACTGGAGATAGCATAGAGGATGACATTTTATAGGTATGCTCTTCTTAACTAGTTATAGAGAACTAGTTAAGAAGGAATTAGAGGTATACTATTATATATATATGTACTAGCGGATGGTGATAAAAGTTTTGTAATAATATTAAGGAATCTATTAATCTTGAAAGTCTGGACGGCAAGCGGTATTCTACTACCCCCACCATTGTATTTATAATAATACCGTTGAAAAAAAAAATCCTGATCTCAAGTCTTTAAGTAGGTTACTGTTTTATTATAGTTTATAATAAATAGTTTACATTAGAATCAAAATAAGATACCTTATAGACTTAAACCTATCTATAGGTGAAAAGGTCGATAACATTAATAACAAAAGGAACGATATGAAACAAAAAGAAGATATGGATACAATAGTACATAGAGATAATTTAGAGACTCTAATGGATGCAGAAGATCAGGCTACCCAAGAATGTACGGCTAACGAAAAATGCCACACTGCTAATTCTGCCTTCAGCCCCAACACTGCCTTCAGCCCCAACACTGCTAATTCTGCCTTCAGCCCCAACACTGCCCCCAACACTGCCCCCCAACAATACCAACAATACAAACACCCCCAACAATACAAACACCCCCAACAAGACCCAATGGAAGGGCAGGACGAAGCAGATAAAGCGAAAGATACTGTATGCCCTAATGAGGTAGTCTGGGTTATTATGGAATTGTTGGAATCGGCTATTGCGAGACTGTATGCCTCCGAAAGGAAGTCTAGAGAGATATCTCTAGCAATTACAAAGATGGATGAAGCTTTTATGTGGTTAGAGAGAGACTATAACATACAAACATGTAATGATATGAAATTATAACTATGGATAATAACCCCACCATACTAGGAACTGAGGATACAGCTGTAGTTGTGTTCCCCGATAGTAACCAAATAACTTTAGACAATACCTTGGAAGAGGTGCAAAAAGCGGATCTGGAGATAATTAATGCGGTTGTAGACTCTACTCGTATGGCTTGGGGTAATGTTAGATCAATAGGTACTCTAATGGGTCTAGCTAAAACTACTATCGAAGTAATAAAAGCTAGAAGGGATATAATGGGATTAGAATATGGTCATCAGGCATCTAAATCAAAAACGGTTGGTTTGGGGAAGCAATTTTTTAGTAACCTTGAATGACAGCTTACTAAAGGAACAATATCTAAAGTACTGTGAGCTTGAAAATAATAAAAAGCATATAGATGGCTACTACACAATAGATAGAGTACTCCATCTATTGGTAAGTGTAGATGCAGCTAAAGAATTAGGAATAGAAAGCATTGAGCAACTATACCGTTTTGTAGCTAGGTCTAAGATACTCCATGCCATTAAAACAGATACGGTTGTGAGCATACATCCAGTGGTATTTTATAGATTTATAATAAACCATATGAAAGATAAAATAGATCAGGAAAAATCTAAAACGCCTTCCGATGCTTTACAGCAGAAGCCATAGTACCAGAAAAAGTAGCACTTGGAGGTTTCCTTGTAGGTGACATTTGTGTTTCTGCTTTCATTTTAGATATTTCTTGCATGTATGCCCACATCTTACTGTCATGTATTTGGGGTGTTCTTTGTTCAGATTTCATACCTATACTAAACCCCCCTGCAATCATGGCGGCTTGTAAACAGAGAGCTGCACTATCAGCCTCATCTGGACTATGTGCTAAACTAGGGTCGATGGTAGACATTCTAGATTTATACTGCATTTTTGTTTCTAGTCTCTGTCTACCTGTTTTTGGGTCTGTATCTGCCAGTCTGGAAGTTAGTTGTCTCAAGGTTATATAATCTAAACCATTTATTTGTCCCTTCTCTATAAAAGGTCTAAATGCGTGCCACATCTCTAGAGTAGTTTTAATTGTTACATCAAAGCTATTTACTGCCTTATTCCCTGTTCTAGTAGCATATATTTTTATGGGTGATTGGTTACTTCTAGCTTCTAATTGGAGTACGGAGGATAAAGCTCTTCCTTGCCCATTAGAATCCACAGCCAATCTATTTAGGGGGATGCCGTAGTTCGCTAGTATTTTTATAACTTTTCTTGCTATCTGTATCTCTATACTTGCTGGGTCTGTAGAATCTAGGTCTATTTTGAACATTAAGGATTCTCCCCTAAAGTCTAATGCCCAAAGACCTGTAGTAGTCACTCCAAGAATGGCCAGCCTTAATATACAGCTATCCCCACCTAAACTAAACGCTGGGTCAAGACCTGCAAACATAGCTAGAGGGTGTAGACCGCTCCACTCTGCTTTACTGTCTACTTGGAAGTTAGATGCGTAGGATTCTGTTATAACTGTTTGTTCAGCGTTCTCGGACCTCCAGAGACCTTTTACCATTCTCCAATATTGATCGGACTTTTCCCCCAGCTCTTTTTTCTTACTATCTAGCGTTTCCTGTGTTATCAAGAATTTAGATAATAGCTTCTTTTTTACTGGATCGGTCTCATGGATAGCTGGAGAGTCTTCTGGGGCATAGTACATGCATAGACCTTTATTCTTTGTAGTCTCCCATCTTCTAGCGACATCTAGGTTTATAGATCCCCATCCGTTTTTAGGTGTAGACATCGCCCCATGTAGGTCAAATTTAGATACGGAGTTACCCAATATATGGCACTGGAACCAAGGTAAGTTACCTTCTAAGTTACTGAATGCTTCATTTATAGCTGCTGGCATATCGGGACCTTCATCCAAAATAAGCATTAGCTTTTTATTTGGGTGTCTACCAATCCATGTATTTATAGTATCCTGGGTGTCTCCCTTCTTAGCTGCTACAGCGAATATGCCATGTATAGTGTCTTTATCTTTTTTATGGAGTCTTTCGTTTAATACTTTAGGGGGAGGACTACTAACATAGTTATAGGGGATTGGAATAGCCACTCTATTGAGTAAGGATATTAGGTAGCCCCATACCCTAGACTCCATGGAGGCTAATGTAGTGGAGGCTATTATAGCTGCATTATTTCTAGGGTCACTTAACCAGAACAGCCCTACCAATTTAGCACTATCGTAACTCTTTGCTGTGCTGGCCCCAGATGCGTGGGAGATATATTTCCAATCTCCACAATGTTCTTTAAATCTGTCTTCAGTCCACTGGTGCCATATCTCTCCAGGCCATGCGTAGTCATGCATAGCTTTAAGGTGGTTAAACTTTTCTTCAGGATTTACTGAATCGCTATATAATTTACTATGTATAAAAAAGGGGTGGCGTAGGGGGTATGTCTTTCCGTATGCTAATATAGTAGGTTTGCCTTCTATACTATTGAGTATCCATCCTTCCTTTTCAATTAGAGAGGTAAAGTAGTCTAATATGTCACTATCTTTCATGCGATTCTTACCCCTTCATGCTCCAGAGTACTGGGAATTTAGAGATCCAGATACTGGTTTATTATATAAAGCTACTACAAAAAAAGATTTAATTTCATATATTACATCATACAGAACTCAAAATGAGTTAGAAAATATACATTTTATAGATACTATTATAGATAATTACATGTGTTCGCAAAAAAAATATAGGGGTATGTGTCAAAGAGTCAAGCTTAGAAGGGGTATTCTAGGGTATATAAAAGGTGGGCTAGCTCTTCTACAAGAGGTGTTTACAGGGGAGCCAGTCAAGGCAAAAGAAGCTAATAGGCGATCTGCTATATGTGCTAAGTGTCCATTCAATATATTTCCAGATACTAGCGGATTCCATGAGTGGAGCGACAATGTAGCTATAGAAGCTGTGGGCAGTAGGAAGGCTTTTAATCACAATGAGCTTGGAAGTTGTAAGGTATGTACTTGCACTTTGAAAGCTAAGGTGTGGCTAGCTCCCCCATTTAGAACGCCTAAGAGCCAGCAAGAGGTAGTCAGACCAGTTACTCCTAATTGCTGGATGCTGCCTGAAAACGAGTATAAAGATAAATCCGATATAGACTAAGGAATAGCCAAGATGAAAGACAAGGGAAACCCTAATGTAAATAAGAATGAGTATAACTTAGCTGCCAATACGCTAGCCCCTGCCATACAGACAGATGAAGATAATCTAGTAGCCCCTATATCCTTGGTGCCAAATATAATAGTAGCTAGGGCCATATATAACCGTTATAGGCAAGCCCATATAGATAGAATAATACTTTATACTGCTATTAAGGGGCTTATAGATGGGAACCCTCCTTATGACCCAGAGGAGTTAGCAGAAGCTAAATTGTCGCATATAGCCAACTTTAATGACCTGTATGCTAGGTCAATGATAGATAAATCTAATCTAGCGTACTGGAACTTATTAAATGAAGCTGAAGTTTTATTTGAATTTAAGTTTGTCAATACCCCTACGAACCAGTTTGCAAGTGACCCATCTGCTTTATCTATGGCAGGTATACTGTCTAGGAATCTTGATAAAGTGATAAGATCTTGGACAGACTTTAAACCCAGCGTTAATATACTTACAGATCAGTTAGTAAGGTATGGCATATCTCCAGCTGTCTGGGGCCATGAAAAAGATTGGAGATGGAAAGTAGTCGATATAAATAGATTCTTTGTAGCAGACCAAGCTAGCAGTGTTATGGGTAATTTAACCCAAATGTGTGTAGAAACGGACTACACTATTCAGTTCCTATTTGAAACATACACGCATTTCAAGGATATTAAGGATATGGATAATCCTTGGGATATAGAGCAGTTAAGTAGGTTACTACTGTACTATGGGTCTAAGTATACGAAGGATAATAAACAAACATATCTAGATCCTATGGATATTCAATCCATGATCACTAATGGGGATTTTGGGATAGATACACTTTATACAGATACTATTCGTTTAGTTAATATGCTGTATGTGGAATACGATGGAACTATTACGCATCTAATATTTGATAAGAACTCCTCCTCTGACATTCTTTTCAGGCAGGAGAAGCAATATAACTCACTACAAGAGGGGATAGTTATATTTACAGCCTCCCCTGGTGCGAAGACAATACATGAGAATATAGGGGTAGGGCATAAGCTATTTGCCCCTTGTCAAGCCCTTATGCAACTAGATTGTTCTACTGTAGATGGTGCTAAATGGGCATCTACCTTATTCATATCTACACCAGCAGGGGTTAATAACACAGCAGATGAGCTTAGATTCTACCCAGGGATACCTACAAATATAGGTACTGCACAGGTAGCCCAGAGTTTTATGGGAGCCAATTTAGCCCCTATTACAGGAATCTCTCAGTATATCAAGAGCAACCTACAAGCTAATATAGCTAACTCAGGGGATGACCCACAGCTTCCAGATTCTAGTCAGGGTACTAAGTCCAGCTCAGAAGCTAGGATGCAGAGACTTTCTAGGTTTGCGGTACTTAAAAACAATATAGCTCATTTCTATGATCAGTTCGATATGTTGACTAAGAACATGGTATCAAAAATGCTTCAGTCTACAGAGTCAGATCCAGGGTATGCGTATGCTAAAAGATGGAAAGACTTGTGTATGGCCGAGGGAGTTCCCAAAGAGGTGTTTGAGGTGTCAGATGTGGATGAATGGGGGATACCAACTAACATGGAAGTGAAGGCTTCCAGAGTAGCAGGGGACGGCTCCACAGAATCCCTTATACTGTCTTTAGAGGCTTTACAGGCTATTTCAGGAGACTTTGGACCGAGGGAAGCTAATGAGTATAAGAAATTGTGGATTACGGCTACTTGCGGTAAGGATTTTGTTCCTGCTTTCTTGCAGGATTCTGGGAAGGAGGATGAAAGAGCTGGAGGAGCTTCACTAGCTTTCTTAGAGAACATGTCCTTTCAAAGAGGTCAATCAGCTCTTGTGTCTCCAGATAACGATCAAAGAGCACACATATCTATACACTTCTCGCTAGGGGAGGATATAGTTCAACAGCTTCAACAACAAAAAATAGACCCTATACAGGCAGATGAACAGTTTGGACAGCTAGTACCGCACTTAGGGGAGCATATGGAATTAGCAGCTAAGAGTCCTTTCATGGTTAATTTTGTAGCAGGGGTTAGGGATGGTTGGAATCAGCTACAGAATTATGCGAATCTAAATAGGAAAAACGCTGGTAGAATGCTTCAAGCTCAGATTAAGAAGAACCAAGATAATCAGGAGAAAGAAAAAGAAGCTATGAGCGATGCAGAGAGAAAGGATTTTATAGCTCAAAAAGATGAGTCTAGAAAAGACTTCAAAATGCAATCTCAAGAAGAAAGAGCCACAAGAGCTTCTCAAGTGAAGGAGAGTGCTCTACTACAGAGAACCGATGCGGATATAGAGAGGAAGCGAGAAGAGGCTCAAGCTACTACAGGGTTAAAGGCATTTGAGACTAGAAGTAAAGTAGCTCTTTCTAGAGAGACTTTAGAAGAAGCCCCAGACAGCCAAATAAGAGAAAGATTACAGAATATTAATGGACAGACAATAGCTCCGTATGATATAGAATAATAAATAATGGTAAAAAATATTTATTTTGAAAACAAATTAAAACAATTTAAAAATGATTCTGCACTAGGGGCCATTAGAGATTTAATAGGGAGTTTTAAAAAATTAGAGATCCTAGAATTTTTAAGAGCTAATGGAAGAGGGGATATTTTTCTTGAACCAGATAGTACATCAGTAATTGAAAGAACAGCCTTAGCTTTTACAAAAGCGGAGGGGTACCAACAGTGTTTGGATGATATTGAATATTTTATAGAAACATTTCTAAAAATTCAAAATGTCAAAACACCTAAAACAGCAGCTGCTTTCGGTGCTCTTAATAGAGCAATAAAAAATGGTGACCTAACCGAAGAGGATTTAAAGGATAGATATAGGTAGACGATGGGACTAGTAGAAGACGCAATTAAAAATACAGCTCAACTCACAGGGGTTACAGGTACAGATATTATGTCCAATAATACACCCCTACCCGATCAGGGTATGGCTCCCCCACAGGAATTAAACCCTCAAAGTTTATCTAGAGCACAAGCAGCTATACAGAATGCTATTAGTGGGAGCCAGCAAACTGGCATGTATGAAAGTGCTATTAAAGACCCAAAAAATCAGGAAACAGCAAAAGGTTTATTAGATACATTTGCTAACAGGAATAATAAAGCAGAACCAGCCAACAAAGAATTAGTACAAGGTATAGAGACTAAATTTAATGATCAGGATAATTTATCAGGAGATCCTGAAAGTATATTAGATAGGGAACTTTCTGGGGAAAGTGCTAGTACGGATAGCGAACCGCAAGCAGAAACTATAGAAGATGCAGAGGACGATGACTTAGGTGTAGAGAACAAACCAATTGCAGAGAATTTTAAAAAACTACGAGAGCTAAACAAAACCACAAGAAAAGAACTAAAAAATAAAGAACAAGAAATAGACTCCCTAAAACAAAATATATCTAAGTATGAATCTGGAGAAGCAGTTCCAGAAATTTTGCAGAATATGCAAGAGCAGTTAATAGAGTTAGAGGGGTATAGAGAAATTGTAAACCTTAAAGCATCTCCCATGTACAGAAAAAAGTATGTAGATGTTTTAAATGAGAATGGTAATAAATTAAAAGAATTTGCTAAAGCTTATGAAGTTCCTGAAGAGATATTAGCATCTTCACTAGATATAAAGGAGGACCCAAAGTTAAGTAGATTTTTGTCAGATCACTTTGACCCTACCGCTGCTTTAGAAGTGAAGCAGATAGTTAAGACCATGCAGCGAACTAGAACAGAAGCGTTAGAAGCGGAGAAAAATGCAGGTAGTAAATTGACTGAGCTGCAAGTAGAAAATCAAGTAATGATGGAGCAGGAAGATGCTAATAGGAGAGAGAGAATAGGCAGTAACAGTAAAGCTGCTTATAGTAGAGCTTTGAAAGCTATTAAAGATGAAGGCATAGCTAAAGAGTTAATCCTACAACCAGGCAACAGTGAGTTTAATAGTAGATTTGTGATACCCATTCAGCAAGCCGCTGCAAAAAACTACGGACGGATGGTAAAGGATTTAGTGGATAACGGTTTAAAAGAATTGCCAGATCATATAGCCCAAGTACTAGCTGAAACTGTACTGAGAGCTACTGCTTCTGATTTAGCGATAGAATCCAGGGATGCTACAGAAAGAGAGTGGGTAGCATTTGAAAAGGATATATCTACGGTCCAAAGACTGTTGAGACCTTCTATAGGGGGCAATTCTCATGGAAATTCAATAAGACCTTCCCTTAACGAGGGAAAGCAGACATCAGCTCAAAGATTGCTACAAACATCTACAAAATAATATATTGCATACATATGTAATCTGTGGGATAAAGCTAGTATCGGCTACTCTTTTCGTTATAAAGAGTGTCTAATGCTTAAGACACAAAAAGAAAGCTACAAGCAAATTCCGTCTAGGACTGCGTTATAGTTCCGCTTGTAAGAATATTTATTAAACCGCTTACTTATAGCGAATAGTATTTTTACATTTAGGAACTATTATATGTCAGTACAATGTGCCTCCCCAATTTCCCCTGAACAAGTAACAACAGCGTTTTTGTCAGCAGCCCCTTATTTCGCTAAAGAAATTTTAGACTTAACAGTTAAGAGACCTATGTTTACTTTGGATGTTCCAAAGATGACACAGATGCCTCTTGGTGAAGGCTCTACTATTGAACAGCTAGTATTTAGAGGCTCGATGCCAGAAATAGAACGAGGTTTTGATAAATGGCGAGCCATTGCTAATAACAGTGGTTGCGATCTTTGTCCTAGCCCTGATTGTTCTTATCTATGGACAGAATTTCCAGCTTCAGCGTGGGAGAGGAAAAGAGCTACACTACAAGAAAGGGAATTTAAGACTCCTGCTTATTGTGTAAAAGCCATTCAAACAACTAGAGATTTTGAGAATGTTTTCAATAAGATAGTACAGATAATGTACCAACAAACCACATGGTTTAAGGAACTTAACATTGTTCAGAATCTTCTTACAGGACTTTCTAAGAAGTTTGTAGTAGACTCAAACGGACCTAGACCAAACACAGAAAATCCTTATGTATATAGAGCAGTAGGTGCAGCCACTCTGTCAGCTCTTAACATTACCCTTCTAGAGTTCTTTTATGAACAAATGAGAAGAATGGTAGATGTTGAGCCTTATGACATGGTGGATGGTTCCCCTCTGTACGGTATGCAGTGTTCACAGCAACTTATCTCCCATATGTATAGAGATGACCAATCCTTAAGATGGGATGCTAGGTTCTCTAGTGCAGCGGATGATTTGCTAACTAAGTATAACTTCCAGAGCACTATTAGGAGCATGTTTATACCTGCTTCTATCCAGTACCCAAGAAGATTTAACTTGAATGCGGGTGGAGAAGTGGAAGAAGTTCTACCAGTAGTTAATGGAATCCCAGGAGAAGTCGGAACATACACAGGGCCAAACCCTGCATATGAAATGGCAACTTTTGAGGAAGTATTACTACACGGAAGAGACCCATTTGAAATTGCATGGAGACCTACAACTGATTCGTTAGGTTCAAATACATCATTTGGACCAGATGGGGCAGAGCCTGGCTTTATGGATTATTGGGCATGGATTAATCCACAGACCAATGAAGATCCATTTAGAAGAGTTGGGTACTTTGCTACTGCAATATCTCTAGGTGTATTACCGCAGTATTCAGAAGGTATGTTCGGTGTTTTAGTCGCAAGACCTAATATCGGATTAACAGCTATGTATATGCCAGTACCTTCATGCCCACCAGAAGCCCCAGTATGTGATAACTCGGTACCAGATGTATCGTGTCCATGCGGAACTATCCTAACTGTTACAGCTAACCCTCTAACAGCAGGTCAGTATTTCTTTAACTTGGCAGTACCATTAGATGACTCAGTAGAGCCATTGGATGTTATTCAGTTAGGGATAGCGACTGGAGGATATATAAACGCTACTATAGTGTCAGCTGGTATAAGTGCGGATAGACTTACATTTGCAGCAACTTTACCTGATGGTGTCATAGTGACATGTAATGATTTCTTCACTACATTGTTCTGTGATAACACATTGGGATGTTACTCGGATGTTATTACATACTCACTTAACTGTGATGATGCTACTAGAGTGAATGTATACCTAGAGTATCCTATCAAAGCTGATACAGCAGCGGATGTTGTAACAGTGTACTTCGGTGATGGCACCACAAGCACTACCGCTACAGTGGTAAGTGTAGATATGACTCAGAATTTATGGGTTATAGACTTAGGTGCTACTAACTTCTGTGACCAAGTGGGTGGGGTAGCTGGAATATGCGTACCGACAGCAACAGATGCTACATGTCGTGCATGTGGATTTGGACCTACAGTTACACAGTGTGAAGAAGCGTAATAGGAAGAGCACTATAAAGTAAAAGGGGCATATGACTGTTAAGTTAGTTACTTACAAAGAAACTGGCTTACTATCATGTGCCTCTTGCTTACCAGCAGAGATTATAATCTGCCTATCTGTGGAGGGAGTTGTAGTCCCCCCAAATTGTTCGGATGAATCGGCCCAACCATACGCATATACATATCTCAACGCATCTCTTATATCAGTAGATTATGTATCAGCAGGGTGCGGAAGCCCCAGATCTTATTATCTATATACAATTCAATATGATACGGACACGATCACACTTGAGGAGATCGACCCTACTACTATTGAGGGGATACTCTGTAAAAATACATGCCTAGTTACATTTATACAGCAGTATGCAGGGGATGAAGTAGCAGTAAGAGATAATGAAGATGGTTCCTTTACTTTGCTATCTCAACACGGATGTGAGTTCGATTTTATCACTGGAGGTGAGCTGTCAAGCCTCATTGTAGCTGATACCAATTCTGTAGCTCTCACACTTACTGGAGCTGTAATAAAAACCTTAACAGCTGATATTGTCATAGACCCTGATCCAAGCAATCAAATAAGTGTAAGTGCTAGCGGTGTATATGTTACATCTGGGTGGGGTTTATTAGGAAATAGTGGGACCGTATTTGGTACAAATTTCTTAGGTACTACAGATGATATAGGTTTAGACATTAGGGTTAGGAATCAATCAGCTATTAGGATAGATCCAACAGCTCTTACAACTGGCCCTAATATTATAGGTGGATACTATCAAAATTCCATAGCTACTTCAGTAGTGGGAAGCTCCGTACTAGGGGGAGGTTATTCAGGACAAATAAACTCTATAAGTAATGGAACATATAATGCAATTGTAGGGGGATACGGCAACTTAATATCATCTACAGGGAATGGGAACACTATAATAAATGGGCAAGGTAACTTCATTACGATAGGGTCTAATTCGGTTATAGGTGGGAGAAATTGTAAAATAGAGGCTATTGGATGCTTTATAGGTGGTGGGCTAGCAAATGCAATAGGGGAGAATCCAGCTACTCCAGAAAAATCAGACTATTCAGCAGTATCAGGCGGTGAGGCTAATACTATTAGTGAGTCTAACTACTGTTTTGTAGGTGGTGGACAAGAGAATAATATATTCACATCTAGTTATAGGAGTGCCATTGTAGGCGGTATTAGTAATGTTATAGCACAAAGCCCCAATTCTTTTATAGGTGGCGGTAATAATAACTCTGTTTTAAATGTAGTAACTACAAATAATGGGTCATGCGTTCTATCTGGTAATACAAATACTATAGATGCTTCAATATCTAGCTGTATAGCAGGTGGGGCAAATAATACAATTGATAATCCAGGGGCTACCACTGCTAATAGAAACTTCATAGGTGCTGGTCAAGTTAATACAATAAGGGACACTAGAGAGTCCTTTATAGGTGCAGGTGCTAATAATACAGTAAGTGGTAGGCATTCCTTTATCGGGGCTGGGGATACTAATGTAATTAGTACAGGTGGAGACTATGCATCTATATTGGCTGGAAGAGATAACCAAATAAATGGGGATGATTCTTCTATTTTAGGTGGATCTAAATTAAGAATACAAAGAGAGCAATTAGGGTTCCTAGCTGGAGACTACGCTGTAGGGGTGGTTAGTGTAGATTTAACAAATGTAGCATTTAGAGGTACAGCTCATTTCTTAGAAACTATAGTAGCTGTGGGAAGTACCCAACCAGTAGTGGACAGTGCAACTTTAGTAAATAATAGAGCTAGAGTCAGATTCTACGGTGTTCCTGCACTTCTAGATAGCAACTTCGGTTCTAGGAGGTATGTAGAACTAACAGCCCCACTAAATTCAGTTTTAGGAGCCAGCAACAAAGTCATAGGGTTGCCAGGAAATACCCCGACTGTTAATCAAATTCTTAAAGTATCAGCAGTTACTGTTGTAGGGTCTTTAACATATATAGATACAGTGTGGGCTACAGATGCAACATGATAAAGAGGGGAAAGATATGGTAGATATATTGGATAAATTACCAAAAAATACCCCTACATGGGCTGTAGGTTTAGGTGTTTTAATGTTCATAGCCGCATCTTCTTTTGGGGCTATTTATGTTGTAACAAAAGGCGAGATACAAAAATTAATAGAGGTACAATCCAACAAAGATACAAGAAGCTCAGATATAGAATCTAATACTATTGGCTCTATTCTGTCCATGTATAAGGGGCAATCAGAACAGATAACTGTTTTATCTGGTGGTATATTTGAAGCTCAAAAGCAGAATAATATGTTAGCTACTAGAGTGACAGATTTAGAGAAAGATCTAAAAACAGCTACTATTGGATTATCAGAATGTGCGGTAAGATTGAAAAAATACGAGGTTAAATAATATGGCAATAGATCAGTGTAAAGCATGTCAACCATGTATAACCCAGCTCGCTCTAGGCAATCAGAGTTTCAAACAACAAGTACTCTTGGCATTATGTGCTCTTGTTAGTGGTGAAGTAACTTTCCCAGCAGCCGAACAGATACCAAGTCTTAGTATGGGTTTTGGAAGTATAACAGCTGCGTATGTAGATACAACATTTCTAGGTGTAGATGGAGATGCTATATATGTAAGAGTGGCTAATACTACCAATAGAGATATTCAGTTATCATTCGATGGTGGGATTACGGAAGGACCTATAGTTCCTTTAGGTACTGTCAGAGAATTTAATTTTAGAGAGATGGGAATTTCTTTAAGCGGTGTAGAGCTAGATATAAAGTATATAAATGGAGTTGCACCAACTACTGGAGCGGTGTTATTCGATGGATTTAGAACAGCATAAAAGGATAAAAATATGACAATTTTAAGACAACAGCCTTTATTTTTAGATGATGGTTCCCTTTTTGGGGATATTATACCAAGTTCTGGAAGCCGATTTGATATAGGTACATTAATAAAACCTATAAAGAGTCTGTATGTAGATAATATATTTGCTACAGATATTACGGTCCCAGAAACTCTAGGTTTAGGTGTGACTGCAACAGGCACACTTATTACAGATGCTTATCAAACAACAAAGGACTATACACAGTTTACTACTGTAGCAGCTGGTACAGGGGCTAAACTTAAAGTAGGGGTACCTGGAGTTTTACAAACAATTGTAAACCAAGGTGCAAATACCCTTAAAGTTTACCCAGCAACTGCTTTAGGTAATATAAACGGAGCAGGAGCTGGCGTAGCTATAACAATACCAGTAGGGTATTCAGCTACTTTTATAGCTCTTACAGCCACTACATGGAACGCTACTAATGTAGTGATAGGAAGTGGAGACACTGTTTTAGGAAACTTATCCGTAACTGGTACTCTAGCGGTAACAGGTGTTCAGACTAATGCTTCTAACCTAAGTATAGGCGGTACTCTAGCGGTAACAGGTGCTCAGACTAATACTTCTAACCTAAGTATAGGCGGTACTCTAGGAGTTACAGGTATTCAGACCAATGCTGCGGATTTAGTATTATCAGCAGCAGCTGGCATAATAAGAACCAACACAGCAGATGCAACCGACAATAAGTCCATTATCTTAGCAGGTGGTGGAGCAGCTTCTGCTACGAGAGGTGCTCTGGTACAGGCCTTTGGGAATGAATCAGCAGCTCCTGGTGCTTTAGCATTGCAAACTGGAG
>Ga0209414_1000907_pt1 | contig 14318 bp, 19 predicted proteins | sample LakVidmifraction_4_FD_181154 | JGI IMG/M metagenome (GOLD analysis project Ga0209414, IMG submission 181154) | Hypersaline microbial communities from Lake Vida, Antarctica - Brine Hole Two &gt;0.2 micron (SPAdes) (version 2) | ecosystem: Environmental > Aquatic > Non-marine Saline and Alkaline >... | reverse complement strand
ATTGACGCCTTCATGAGGTCGACGTACCCAGTCCCGGCGTTAGAGGACAGGAACTCTACGAGAAATCCTCTTGCCCTTCAATGCTCTCCGAGATGGCGTCGGTGAACTGCACCTCGCCCAGCTTCGAATCGAGTCGGTGGAACTGCCCCGGAGACAGGTACTCCATCATCGCAATGGCGTCGTCGTAGTCGATGCCCTCGTTCACGCCTCCGGTGGCGTTGTCGGTCACTCGCTGGATCATAACCGCCATGAGGTGGGCCGTGGAGGCGATGTCGAACTCCTCCTTCATGTCGTCGGGGATGTTCTTGGTTTCGAGGTTGAGAGTGACCTTGGTCTTGCGGTGGCAGTCCCTCTGGATGACCGGCGGGACTGCCCGGATGTTGACGACAATCGCGCTCTTGTTGAGCTCTTCGAGCATCTCGTCGCGCTTGGCCTCAAGCTCGACGATCTTCGAGTCAAGGCCCTTGTCCTTCAAGTCGACCTTCCTGCGCTTCTCCTCTAGGGCGTCGATCTCGCCGAAGATGCCCTCACGCTCACGACCGACGACCGCGCCGAGCTCGTTCTTCTTGTCGCGCGCCCAGCCGATCTCCACGCCCTTCTCTTCGTCGAGATAGAGCGTGATCGTTGCCTTGCGGAGCCCCCGGTTCTTGAGCCGCTCCTTGAGGTCGAATCCCTTCTTGGTGATCGACGCAATGCGCTCGGCCTGCTCTTTGGCTTCCTGTTGCTCGTCCATGCTACTTCCCTTCGCTGTGGATATGAGTTTCTAGAAACCGAGTCTACACGCGAGAAAGCCCCGGACTGCGAGTGGCAATCCGGGGCTCTTCCCTCGGGGGGAGGGGGTCTAGGTGATGGTGATGGTGACCGCCGTCGAGTTGTCAGCTCCCGGGTAGGACGCCACGAGCGTCGGCGTTCCGGCCGCGATCGCCTTGAAGATACCCGGGTGAACCTCAACGAGGTCTGCCTCGTCGGAGCTGATCCAGGTGACCTCCTTGGTCACGTCCAGTCCCTGGTAGACCGCCGACGCGAAGATCAGGTCGTCCACCGAGCCGCTCGCAGAGAGCGCCGTCACGGTTGGTTCAACCGCCGTTGCCGGGGGGACGATGTACTCGACCAGAAGATCATCGCGAGCGATGAGGTTCACGCGGTAGTACTTCGAGACATCGTTCTCGCCGAACGACACCGCGTCGCTCATGAGGCGATAGATCATCCAGCGGTCTCCCGCGACCGGGGCGGCGCTGTTGAGCTTCCCGTACCGAACCGCGACAACCAGCTCGACGCGCGGCGTCGAGAAGATGTCGTACGCGGAGCGGAAGATGCTCGACGTGTCCTCGGCGCGAGGGTTGACCAGCTCCAGGCCGCCGCCGAAGTTCGTCATCGGGGAGCGGGACTGCGATCCTGCACCGTCGGTGAGGGTCCGGTCGTCGGTCTGACTGCTCTCCTGGAGATTGAGGTCGAACGAACTCCAGTTGATCGCACCGGAGACGTTGGTGAGAGCCACCAGCTCCGCCAGCGTGACCACATCCCAGTCAGTGACGCCTGACGCGAGTCCCGCGATAACGGTGACTCGCTGGTTGGAAAGCACCTTGGTTGCCACTGTTCTACCGCCTTTTTCTGGTTGGAGTTGTTGTGCTCACGGCCCTTGCGAGCACTTACGCGGTGAGCTCGAACTTGAAGTTGATGATGCCCTTTTTGACGAGGGTCTGGCCCACCGTCTGGTTGTCGTTGTCGGACGCGGCGGGGATCGAGTAGTCGGTCCAGAAGTAGTAGAGGTGCCACTCCTGCCCGATAGCCGCGTCCACGGTGCGGGAGTAGCCGAGACGGTGTGCCACGACGTAGGGCACGTCGGGCGCCCGCGTGAGGTTCAGCGGGAGGTTGAACTCGCTGAACTCGTCCGTGGGGTCAGCGTCACGCAGGAAGTTCATGACGCCGTCGTAGTTGTAGAACGTCAGGTCCTCGGACTGGCCGACGGAGCACAAGGTTCGCGTCGAGTCCGTCGCGCTGTCGGCGAGCGCCAGGTTCCAGTCGTCGATGATGGCGCAAGTGATGTTTCCGCCCCAGGCGGCACCCGCTCCCGCCGGAGTCGACGCGTCGATGAAGTAGTTGAACAGCGCGGCGGTGGGTGCCGTGATCGGCACCGCGCTTGCCGTGCTTGGGAGGGCCATCTGGGGCACTCCATTGACCTCGAAAGCGGGGATCAGCAGGACGGTGTCCTTGTCGCCCACCAGCATCTTCTGTGCCATTACTGGTCACCCTCCTGCTTGTGCTTGGTTTCCCCGGAGCCGGGGTTGGCCTCGGTGGTCTTCATGAGCGACTTGTGTCGCTTGATCTTCTCGCCCGTAATCGGCATCTTCACGAAGGGCTTGATGCGCTTGCCGTCCTCGGCAACCTCATCAGAGTTGAGAGAGTCGCCGATCCCAGACTTGGGGTGCGACTGGATGATTCCAGTCTCGCGGTTTCGGTAGTAGGGCATGGGCAAAACTCTAGCGGGGTTTCGCATTGGGGCAAAACGTGGTTTCTGGAAACCGAGCCGAGCCTTAGCTCAAGTCGGTCTCTTGACCCAGCATCACTTCGTAGAAACGGCTCGCGATCCACTGGAGACGCTCTCCGGCTTCGTCAAAGTCGTCGTAGACGGTGAAGTAGTAGGGCCGGACTGGGGCCGCGTTCGCTGAGGGAATCCAGCCGACCAAGCTCTTGTCGCTCTCGGTCGCCAAGGCCACGGCGAGGGAGCGGGTGGAAGCGACATGGTGAATCTGAAACGCCCATAGGTACGGCTGAGACTGCTCGTGAACACCGAGCATCCTCTCTGCGTTTCGGGGAACGACCGATCCGGGCTCGAGGTCGCGGTAGGGAGCCTTGTTGCCCCACTGGTCGCGAACAAACTCGTAGCCCTGGGGTACGCCCATGAGGCACGTTTCGCCGAGGGCGTCCAGGCGAGCCTTCACGGCGATGGTTTCTGCGCTCGGGTCGACGCTACTCATGGCTGAAGCCTCTGCAACTCGGCCTGCAACTTCTCGCGCACAACCAGGATGGACGCGCCAAGCGAGTTCGCGGCAGGGACGCCCCGGCCAGCGGCCTTCTTCTTGCCCGGTATTCTTGCTGGCTTCTTTACCTTGCGGTTCACGGTGGCGCCCTTGACCTGCGCGCTCGGGCGACCACGAGTTCCTATCTCCTGGTAGCCAGCCTTGCTTGCGCGCTCGAAGCTCGGCCAGCCGTGCCAGCCGATGATGTTGGTCGTCGTCTTGGTCCTGGAGGTCTCCACGTTGTTCTTGATCGCGGCGATCGTCTCGCCAGAGTCGTTTCGGCCGGGCCCCTTACGCCCGCCCCTAGTGTGCGACCTGCCCGAGAGCCCCGTCTCCGTGGTGGCGGCTCTGAGGACTTCCTGCTGAATCTCGCGGCCCTTGGTCATTGCCGCGGCCATCGCCCTCGACGCGGCGGCCTGGACACGACCTTCTAGCTTGTCGATCCGGCCCCGGAAGATGTCGCCCTTGGAGAGTCGCGAAGCGCGGCTATTGCGGTAGGCGGCGTTAGTGACCGTGCCCCCGCCAGGAGTCCCCGGGTTGTAATCGGTCAAGCGGAGCGAGATGATCGCTTTGCCTAGGCGCTCCATCTCGCTCTTTGTGCGCTCGATGCCGATGATCTCGATCGAGTAAGAGGCCACCATCTCTTCGTCAAGAAACTCAGCCATCACGCACCAACCCTTGGCGTCTCTCGGACCTCAGTCACCAGCGATATTTCCCGCTCCGCGGCGAACTGCGAGGTCAGCGCGGATTGCACGGTGAAGTTGATGTGGTTGATCGTTGGGTCGCCGTCTGGTGTCGATATTTGGGCGATCAGGCCGCTACGAATGATTCCGGTAGCGGCGTCCATCGGCACCTTGGCCATGAGCATCCTCTTGGTGGCCCATTCTGTCTTGTTGCCAGCGTCGAAGGACGACGGCTTCGGCTTCTTGACGCGGCACGGAGTAGTCAAGATGGGCGTCGTGTTGCCCTCCTCGTACAGCTTCATTTCGGCGGTCTGGAACTCGCCAGCAAGCGCCTGGGCCTCAATGATCGCGGCGCGAACTGCGGCGATGTTGCTCACCATCTGTTACATCACCCCGGACCACGGGTCGGGAGTTCCGTAGGGACGGGTCGGGAAGCTCTTGTTCGTCAGGGGGACAACCGAGAACGCGCCCGCCGCGTCGCCCGCAAGCGCGTATCCCAGAAGCATGTTGGCCTGCTCGAGCATGAGCTTGGCGCGCTCGACGGTCTTGATTCGGATGTCGTCGACCTGGATGTCCTGGGCCGCGACGATCATCTGCGTTGCCATCATGGACTTCGCAGTGGCCATCGCCGTGTTGCGTGAATCAAGGTTGGCCGCGATGAAGGCGTCGATCTGCGCGTCCGAGATGTACTCGTAGTCCGCGTTTCCGCCAACGATGTTCGTTGCGACAACGTCGCCAAGTTCGCTACGGAACAACCCCGTAGCTGTGGCTGGGTCGATAGGGTACGCGCCGGTCGTCATGGAGCCAGACTACAGGCGTCCACTCGAAAGACGAACATGCTGGGCCGGTCAGGCCGCCGCGCCCCTTGGGTCACAGCAATGCCGCAAAGGGGGAGCCCTCTCTTCACAGCCCAGCACGTTCAGCGGCCGAAAGGAAGGAACCACTGCCCCCAGGGTACCCGTAGGCTCCGGTTTCCAGAAACCAAGAAGGCCCCCGCCGAAGCGAGGGCCTTCTATCGTGCCAGTCAGGGTCGGCTGACTAGCTTCCGGTCCCACTTGAGTAGACAACCGGGGTCTGCGACCAGAGTGCGCCGCCGGTCACGAGACGCAGGCGCATCGAGGCCGAGTCGGCGTCGAACGAGAATCCGTCGCCGCCTTCGGCCTTGACGCGGAGTTGCGGTTGCTCGTAGCCACGGAGGCGAAGCAGGTCGAGCACCGGGCGGCGGTATGCGCCCGGCTTCGGCAGGAGCCACCACTTGGTGCCGGTGGCCTTGTCGTGCTCGATCACGCTGATCGTGTTCAGGATCGAGTTGTCGGGCGGCCCGTAGACCGAACCGCCACCCGTGCCGGGAAGCATCTGGACGATCGAGAGAGCCTTGCGAATCTCGAAATCGACGTAGAGCTTCTGGCCGACCGGAACCACGACGTTGTAGCCGCTGAGCGTTCCGATCTTCTTGTCGCCACCGTTGACCGTCCGAAGCGCAAGCGCCTGGATGGCCGCGAAGATCGCGTTGGCCGAAACCGGCGCGTTCGTCGGTACGGCGGTGTCGTCAGGAAGGGTAACAGCGCCCGAAGGCGTGTTCGCCGCGATCAGCGCGTCGCCGATCTCCTGCCACTCGGTCTCCAGAGCAACCACGCGGAGCTCCGAGGGGATGCCATCAAGAACACCGATGGTGTCGTTGATGAAGTCCTCGAAGTCCCAGTTGACCCGGTTACCGCGCTTGGCGATCTTGGCGTACGCCGACTCGACACCCTGAACCGAAACCACCGGGTAGGGCGTGCCCTGCGGAACGCGAGGCGCCGAACCGTCCGCTTCGATGCCGGGGCCCGCGAGGTCTCCGAACATCGAGTGCAGAACTGCCGGACGGAAGTCCGGCACGGTGCGGAACCCGGCAAGAGCCGCCGCGGGGCGATCCTTGTCGTCCGGGAGCTGGGGAATCGTGATGATGTTCATGAAGTGCGCCACGCTCGAGGCGAGGTCTCCACTCATCAGTGATTCCTTGAGCTGGGCCTCAGCGACGTAGGAGCCGCGCTTTCCGGCATCGACAAGGCTTGCAACCTTGTTGATGCTCTCGATCGTCACGCCTCGGGGAACGGTAAGCATCCCGTCGAGAGTGAGCTTGTCTGTGAAGGTGGTCATCACACGACTCCGATCTTGACGCAGGCGACGCCGCTTGCGGCGACGTAATCCTGGGGGTTGTTGACGACGCCCCAGGACACGTTCGTCGACTCGGTCAGTGTCAGGCTGGTGATCTTGCCCGAGGCGACGACGGCGTAAACCAGAGTGCCGTTGTCGGTCGTGGGGCCAGCGCCAGTGACGGGGAACTCGTAGGTGCCGTCAGTAGCAACGGAAACCTGGAGCGCGTCGAGGCCGACTCCACCAACCGCGATGCCCGAGATGGTCATGCCACCGAGGGTCTCGCTGTCCGTGAAGGAGCCGCTTGGCGTGTAGGCAACGCCGGGTCGGCCGTTGTTGACCAGGGCGGTGCCCGTGTTCACCTCGGCGTTCTCGAAGTTGTCGAGGCTCCACACCTCGCGGAAAGCGTCAGTAGACGAAAACGCCTCACCTGTGGAAATTGTGGGGAAGGCCATCTCAGCTCACCACCCGTCCGAATCCGGGCACATCGAGGACGCCGACGCTACCCGCGCCGCCTCCGCCGAGGTGCTGGTCTGATGCTCCCGACTGCGAGGCGCGAGCCTCCGCGAGAACCTTTTTTGCCGTTTCGAGGTGGGGCGCGATCTCCACGCCCTCCTTCGCGAGAGCCCGCAACGACTGCGACTGCGACTCGGTCAGCTTGGCCTCGGTGATGAGGTCAACCGCCTTGTCGTACTCGCTCAGGCGCGACTCCACTGCCGTCTTCACCGCAGTGGAATCCACCTCCGCCTGGGCGTCGGCGTTGGCCTTGCCTGTGACGATCGTTACGAGACCTTCAACGAGCTTGGACAGAGCGGAAAAGCGCTCCTCGATGTCCTTGTCCATTTGAGTCTCCTTGTTCTCCTCTGCGGTTGCAGAAGCTTCTTGAATCCGCTTGAGGCCTTCGGCCATGCGGTCAAACTTGCCACCTCGGCCAGCGGCGACAACGAGGTCGACGCTCTTGAAGGGGTCGCGGGGGTTGATTCCGGTTGCCACCCAGCTTCCGGTCTCCGGGTCCTCGTACCCGTAGCTGTCGGCGTAGATACTCAGGCCGAGCTTGCTCACGAACTCCGAGAGATACGGGCCAACCTCGGGACGGGACTTGGCGGCGAAGTAGTCGCCCCAGAGCCCGTATTCTCCCGTTTCCGGGTCGGCCTCGACGGTCACCGTCTCGCCAACCTGACCGATTGCGGTCATCGGGTCGCGGTGCTCGGGGTGCCAGGGGTCCACCGGGTGGTTGGAGAAGGAGAGCGAGCCAGCAAGGGCGTCAGCCGTCTCTTGGTTGAAGAACTCGCGCGGGTACATCGCGCTAGTCCCCTGTCCTTCGGAGATCAGGCAGACGCGAAACTTGTTCGCAGAAGCGTCGAACTTGATAGTCCCCGCCTCTTGGATGCGCCGATTGGTCATGGCTCGACTGTAGTGGAGCCGAAACTCATCGCAAAACTGGTTTCACGAAACCAGCGAACTCTTACTCCCCGCCCTCTGACTGTGGCATGTCGTTGAGGTGGTTCGCGCCGCCGGTCCCGTCGTTCTTGCCCTGGTTCGGCGCGGGTGCCTGCTTTCCGCCGGGCGCCGCGACTTGGTCCTGGTTGTTCTCGTTGTTCGGGATCATGACGCCCTCGGGAACCGCGCCGACCAGCTTGCGCCCGTAGATGATCTCCAGCTCTGCGCGGAAGCCCTCCGGCGTGAGCGTGCCGGTGGTCCAGGCCAGCATCGCCGACTGCACCGCACGGTACTCGTCGGTGGCGTCGTCGTAGCTGTTGAAGTAGGCGGTCGCCTCTCTGGCGTCCATCCACTTCAGGAGACGCTCGTCGAACTCGATGTGCTCGGCACGTCGGGTCTCCATCGCCATCCGTCCAGGCAGGTCAAGAGTCTTCGCCGCGCCGTAGCTCGAACCGGCGAGGGCCGTGTTGGCCGACAGCGCGATCCCGGAGACGTGTAGCGAAGCCGCCATCGTGGAAACCACGAAGCCGATCGAGCCGAAGTCGTAGCCCTTGCCCGCGGTGTTCAGCGGAACGAGGTCGTTGTCGCCGCCAAGGGTTGCGGCCGAACCGGCGGCGGTGTCCTTGGCCAACTCCAGCGCCATGTTCTGCTGGCCGGTCTTCTGCTTGCTGGTCGCCTTGAAGGCGAACATGGCCAAGGCGTCCTGCATCTTGACGCCGTTCATGATGAGGTCGCGAATGATGCGCGCCCACACGACGGCGGCAATAGCGTCTGGCGACCCGAACGGCGCGCCGTCGGGCTTGTTGGCGTGGAAGTCGAACGCGGTGTGCCCCTTCAGAACCGGCTCTTCGACGCCGTCGTTCTTCTTGATCTTGTCCGGCTTGGTGCCCTCGTACCAGTCGACGTAGACCCAGTAGCTCTTCTCCTCGCGCTGGCCGGTCAGCTTGCCCTTCTCGCGCACGGCCTCGTTCCGCGTCCAGCGGTAAGCGATGATCTCGTCTTGGTACAGCTCGGAGCGGTGAGTGTCAGTGATCTCCGCCAGCGGAACGGGCCGAAGCTTCTTGGTCCGGTTCTCTCCGACGAGCAGGTAGAGCCCGTCGGAGTACAGCGCGGCCTCACGCCGACGCCGCGCGCTCTTGGAGAAGACCAGGCGCACGTTCTCGCCCTTCTCGATGAGCTCCTTGACGTTCTTCTTGCCCTGGGTCCCGCCGCCGGGCACGTTCTCGTAGTGGATTCCGCCGTCCCAGATGAAGGAGTGGCGAAGCATGAGGCCGTTGCGCATGTGCGGGTTCGGCGCCCGAGTCCTGGTCCCCGTCAGCGAGACTCGAATGTCCATGCTCCATTTGTGGAGGTCGTCCAGGTCCAGGCCGTGGTACTCCTGGTTGGTCGAAGGGGCCGCCCAGCCGATGTCCTCCTGGCGAAGCATCATCACGGCGTTCGAGAGAGCCTCGCTGAGTAGCTCGCGATCGTTCTCGGAATACTCCAGCGCTTCGCCAAGCCGCTTGTGGCGCTCGGTCAGTGTCTCGCGCTTCTTGGGAGAGGTGGTGGGAGAAGATGCCATGAAGCAGAGTGTATCTGAGCGCTATCTGGGGTCAAACTCCTCAGAGGTTTCCAGAAACCACTACACAAGCCGCCGGGAGACGACCGTAAGGCGGTTGTCCTGCTTCTGCATGTGGGCCGCGGCGCGCTTGGCGCCCTTCAGCGACCGGAACTCCTTGGTTATCCCGAACACTCCGGCGTACACCTTGTAGCGAGTCCTGCCGTCTGCCGTGACGACCTCTTCAACTTCCCACCGCTTCCGCACTTCGGGCCGCGGGGGCCAGGAGTCATCCAGCTCCATCGGGTCAGCGGGCGGTTCTGCCACGCTGTTTCGGAAGTTCGGCCGACTCATGCGTTCACCTTTGTCATGACGTAGACCCTACATGACAAAGGCCTACAACGGGTAGCCCGCCTCTTCCCGAGACGCCTGAAGCATGTCCCACGGGTCCATGAGCACAAGGTCGCCCGGCTGGGGCCCCTCCAGCGGCGTCGTCACCGGCGAGGTGTCGATCACGGAGTAGATCAGCGCGTCGAGACGGTCAGGGGAGCCGTCCATGTCCGTGCGCATCTCGTCCTTCGGCGTGATCTGAATCGCGCCGCGGGAGTTGAAGCGGAAGGTCATGTTGAGGAGCTGGTCGGAGACCTCGCGGTCGTCGTAGTCCAGGTCCAGGTCGCCCTCTGCCATGAGGGTGCGGAGCTGGTCGTGGTTGTGCGATCGAGCGTTCGACCACCGGCGGTTGTCTGGCGAACGCGCGCCGCCGTCGACCCCGATGAGGACGTAGACCTTGTTGGAAAACTCCTCCAGCTTGTTCAGCATGTCAAAGACGCCGCCGCCGACGCCCGAGGCGTCAACTCGCACCTCCGCCGCGCCTGCGCTGTTGGCCGCCTTGTGGATGCGCCGAGCCGAATCAACCGTGTCCGTCTTGCCCCAGGAGTCGGCAAGTCGCGCTCGGCCCCCGCGGTTGATGAAGATGACCGACTCGTCCGCGCCGTAGCGAGCGATGTCGACGCCCAGAACCGGCTTGATGCCGAAGTCCTCGGCAATCGAAGTCCCTTGCGCGATGTCAATCACTGCCTGCGGGAAGAATGACGTGTCGTTCTCGCCCGGGAACTCTCCGAGCACCTTCGAGAGCCCGCGGGCGTCCCACTTGACCGAGTCGACGACGACCATCTTCTGCCCGTCGCGCTCGACCGTCCGGCGCCCCAGGTGGTCAAGGCCGTCCGGGTCGAACGGGATGGCCGCCTCGACGCGCATGTCGTAGCGCCGGTCTTCCGGGCGGGTCGGGTCTGGCAGTATCTCTCCGCCGGTCGCCCAGATGCGTGACTTGTGCGCAACCCAGCGCTTCGAGGTCAGCGCTCCCAGCAACTGCGCCTCCATGCGATCGCCCTCAGAGGAGTGCGGGTAGACGCGCTCGCCGGTGTAGACGGGAGTGTCGAACACCGAGACGGTGTGCAGGTTGTACTCGTCGGCCTTGATCTTGTCCTCGAACGACTGCTGGAACTCGGTGCCCGCGTTGTCAGGGTTGCCGATCCCCGTGAAGCGCGAGTTCTCGCCCGTCATGACCGCCTCTGCCGCCGTATACATGGGCCGTCCCATGCCGCCAGCCTCGTCGAACCAGACGTAGGTCATGCCGAACTGCGACCGAAGACCCTGGAACATGGAGACCGCGTCCTGGTCTGGTGGCTTCCGGCCGGAGGCGAGCCACACCTTTCCGATTGCCGTCTCGGAAACCCAACCGAGGTTCTCGTCGATGTGGCCAGGGATGCGAAAGTCGCTCAGTCGGATGGTTTCAGAAACCCGCCCGTGGTACGACTTCAGGTACGCGAAGATCGTCTTCTGAAGCTGAGGGATCGAGGGCGCCGAGATGATTGAGACAGTCTCGCCGACCGGGAAGACCGATCCTGCCCACAGCACCATCTGAGACATCAGCGCGGACTTGCCGACGCCGTTCCCGGACTTGGTCAGCGTGCGCTCTTTGGCTCCGAAGAGCGAGTCGTGAGCGATCTCGCGGATTTTTTCGTAGTTCCGCATCCGAAGAACGTCCCACGCCCAGGCGTCGAAGTCGGTCTGATAGATCGCCAGCTTGCTCCGCCTGCGCACCTCACGCAGAGCCTCGTCAAAGACGGAAGTGTGGAGGACTCCGCTCACAGCTCGATCTCTTCTTGTTCATACTTGGAGAGCTCCATCTGCGAGAAGCGCAAGGACGACTCCAAAGCCGAATCCCATTCTTCTTCTGACAGCTTGTCGGCCCCAGTCAGCCGACCGCGCATGTGGGTGATCGCGATCTTGATCGCGTCCAGCATGACGGTGCCCTGGAAGGAGTACAGCGTGGAGAGGTCCTTCTCGGTTGCCTCCTGGCGCTTGTCGAGCCGGTTGCCGAGCGACTCCAGAGCGCGGATCAGAATCTCAGCGACTCGCGGGTTCAGGTTCATCTCTTCCAGGTCGACAATGAGCTGGCGCATCTTCATCGTCACCAGGTTGTCCTGCTGTGCCGCGGTGAGCCAGTCAGGGGTGTCCAGCAACTGCTGGATGCGGTTCATGATCTGCTCGGGAGTGAGGATGCCGTCGATCTTGAAGCTGATCGCCTGCGGGGAAAGCGTGTCTGCATAGCGAATCAGTACTTGGTCTACCTCGGATAGCTTCATCACGAGGGTCAGTGTATCGGCAATAAAAAAAATGGTGTCTATGCCTCTTTGTTATGGGGCGATGTGGGTGTGAGGGGGAAAAAATCACAGCAGTATTGCGGCTGGTCACAGCAGTATTGCGGCTGGTCACAGCAAAGTGGCTTGTTGTTAGCTCTTGGTCACAGCAAAGTGGCTCGTTGTTAGCGCGATAGGGCGCGTGCAGCCAAAGCTGTGAGTAACCTGTATAAAGAATGGATGTTTGCTGTTAGCCGTTTGACTTTCGTCGCGAAGTCTGCTAGCAACGGATTCCGTTGTCTCGTCACGCGTATGCGACGGATTCCGTTGTGCTCATGCGCTCACACGACTCATTCCGTCGTCTTGCACCTACATCGTCATCTGTCAAGTGACACGCCGTGACTCAGCATATCCCCAGGTAATGTCGTCGCTACCTTGTGTCATGCCCCCCTGTGCTGTAATGTGGTGATTGTCTCGACTTATGTCCCGACACCCCGCCGGGCGCCCGTCCGCGCGGTTACCCCGGTTTGACTCGATCAAACCGGGACTAGAAATGGAGAATCGATCATGAGCAACGCAACTAGCACGAACCGCACCGCACCGAAGCCGAGCGATGTCGTCGCCGTAATCGTGGAAGACACGAGCGACGGCCTCGACCCGCGCGACGCTATGCGCGCCGCGATCACGCGCATCACAGACGGCGCGACAGGCACCGCTGAGGGGAAGTCATCCCTCTGGGACATCGTGCGTGAGCGTGTCGCGTATTACGTGCAGAGCACGCCCGCAGTCACACGACCCGTGCAGAATCTCTCTATAATGCTCGGGGACAAGGATAGTAAGGGCACCATTACCGCGCTGATCTGGAACGATGCAACCGGCTCCCGTACGGCCATCCCTGCCGCCGACCGTACCGCCGGTCAACGCGCACTGGGCACGTATCTCTCTCGTCTCCTCACGGTTGCCAGCGACCCAGCGCACGGAGTAGACGCCCTCGCGGATGCAGAGAGTATCAAGTCTGCTGAGAAGTCGCGCAAGGACGAAAAGGATGCGCGTACGGCCGAAAAGAGCGTACGCGCCACCGCCCACGCGCTCGACGACCACCGCGCGTGGATGAATAGCCTACCCTCCAGTGATCGCGAGGCCATCCGGCGCGCTTTCGATGTCCTCACTGGTGACAGCGTCGCCCTGACTCACGCGCCGGTATTCGCCGCCGCTCTCGCCGCGGCGATCAAGGGGAATGAGGCGAAATAGCACCCCCCGCAACGCGCCCCGGCCTCACCCGCCGGGGCGCGTTCGCGCGCCCGGAATCGGGCAGCACGTCATTATTTGATCCGATCAAACAAAAGAGGATAGAGAATATGAGAGAGAACAACGGGGGCCCGAACGGGCTCCAGGAGATTGCAGAGCAGGACGCACAACGCGTGATTGACGCGGCAACGCGGAAGGCGCGCACGTTACGCCGACACGGCAACAAGGGAGCCCGCGTATGGGGCTTCCAGGAGCTGAACGGCAAGCGTCAGGGGCGTCGCTCGTGAGCGCGGCGGACAGGATGAAAGAGGATCGCGCTCGCGACGTGGAGCGTTCCCGGGCGGCTCACGTCGCTGGCATGGAGATGACCCAGCTTGAGCGCGACGTGTACCACGCGCACCGTCGCGCTGTGCAGTCCGAGAATCGTGAGCGGGCGTTCTACTACGGTATGACCCTGGTCCACGCGCCGGGGCTGGACGGCTCATGCGGTCCCTATCTCATCGACTGGGTAGCCGACGAGCTGAGGGTCGCGCGGGATATGTTGCGTGCATCGTGAGCTGGTACATCGCAGGGCGGCCCGATATGGGCACCTTCGGAGGACGGCGCGCGGCGGTCTACTGGGCCGCGTGGCTGTTCCGGGCCAGTGGTGAGCGTTACCGCGTCCTACGCGGCGCGTAGGGCGTTACAGCTACACACAGCGACCTACCGGGCGGGGTGAGTGCTTCCCCTGCCCGGTAGGTTTCTGAAACCGACGGTTTCGGCTCTCGAGATCGACGGTTTCGGCTCTTGAGCTGCCGGGCAGGAATCGGCGGTTGAGGAGTCGTTTTTAGGACCGACGGAGGAGGGCGTTTTACAAATCCAGCCCAAAATCTGGAGCAGTTTCCAAAATCCTGGGCTAGAAGGCATACAGGGTTGAGACGAAAATCCTGGAGCCCTGTATGTGTTTGGGCCTGATTTTTTCGAGTTTTGGCCGACTTCGGGGCGGAAATCGAGAAATCGACTTCGCACCTACGTGGCCATAGAACCGCGGAAATCCGGGGGTAAATCGAGGGTTCCGACGATCTAGGCCCTAAGTCGTACCCCCCACCCCCCCCGTCCACACGAACACACAGAGACTAATAAGAGTTATCTCATGATCTCTCTATGTAGTACACATACTCTATGTACGACATGTGTAAGGGGTAGAGGGTAGGAGTAGAGCGGTCGTTCTACTTTTCGTGTGTTTGTCCCCCCAAACCTCACGCGACCTCACACGACCCACCCAAAGCACTAAAGCACTAGGGCACTAGGGCACCCATCCAAATCTCCAAATCCAGCGTTTGATCGAATCAAATACGAAAGGAATCCCAATGAACAACGGCTTCTATCTCCTCTATTCCGGCTGTTACCCAGATCAGTACGGCTCCTACGCCTGGACCAAATACAAGAAGGACATCGAGCCACTACACCCCGGCCTCGGAATGGACCCGGCTGTCCACGTATTCGACGGCAGTCGCCAGCCGTGGAACGAGCTCGACCCGTACCCAGACTTCGTTGTGGAGCACGGGCCCCGCGGCGGAATCAAGTGGGCCCGATCGTGACCGGCTCAAAATCCGATATAAATCCCCAACAA
>Ga0209414_1000904_pt1 | contig 14333 bp, 11 predicted proteins | sample LakVidmifraction_4_FD_181154 | JGI IMG/M metagenome (GOLD analysis project Ga0209414, IMG submission 181154) | Hypersaline microbial communities from Lake Vida, Antarctica - Brine Hole Two &gt;0.2 micron (SPAdes) (version 2) | ecosystem: Environmental > Aquatic > Non-marine Saline and Alkaline >... | reverse complement strand
CCGATTTGGGTTACGCCACAGAGCAGCCATAGGAATTACAGAAAAAACCGATGCGCTTTGTTTGATTGTTTCTGAAGAAACAGGAAAAATTTCTTATATAAAAGATGGAGAATTTGTGTTGTACAATAATACCCAGGAACTCATTGAACAGATTAGATTTGATTTGAATTAAACCCCTAACCCCCAATGGATAACTTAAATTAAGAAGGAAAAGTGAATTGGTAAACGGCTAACAAATAAACAATTTTCCTAATTAGTCTTCAGTCACAATTGGTAATTTTCAGCAATATGCCAAAAATTAACTACGACATAGCTAAACGTTTAAACAATTCAACAATTAAACATCTACTAAAATACTTCACTCGCAAATTGCATATCATAAAGTGTTTTATAATACCCGTTTTTCTCAAGCAGTTCTAAATGAGAACCTTGTTCCATAATTTTACCTTTATCCATTACAATAATTCTGTTGGCTTTTTTAACAGTTGTTAACCGGTGCGCGATAATTATTGATGTTTGGTGCCTTGTAATTTTATCAGTTGCCTCTTGAATCAATTTTTCTGAATAGGAATCTATGGATGAAGTAGCTTCATCCAATATTAATATACTCGGTTTGCTCACATAAGCACGCAAAAATGCAATTAACTGTCGTTGCCCGGTCGACAACATTCCACCACGTTCTCTTACATTATAATGATAATTATTTGGCAAACTCATAATAAATTCGTGAATGCCTATTTCTTTCGCAGCATCGATCACTTGTTCTAAAGAAATTGAATCATCACTTAAAACGATATTGTTGAAAATGGAATCGGAAAATAGAAAAACATCTTGTAAAACAACGGCGATTTGATTTCTTAAAGAAGGCAACGTGTATTGCAAAATATTTTGATTGTCAATACAAATTTCGCCTTCATCAATTTCATAAAAACGATTGATCAAATTGATGATGGTTGATTTTCCTGCTCCAGTTGCTCCAACAATCGCAACCGTTTCTCCCGCTTTTACATCAAAAGAAATTCCTTTTAAAACTTCTTCGCCTTTATTATAACTAAAATGAACATTCTTAAAAGAGATATCCCCTTTAAAATTTTTTGCTTCCACATTTCCGGACTTAACAATTTGATCTTTTGTGTCCAATACTTCAAAAACCCTATCACCAGCCACCATTCCCATTTGTAGCGTATTAAATTTATCGGCAATTTGATTCAACGGTCTAAACAACATTTGAGCCATCATAATAAATGCGATGATTTCCCCAATTTCTGTAGTTCCTGAGTTCACAATATCCAAACCTCCATACCAAACCAGTAATCCTACCGATATTGATGATAAAATTTCGGCTATTGGAAAGAAAATAGAATAGTACCAAACTGTTTTTATATTTGCCTTTTTATGCAAATCGTTAATTTTAACAAATTTGTCATATTCCACTTTTTCATGGTTGAATAACTGCACAATTTTCATTCCGGTAACACGCTCCTGTACAAATCCATTTAAATTTGAGACTTGAATTCTCACCTCCTGATAAGCTGATTTTATGGCAATTTGAAATATTTTTGTGGCATAAATTAAAACGGGAAGCACAATAAAAGCAATTAATGCCATTCTCCAATTCATCCATAACATCACAATGGCAACCACAAACATTTTTAACAAATCACTAATAATCATAAACAATCCCTGTCCGAAAAATTGCGCTATTGTTTCAGTGTCAGAGACCAAACGGGTTACTAATTTTCCAACAGAAGAATTGTCGAAATATGACATTTTAAATTGCAACATGTGATTATTTAATTGAACTCTGATGTCTTTAATAATATGTTGCCCCAGCCAGTTTACTTTGTAAATAAAAACAAACTGCAATAAAACTTCAGCAATTAAAAATACGACCATTAACAATGAGAAGTATAAAATGCCTTCTTCATCCTTATTTTTAAAATAAATATTAACTATTTGCTCCAGTAAAACAGGCTTGGCAACTGAAGCCAACGACAATAATATCGCCGAAAAAGTGCCTATAAAAAACTGCAATCGGTATTTTTTTGAAAAACCCAATAAGCGATAAAATATTTTTGCGTCAAAAGCTTTTCCTGTAACTTTATTGCTCATTGTTGAAAATTGTTTTTGGATAGGTTACCTGTGTTAAAAATAATCCTTGAGATGGTGCTGAAGTTCCGGCATTGCTCCTGTTTTCACTTTCAATAATTCCTTTAAACTCCTCTAAGGTCATTTTTCCCTTTCCTATTTCTACTAAAGTTCCCACAATTGCCCGGACCATATTTCTTAAAAATCGATCGGCAGTAATATGAAATACCAGCAGTTGATTAGTTTGTTTCCATTCAGCAAGCATAATATTACAATTATATGTTCTTACGTTGGTGTTCGTGCGGGAAAAACACTTAAAATTAGTATGTTTTTCTAAAATTTTAGCTGCTTCATTCATTTTTTCAACCGAAAGTTTTGTCGTAATAAATTGCCAGGTAGTATCAGTCAAAAACGGATTTCTTCCTAAAAAAAGACGGTATTCATAACTTCTGCTGTCGGCATCAAAACGTGCGTGGGCATTTTCATTGGTTTTAAAAAAATCGTAAACAACAATGTCATTTGGCAACAAAGCATTTATTTTATAAATAATTTCTTTTACATTCAATTCATTTTCAACATCAACATGCGCAAAAAATTCTTCGGCGTGAACGCCAGTATCAGTTCTTCCAGCGCCAACAATTTCAACCGGATTTCTAAGAACCGTTGAAAATGATTTGGTCAATAATTCCTGAACCGTTATCGCGTTGGGCTGCACTTGCCATCCATGGTAGTTGGTTCCTTTATATGCTAATTTGATAAAATATCTCAATTGAAATGTTATTTTTGTGCAGTTGCAAATATACGCCATATTTGTGAGTTACTAATTTCACAACCAAATGAAAAAAATTTTATTGCTTTCTGACACCCACAGTTATATTGATGACCAAATTTTAAAGTTTGTAAAACAGGTTGATGAAGTTTGGCACGTTGGCGATATTGGCTCTTTTGAAGTGATTGATGCCTTGAAAAAGCTAAAACCATTACGGGCTGTTTATGGAAACATCGATGATTCTTTGATGCGAGCTGAATTCCCGTTAGACAACAAATTTACCATTGAAAAAGTTTCGGTTTGGATGACTCACATTGGTGGTTATCCCAACAATTATAATCCGAGAGTTAAGGAATATTTAGCCATAAACAGGCCGAAATTATTTATTACCGGCCATTCCCATATTTTAAAAGTGATGTTTGATAAAAAACTAAACATACTTCATATGAATCCGGGTGCTGCCGGAAAATACGGATTTCACAAAGTTAGAACAATGCTTCGGTTTGAAATTAATGAAGACAACATCACAAATTTAGAAATTATAGAACTCGAAAAGCGTTAGGGATTACTTCACCTTTTTATTATTTTGTATTGGTGTTCAGTGAACCTTGTTTGCAGCGGAAAGCCAGACCGCTTTTTTAGCGGAGTCTGCCCGCTGAAAAAGCGGGAACGCCCAAAATATTATTATGACTAATTTAGCAGTAATTCTCAAACATTCTTAGAATCAAAAAACCATTTCAACATATGTTGAAATGGTTTCTGCACACTAAATATACAAAGATTGTAGGTTTTATCGCAATCTGTCCACAGATTTTACAAGTTCTTCATCCTTTTTTATCGCTTTGTTGGCTAAAGCCACAAAAACAATAGTAAAAATCGGAATGAGCAACCCAATACCCTTCTCAGAAATTTTAATTTCTCCAGATAAATTTTGTGCGAAATACACGAGAATTCCTACTAAAATAAAATTAATCAAAATTGTTAACCGCCCTAAAACAAACTGCAGTTGTCTTTTTTTAAACTGAAAAATTGTAATAAGCGTTAGTAAAGCAGATGCCATAAATAAAACAAAAACACTTGCCAATACTAAATTGTCTGAACTTAACGAATCCAATGCGTAAAATTTAGTTCCCTGCTCAGTTGTCCATAAATTAAAGAGAAAAATGAATCCTCCCGAAAGCACTGTGGCAATTAATAAATATACAGATTGTATTCTTTGAATCATATTTATACCAATTACAGCAAAAATACGTTTTATTTTTAAAGATTAAAAGATTACTATATAAAATAAATTTATATATTTGCAATGTCCTATCACATAATATAATACAGGACCTGCAACTAAAACTAATCACCACCTAGATTAATTCACGATGAAATTCTTAATTTAATAAGATAACAATATTTATTCACTAACAATTATTACATATTTACATAATGTTTGAAATTTCCGAACTAAAGGATAAATCTCTTTCTGAATTACAAGAGATTGCTAAAACCGTTGGAGCAAAGAAGTTTAGTCAATTAAAAAAACTGGAATTAGTTTATTTAATCCTAGACATTCAAGCCGCTGTACCTGAAGCAATTACAAATAATGAAGCTTTGTCTGACGACAATAAGCCCCGACGCAAAAGAATCGTTTTAAAAGCCAATTCACCAAAAGTGACTAAAAACAGCAAAACTTCACAACCTAAACGAGAAAAAGCACCAGAACTTTTTAATCCTATTAAAAATTCTGAAGTTGAAGAGTCAGTAAAACCAATACAAGTTTCCACTGAAAAAAAACCATTTAAAAAAGCTGTAAAAACTGCACCGTCATCTCCTGTTGAAAAAACTAAAGTTGAAGGTATTGAAAAACCTGCAATTAGACCCAGACCTGATGTAGTAAAAGTCGCCGTTAAAAAAGCGGTGAGACCTGCGCAAAAAGCAGAAATTAAAAGTCAACCTGAAAGTAGTGAAAACAATATTGTTGAAACTACAAATGATGGACAAGAAAGAGCTCAGCAAAATCATCCTAAACAGCAGAATAAGCAACATAAACAACAAGGAAATCAACAAGGACATCAGCAAGGGCATCAACAAGCAAACCAACAAAGAGAAAAAGGCCCACGCAAACAGGGAAACCGATTTAGAGATCCTGATTATGAATTTGACGGAATTATTGAAAGTGAGGGCGTTTTAGAAATGATGCCTGATGGTTATGGTTTCTTACGTTCATCAGACTATAACTATCTCTCATCACCAGATGATATTTATTTATCCCAATCACAAGTTAAACTGTTTGGTTTAAAAACCGGAGATACTGTAAAAGGAGTAGTTAGACCTCCAAAAGAAGGAGAAAAATATTTTCCTTTAATTCGTGTTTCAAAAATAAACGGATTAAATCCAAATGTGGTTAGAGACCGTGTTTCATTCGAACATTTAACACCTTTATTTCCACAGGAAAAATTTACTTTGGCAGGAAAAAACAGCACGCTTTCCACAAGAATTATGGACTTATTTTGTCCGATAGGAAAAGGGCAAAGGGGAATGATTGTTTCTCAGCCTAAAACAGGTAAAACAATGTTGTTGAAGGATATTGCGAATTCAATTGCGTCAAATCACCCAGAAGTTTACCAAATTATTCTTTTAATTGATGAAAGACCCGAAGAGGTAACAGACATGCAGCGAAGCGTAAGAGGAGAAGTTGTTGCTTCAACTTTTGATGAACCAGCTGAAAAACATGTTAGGGTTGCCAATATTGTTTTAGAAAAAGCAAAACGCTTGGTTGAATGCGGACACGATGTGGTTATTTTATTAGATTCCATCACACGTTTGGCCAGAGCTTATAATACTGTTGCGCCTGCATCAGGTAAAATTTTATCGGGAGGTATAGATGCCAACGCATTGCACAAACCAAAACGATTTTTTGGAGCTGCAAGAAATATAGAAAATGGAGGCTCATTAACTATTATTGCTACTGCATTAACCGAAACAGGTTCTAAAATGGATGAAGTTATCTTTGAAGAATTTAAAGGTACAGGAAATATGGAGCTTCAATTAGAAAGAAATATTGCCAACCGAAGAATTTACCCAGCTATTGACCTTGTTAAATCAAGCACTCGTAGAGATGATTTATTATTAGATCCAAAAACAGTAAAACGTATGTGGATACTAAGAAAATATTTGGCTGATATGAACCCGGTAGAAGCTATGGAATTCATTAAAAGTAAAATTCAATACTCCACTTCAAATGAAGAATTTTTAATTTCTATGAATGGTTAATCATTAAAGTTATAAAATAAAAAAAGCGAGCTAATGCCAGTCATGGTCGGAAGAAATTCCGACCATTTTTTTAAGTTTTAAATTTATCTAATTTTCCTCCAGATTGTAGAATAATCATAGCAATAACTAGATTTCTTAGTTCCATTTTAAACCTTCTTTTAGCAGTTTTATATCCGATTTTATTGCCTTTTTTATAGATTGAAAGCAACATTGCTACAATTAAGGTCATATATAGTATTACTTCTATTCCATTTTTGTTTAATGAAACAAGATGGCTCACATGTAATTCTTGTTTTATAAAGCGAAAGAATACCTCAATATCCCATCTTCTTCTATAGGCTTGCGCAATTTCTTTAGCTGACAAATCAAAATTATTGGTAATAAACCAAAAGGCCTTTTCTTCTTTTGTTTTGGTTTTTGCTACGATTAAACGAAAAGGTGTATCTACTAATTCTTCTCTATAATGAATATTCCGTTTTTTGTTGTTGATTGGTCTTCCTGTATAAAGATGAACTTTACTGTCATTAACAAGCGTTAATTCTCCTAAATCAATATCTTGATTTTGAACAAGTAATGACTCTAATTCTATATGTTTTTGATTTTCTTTTGCTCTAACAATAAAAGTAACTGAATCATCATTAAATGATTTCATAGTTCTTGTAGACTGAAGCCCTCGATCAATTACATAGATATTTTGATGATTAGATTCTTGCTTTACATGATTCATAATAGCTTCTGGCAAAGCAATGTCTTCACTAGAATACTTTTTTTCAGTAAACACATTGAAGTGACAGGGCAACAATCCGTCAAAAGCAACACTGTATTTGACGGCTTTCTTTCCGCTTTTATTATCAAGACCTTCCAATAGCTTACCCGAAGCTTCACTAACCATAGAGCTATCAACATGGATAAGGTTACACTTTAGTTTATCCTTATTAGGATACGCATTATCAAACTGCTGATAAATACACTGGTAAATCTCTCGAAAGTAATCTGAATCAATCTTAGATAATCTCTCTGAAATTGAACTTCTTCTTATACTTTCACAAGGATCTAAATTAAAGAGTGTCTTAAACATGGAATCATTAAAAGTATCTTCTAAAGTACGTTGACTTAGTTTTTCGTTATCTAAAATACCATAAAGCAATAAATAGAACATTTTTTTACCATGTAGAACTTTTGCATAATAATCTACTTTGGTGGTTGCAGATAGTTTGGTTAAAAGAGCTTCTGGAATGACTCCTAATAATTGGTTTACTGAAATTTTATGGTCTTTAAGTACTGACATAATAGGCTGATTATCAGATAACAAGATACAAAAAATTTATCACAAAAACAAATTAATAAACTGATAATCAGGTAATTAATTGAGATTAGCGTGCCCTATAAAAACGAAAAAGTCGGAAGAAAAAATCTTCCGACCATGACTGCTTATTAAGCGGCTTTTTTTATTTAAATATTTTCTTTCAATTAATAGTAACTACCTCTATTATCCTTAATATCGGCAGTTTCTTCCAATACTTGAAATATCTGGTAAGATCTCGATTTTAAATTATCTGTTATTCTTTTACGAAACATATCGTAATTATCTAATTTCACAGGAGCATCCCGTTTTACCACTTTAACAACAAACACACCTTTATTACCTTCCATTGGATCTGAAACTTCGTCTAGTTTAATGGTAGACATTGCGCCCACTACAGATGGTTCATTCCCTACCCCAGATAATAAGGGATTAAGCAAAGTTACACTTGACGCTGCATTAACCTCTGTATTGGTGTTTTTTGCAATTTCTTCTAAAGTAGCTCCCTTAATTTTTTCTTTAATAATTTCAGCCTTTTTCTTATTGATTAACTCAGGGCGAATTTTTGCCAAAATATCTGCACTAACAACCAATCCATCTTTCTCAGATTTAGCTTTAAGAACAGCCACAACATAGCCTCTTTTTCCCTTTACATCAACGTCAAAGCGTTTAGAATCTCCAAGTTCACGTTCATTAGCAAATGCCCAAATAACAATTGGACGTTGAATGTTTAAACCTGGAATACTTTCATCCAATACTTTAAGATTTTGTGCAGATTGAATGATATAATTTTCTTTTCCCGAAAGATCTTCTAATTTTTTACCATCTGCCAAATTAGAAGCAAGTGTTTCTGCTTTTTCAAAAACAGAATTTTCTGTAGCCTCAGATGCATTTATCAAACGTGCAAAAGTAGCAAGTTTTACAGCTTTTTCTGATTTTTTTTGCTCATCTACCCTGATAATATGAAAACCAAATGCGGTTTCAACAACAGCTATGCTTCCCGCCGGATTTTTATAAATAAAATTAGCAAAATCTTTATCGAATGAATCAGAAAAAGCTTGATCTTTTCTTATCCAACCAATATCACCGCCTTTACCTTTTGTACCATCAGTATTTATTTGATCAGCAATTTCAGTATATTTAGTTTTGTTGGTTTTAACCAATCCAAAAATACTGTCTGCTGTTTTTTTAGCTTCTTCTTTTGTTTTTAATGAAGTAGATCTTACCGCTCCAGCAAAAGGAACCAATATATGACTTGATTTTACAGAATCAGGTAACTGTTCAAAATCTACAATTTTTGAAATTTTGTAGTAGCCATTTTCCTTATAAGGGCCAACGACATCACCAACAGAAGCACTAAAAATAGATTCTGAAACTGCCGCAGGCAATTGATTTTTATAATAATAGCCGTTATCAAAGGCCAAATCTGATCTATTATCCCTCAAAAATCCTTCATAATTTTGAGCATTTTTTAATCCCGTAATTTGAACTTTAGTGTTTGCTGCACTGCTAAATTCCTCTCTGTCATTAATAAAGTTAGCCACTTCTACACTAACGCTTTCTGCATCTGCTTCAGATGGCACAATATCAAATCTCACATAATCGATAGAACGAGAAGCTTCAGATTTAAATCGTTTGGAGTTTTTTTCCAGATATTCTTGAATTTCCTCTTTTGATACCTTAACTACATCATCGTCAATTGTTGCATATGAAATATAAACAAATTGCGCATCAATTTTAGTGTTTTGGTATAAATAATCCCGTTCGCCTTCTTTTAATGAAGCACCTAAACCGGCAGACACCAAGGAAGTATAAGCCTGACGTTCTAAATTTTGCTTAATACTTTTTTCAGTTTCTAACCAATTTAACCAGGCCTGGCTGTTTCCTGCTTCAGCATCGGCTTTCATATTGGCAATATATTCCTTTAATTTTTCTTCATTAAAAAGTCCGGCTTCATTTTTAAAAAGCGGAGAATTTTGAATTTCCGGCAATGCCACCATAGCATCCCAAATATCTTTTTCACCCACTACAATTCCGGCTCCCTCTAATTGAGATTGGAATATTTTTTCACCAACCAAATTATTCCAAACAGCATTTACGGACTGCATTTGGGATACTCTTCCTCCACTTTGCGATTTATAATTTTCAACTTGTTTCGCAAACTCCTCTCTCTCAATATTTTCTCCGTTAACCTCGCCTATCGAATTCGCTTTGGTAGCACTGAAAAATTGTTGAATTGAACTCGGATCAAGTACAAATGCAAAAAGCGCTAAACCTACAATAAGGATTAGGAACATTGAACGATCTCTAATTTTTGATAAAATTGCCATTTCTATAGTTATTTTCTTATATTACAGTGTGCGAAAATACGATTTAGTTATTAATTATGAAAGTGAAATAATTATTATTAATTACAAAAAAATGTAATTTCAGGAAGTTATAAACCTTTAATCGACTTTATCTAAAAGTTTTAGATAAACTTCCATAATTTTCGAAGAATCTACCTTCAACATTTTAAAATGTAAATTGTTAATTTCAATGATTTCATCTTCTTTTGGTATGTCTTCGTTATGATAAACAATAAATCCTCCCAGGGTTTCATAGGCTTCATTTTCATCAATATTTAAATCATATGTTTCATTTAAATAATCCACTTCCAATCGTGCCGAAAATTCAAATTCTCCATCATTAATTTTATTTTCCAACAAATCTACGGTATCATGTTCATCAATAATTTCACCAAATAATTCTTCAACAATATCTTCTATGGAAATGATTCCAGATGTTCCGCCAAATTCATCCAACACAACAGATATACTTCTTTTCTTTTTAATTAAAATGTTTAGCACATTGTTTATCAGCATACTTTCAGGAACAAATTCAACCGGCAACAAAATGGATTTAATGTCTTTTGGCTTTTTAAATAATTCAAATGCAATGGCATAACCCAAAACATTATCTAAAGAATCGTCAAAAACCAAAATTTTTGAATATCCCGTTTGTATAAATAATTCTTTCAAATTGGCAATATCCTCATTAATGTCAACGGCAACAATTTCGGTTCTTGGAATCATGATTTCACGGGCCTTCACCGTATCAAAATCAAGTGCATTTTGAAAAATTTGAATTTCAGAATCCACTTCTTCAAAATCATCACTGTTTTCTAATTGTTTGGTGATGTAATTCCCAAGCTCTTCTTTACTGAATTCAGTTTGTTTCTCATCATTGGCTGTATTAAAAAAAAATTTCAATAGATAATCGGAAATTGCCGTAATAAAATCAGAGATAAAATGAAATATAATGTAAAAAAAGTAAGCCAAAGGCGCAAAAAACCAAAACATTTCATTGGCATAAATTCTAAATATTGCTTTAGGCAAAAATTCAGCGGTAACCAAAATTATTACTGTTGAAATTAAGGTTTGGATTATTAATGTTGAGAAATCATTTAATTGGGGACTCAATAATTTTTCGATAATAATTTCACCCATAAAAAAACTGTAAATTACCAAAGAAATATTATTCCCAACCAACATGGTTGTAATAAATTTTGATGGTTTAGCAGTTAATTTGCCAACAATTTTTGAAGTAAATCCCTCTTTCTTTTTTTGAAGTTCTATTTGAAATCTATTCGCTGATATATAGGCGATTTCCATTCCGGAAAAGAAAGCGGAAAGCAGAATTGAAATTAATATGACGGGAATTTGTATTTCCACTTAATTATTACTTGGTGTTTCCCTTTTTTTTCTGAAATTTCTCCTAAAAAAATACATAAAAACTGCCAATATTGAAAATCCAGCCAACATATAGGCGCGTTCTCTATCAGTATTCCAATTCAGTATTGTTTCTACACTAAATACAACGGCTATTACTAAATACCCATATTCAAATATTTTCCAAAGGTTTTTCATCTTATATTTTATTCTTTAATATTAATTACGCCACTCTGATTTTTAACCCACCACGTTTTTAAATCTTCTGTAGATTCAAAGCCGGTTCCATATATAGTATCTGTTGTGGTGTAAAAGGCGAATTTTTTCTCTGTAAAAAAATAATGTGTTTTTTGATCCCAATAAATTTGTTCGGTTACCAGTTTATTTTTTTGGGCATAATTGTATACGACTACATTATTTTTTATTTCAGAGACTTCTGTTTTCCTATAACTCTTAGCATAATCTCCCTCTACGGTGACAGAATCCCCATTTTTTTCAATGGAGGTAATTTTTATTCCCTTTGGAAATTCATTATAGGGATGATTTTCTCTGTTGCTGAAATCAAGCATCACCGGAGCTTTCATTTTAATATCAACACGTCCGGAATCAGTATGTTTATGGTTAATTTTATAGGCTTCTCCAATAGGTAAATTTTTATCGGCCAAAAAATCCCTCACCTCTTTAACATCATTTGTACATGAAAAAAACATTGCTGTGATTAAAACCATAGCAATGCTTTTTATTTTATTAACAACTGATCTTGTCATTCAACAAATATATCAATTATTATATTTTAAATCTAATTTACGGAACTATAACTGTTTCATTAATCCAACAACCAATTTTATGTCTCGTTCCTGATTCTACACCAGCTACAAATAAATCTTTTTTACTTGGTACATTTTCTGAATAGTTCGAAATAAATCTATTCGCCAATGAACTAATGCTAGGGTCAACTGATCTTGCTCTTAAGGCTTTATTTAAAGCAGCAACATAAACCATTCTTTTAGAAACCACATCGGTTCCGCAAGAGTTGGCACTTGAGGCGTACATACCAGCAATCAATAAATATGCTTTGCCCATTGATGGTTGATATTCTATAGATTTATAAGCATAGCTTCTCGCTTCTGACAATCTTCCTTTTTTTCTTAATATTTCAGCAACTCTTAATGCATATTTAGACTTATTGTAAGAATCAGTTTCCTGATCAATTGCCTTTTTGAAATATTCCATTGCTTTGTTGGTTTGTCCGTTTTTCATTAAGATACCGGCATAAAATACGGAAGCCTGAGGGGAAGGATCTGCCTTCACGTAGGCTTCAACCAATACATCATAAAATGGATCGTCTGAACATTCTTTATTGTACATTCTGGAAACAGCTCTTTTTAACCAAACAGCATCACTTTTATTTTCTTCAAAATACTTTTTATTCAAAGGAATTAAGTTCTCACAAGTAGAAATTGCAGATAGTTTTGAATCTAATCCAGTCTCAACAAGCTCTAAATTGCTTAAAGTTTGATTAATGGCCATTTTGATTCTTTTATCTCTATCACTTAAATTCAGGGAATCTTTAGCATTAATAAGAACTAATTGTTTTGAATATTCTTCTCTTTTTATTTCAATGCCTTCAACTACTTCATCATAGGTATCAAATACTATTTGAGGATTTGTATCTTTATGTTTATTTAATATGATGTCAAAATATCTGTAAATATTGGTTGGAGATATTTCGGTAGGATCTGATTTAAAAGATTTTTCCAGTAAAGCAAATACTTCTTCTTCTGAAGCGCCACAAGCATCTTTAAATGTTGCAAAGTCATTATAAACTCTAGCTAAATCTTTAGGATAATTCTCCAATCTCTGTTTGTAAACTCTTTCAACAAGTTTTACAGCAGCAGCTTTATCCGCTTCAGAGATTGCGGTTTCTAAACGATGTTCGGCAATTTTAATACCCAATTTGTAAATATTCACTGTAAGTGTCGGGCAATTATCCATTGTCCAAAGCCAGTTTTCATAAGCCATATCATATTTGCCTGCGCTGTAATCGCCTTTGAACAGATTGTATTTTACAATACAATCTTGATCTGCCTGTGAAAAAACAGCAGGGGCTGAAACTATAAATAATAATAATACAGCCAAAATTTGTCTCATTTGTTTCATCGTCTTATTTTTTAATTAAAATATTTCTAATTTTTTAAACCACTTGTCGTTTAATGAAAGGCCTAATCTGAAATTAACATAATTTTCTTGCACTAAGCCGTTCGCTGTTTGTCCTCTTTTTCCAATCTCAAATCCGATATTCAAATTAGACAGTTGCTTACTCATTGGTAACCCTACTCCAAAAGATATGCCAAAATCATCAATTGCAGTAAAATCGGTTCCATTGCCTGATGCATCAACCAATAATCCCGTGTTTTCATATTTAATTCCTGCCCTATAGGTAACCCTGTCCCAATAACTGGTAATTGAATTAAATTTTGGGGTGTAAAAACCTCCTATCGCTAATTTACTGTATTTATCGTAATCAATTTTTGAATAATTATTAAAAACACCACCATTTAATTCTAATGCATTTTGAAAACTATAATCAATACCTGCATACCATTTATTCTCTTTACCTAATCCCACTCCTAAAGTTGATTTTAATGGTGATTTTAGAATTCCAGTACTTTTTTCGCTCAAAATTGTATCACGGGGTGATTCAAATGTGCCTAAAGAAACAGAATATAAATACTCAGTGCCAGTTGCTTCAATTTCATTATTAAAATCAAAATTCCCTCCGAAAAGGAAATCTAATTTAGTATTTAATTTTCTTTTATACTGAAATCCACCGTTTACCGTTAATCCTTTTATATTTGAAACGGTCTGGTATTTTGTTCCTAAAGATGCGTCCTTCACTTGACTTAAGATGCTGTTTTCAATTTTTCCAAAAATATAATTTCCTTGTAAACCAAAACTAAAATATTTGAAAGGTTTATAACCAATACTTAAAAACACTTTATTTGTTCCGCCATCACCTATATATTGAGTCGCCTCCGTCAAAGTACCATCGCTATCTATCGTGTTAGAAACCAAAGAATATCCCACCGAAGAATTTGGCAATAATCCAAAAGTCATTCCTCCATTTTCGCCTATGGGAAATCCTAAAGCCAAATAAGAAAGGTATGTTGTTGATGCTCGTTGTTCACCGTTACTGTCT
>Ga0209414_1000900_pt1 | contig 14370 bp, 11 predicted proteins | sample LakVidmifraction_4_FD_181154 | JGI IMG/M metagenome (GOLD analysis project Ga0209414, IMG submission 181154) | Hypersaline microbial communities from Lake Vida, Antarctica - Brine Hole Two &gt;0.2 micron (SPAdes) (version 2) | ecosystem: Environmental > Aquatic > Non-marine Saline and Alkaline >... | reverse complement strand
ATTGACCCATGGCGTTTTTCCTTTATATTAGGTTTTTTTTTAATATACACAAGTATACTGGTTAAACGCCTTTTTTTAAAGTTTTTTATTGCTACAGGACAAATGCCCTAATCGTAATAAGTATATTCTTTATACTTCTTGATTTTACCTACATAAATCCCGACAGAAAATTCTTTACACAATCACCGAGCACATTAATATTATATCCGCCTTCTTGGCATACCAATGTAGGGATTTCCAAAGACTTGAACTGATTACCTATTGCGGTATAATCTTCTGTCTGAATTTTCAGTCCACCAATTGGATCATCTATATGAGTATCAAAGCCGGCAGAAATAATTAAAAAAGCGGGATTAAACTCTCGTATTTTATCAAGAATTCTATCGACAGCGTCGCTGTACTGCTCTATTTTGGTATCCTTTGGTAAGGGTTCGTTATGATTTGTGCCGACGGCCTGACCCTTTCCTTTTTCTTCAGCATATCCCCAAAAGTATGGATATTCGTTAGTAGGAGCACAATGAATTGATGCAGTAAATACAGATTTTATTTCATCAAAAAACTCTTGAGTTCCGTTTCCATGATGATAATCTATATCAACAATAGCCACTTTTCCTTGAGGTAATAAATACTCAGCTGCAACAGCTACATTATTAAAATAACAGTAACCACCAAAAACACGAGGGCCTGCATGGTGTCCCGAAGGTCGGCACAAGGCATATACTGTTTTTTCGCTTCCTTCACGAAGTAATTCTGCACCCGTTAAAGCGGTTTCTGCAGACGCTCGAGCAACTTCATAAGTTTTCCTCATAATAGGGGTTACAGCATCGGTACACCAAATTCCACCCCATAGAGGCGAGTCAACCTTTTTCCTGAGATTTGCCCCTTCACCAGGGAATAGATCAGGGTAAAACTCCTCCTCATCGTCTTTTAAACTTAATCCTGTATTAAGGATGTAATCGTGGTAAGGATGCAGTCGTGCAATCAACCGTTCCGGGAATTGTTTTGCAGTTATAAAATCGAATCGCCCATCATAACGAAGGGCTTTTTTAATGGATTCAACACGTAAAGGTGTATCCTTAACTTCATAAGTTTCCGGCCCAAGCTGATACTTCCAATAAGGATTGTGCAGGCTATCATTATATTTTTCAATTACTTTCATTCTTTTATTTTCCTTTACTTAATAATTCAATAACACGTTGATGAGGAATAGGTGGACACCAACGCTGTTCACGTCCATTCATTCCGTTAGAACAAAATATTGCATTTATCACTGCCTCTTCAGTCGCTTCTATGACAGCTTCGTAAACCATATCTATATAATTGTCCGAAATTAATTTTAAACTCATGAAATTGCTTTTGGAAGTATTAACCCGGGGTTTACGATTACCCGTACTAAAAGCAATAATAATTTCACCACTGGTTGAAGCGGCGTAAGAGCCGGTGCGTCCAAGGCCGAGGGCAGCTCGTTTTGCGACCCGATTGAGCTGACTGTTGATTAGTGGAATATCAGTTGCGACCACAACGATGATTGATCCTTCTGATAGATCTCGTCGTCCGGCTTGATCGAATTCTTGATCAAGAGATCGCCCAATAACACCACCATCAATTGTAAGATTACGCATTTTGCCAAAATTGGAAAGAACAAGTACACCAACATTAAATGCATTTCCTTCTGACACATTGAGAATTCGCGATGATGTTCCTATACCCCCGGCAAAATCAAAACTTGTCATACCGGTTCCTGCTCCTATTGATCCCTGTTTCACAGGACCTGCTGAGGCTGATTCAATAGCCTTAATTGCATCTTGCGCCGAACATGTTCCCACCCTTATATCATTTAAAAAAGAGTCGTCGGCTTCTCCGACTACCGGTAAAACCACATCGGTTTCAGTGCCAAGTCGTGGATGTTTTTTTATCATATGTTTAACAACACCATCATGCACTCGTCCAACTGAGTGTGAGCTGGTTAAAAGGATTGGTGTTTCCAGCCAACCTGTTTCAATAACCTGTGTTAAGCCAGCCATTTCGCCAACGCCATTTAATATGAAGCCACCTGCTGCAATCCGATTCGAATACGGTTGCCCGGCAGGCATAATGGCCGTAACTCCAGTACGTATACTGCTTTTTTCTGTTTCACCGGGAATTTGCACATTGTCTTCAATTTTTGAAAAATGGCCAACACGAACACCTTTAACATCTGTGATTGCATTATGTATTCCAGGACGCATCCGGCCAATTTGAATTCCCATCTCCCTAGCAGTAGGACGTGAGACTTCAAACGCAATATCATCTTTTTTAGGTTGTTTGGCAGATTTTGTTGCAATACCATAACGGCGTGCAGCCGAACGAATAATCAACCGTAAAGCATCGCGAAATTCAAGGCCACGCGATTTGGCCGCAGTCATAAGTGAAGCATCAGGATGAAGACTTGGTAGTGGATTCAATTCAATAAAATACGGTTTTCCGTTTGTATGTAATCGAATATCTACTCGACCGACATCAGGACATGACATAATATCGAAAATTTCCCTAGCCATTTTTGTTACAGCTTTTTCTTCCACAGAATCTATATTTGCAGGACAAATAACACTGACTGATTTTGCAGCTTCTCCCCCTTGTTTCATATCGTAGTCGTAAATATTATATTTACCCCCAATTTTACCAAGGTCAAAAGTATGCTCTACAATGTCGAGTAATTTTCCTGGAAAACTTTCAAGAAAGGGAATGCTAAGCTCGCGTCCACCTATATATTCTTCAACAACAAGGCCTGCAGGATAATGACTTAAAAGGCGATTTATTCTATCCATAGCAATTTCTCTGGTTTCAACGACTGAATCCTGGGTGATTCCTTTACTTGAGCCTTCTGAATTGGGTTTAATCATCAATGGATATTGTAAATCGTCGGGCAAGTTATACTCTTTGTCGCTTATCAAAACCCCTTTTGGAACGTTAACTCCATGAGAAGACAAAACGGTTTTAGCGAGATGTTTATCGAGATTGAGATGAAGAAGAGATGCATTCCCGCCTGTAAATGGAATACCCATTTGCTCGTACAAGCCGGGATAAAAGGCTTCCCTCGAACTCCCAATGGTTCCTTCAGCCAAATTAAAAATAAGGTCAGGTTCGCTTTCGATAAGGCGTTCAATTATCGCATCTGGTTTGCCGGAAACCTCAACGACTGTAACTGTGTGCTTTAAGCTGGTAATAGCTTCGTATATCCTATTAATATCAGCGTCACTAAGAAGTTCAGCTGTTGCTTCTGTATTATCAGGACGAAGATTGTATGCAATCGTTATTCTCATTAACTTATCTCCTACGTTTTGAAAAGCAACTGAACAGTTGCTTTATTTGGGTCATCATGTTCAATTCATAACTTGTGCGTTCAATAACATTATTCTATTATATGGTATATTTGCAGTTTTGTATATTCTTTTTGTAATATCGGCTGTTTTTTCTCTGTGATCTCTGCTATAAGCCACTTCTTTAATTCCATAAATCTGCGTCATCTGAGGATTAAAATGGTTCTTCGTAGATTATTGTAGATGAAACTTGGTTCTTCGTCATATTTTGAGGGAATCTATTTATTTTATTCGACCCCGCCGCCACTTTCTGCTACCGCATAAAGTGGTAGCGGAGTCGTTGCATTAATAATGATTAATTAACCCCACCCTTACTTTGTAAAAGAATTACAAAGTGAGGGCTGGGCTATTAATATTGAACAGCTTCCATGCTTCGCTCTGCGAGCTACGCAGGACACGGTCGCAGCTCTAAGACTACGACCGTGTCCTGCGTAGCCGAAGGCGAAGCATGGAAGTAGTCAAATTTTAGTAGCCCCATATGGAATACGGGGTTAGTTATAATAACACAATACGACCCTGACTGCGTCCTGCGTAGCTTGAAAAGCGAAGCATGGAAGGGGTCGAATAAAAAAAGATATCTATAATAATTTACGAAGAGCCATTAAAATATTATAATTGCGGCTTTAGCGAATCTTGCGCTATTTTCGTTAATATATTCTTGACAGAAATTTGTAATAACGGTAAATTACTCGAAATTTAATTTAATAGAAAAAGAGGTTTAAGATGTCAAAGAAATTCAGAGTAGTATTAGTTGGTTGTGGCGGAATTTGTAATGCTTGGATGGGGGTTGCAGAAAAACGTGATGATGTTGAGATTGTTGGACTTGTTGATTTGGATGAGAGTAAGGCTGTTGCATTGCGTGAGAAATATGAGTTTTTGAAAGATGCTGATGTTGGAACATCATTGCAGGATATGCTTGATGCCAAGAATCCTGACATTGTTTTTGATTGTACAGTACCTGTTGCACATCCAATTGTAACAATTACTGCTCTGGAACATGGTTGCCATGTTTTGGGTGAAAAACCTCTTGCTGATAATCTTGCTGATGCAGAAAAGATGGTTGCGACTGCTGAAAGAACTGGTAAGACTTATGCGGTCATTCAGAATCGTCGTTATATGACAAATATTGTTGCCATGCGTAAGCTAGTTGAATCAGGAGAGCTTGGAGATTTGACAACTGTAAATGCAGATTTTTATCTTGGTGCACATTTTGATGGTTTTAGAGTAGAGATGGAGCATGTGCTTCTTATAGATATGGCCGTTCATACATTTGATATGGCTAGATATATTATGGGTACTGAAGCGGTTTCTGTTTATTGCCACGAGTGGAATCCAAAAGGTTCGTGGTATAGTCATGGTGCATCTGTTATGGCTATCTTTGAGATGGCAGATGGAAGTGTGTATAACTATCGGGGCAGTTGGTGTCCTGAAGGATTGCCTACAAGCTGGGAAGCTGAGTGGCGTATTGTAGGTGAAAAAGGAACTGCAAAATGGGATGGTGCGGCTGAGATTAAGTATGAAGTGCCTAATGATGATCAATTTATCCGTGCGGGTGAGAAAATTGATGTTGATTTAAGTGAAGAAATTGAATTTGGTGGGCATGCCGGTGTTATTAATGAATTTATTGAGTCATTGAAAAGTGGTGGTACTCCGCAGACAATCTGTTATGACAATATTAAGAGTTTAAAGATGGTTCTTGCTGCTGTTGAAAGTGCTGAGACAGGGAAGAAAGTCACAATTTAAATGCGTAAATGCGAAAATTCGTAAATTCGAAAATGGCAGGAAACGCCTCCGGCGGCATAAAAAATAATTGTTAATGAATGAAAAAAATAATATAATGTAGGAGCAAGGCCCGCCCGTACTTGAAAAGGAAAATAAAAAATGAAGAGAAAAATTAGAGTAGCCGTAGTTGGTACAGGTGGTATTGCTCATTCACATTTAGGTGGTATAGATGAGTATGAAAATGCAGAGGTAGTTATTGCATGTGATGTGAATGAAGAAGCAGCAAAGAAATTTGCTGAGAAACATGATATCAAAGATTATACAACAGATATTGATGCCGTTATGGCAGACAAAACTATTGATGCTGTAACAATTGCTACACCTCCTGCATTTCATGCACCAATTGCGCTAAAAGCTTTGAAAGCAGGTAAGCATGTTCATACAGATAAACCATTTGCAATGAATGCTCAGGAAGCTGAAGAAGTTGTTAATCTTGCAAAGAAAAAAGGTCTTATCTTTATGGTTGGTATGAATCAAAGATATACAAGTGAAGGTCAGACAGCAAAGAGAATTGTTGAAAAGGGTACTCTTGGTGAGATCTATCATGCAAAAGCACTTTGGAAAAGACGTAACTTCATTCCTGGTGGAGCAGGTGGCTGGTTCCATAACAAAAAAATTGCCGGTGGTGGTGCAATGCTTGATATTGGTGTGCATCTTCTTGACCTCTGTATGTATGTTATTGATAACTTTAAGCCGGTATCTGTAAGTGGAGCAGTTTATACTAAATTTGGTCAGTATGGTGGATTGAAAACTACAAGTAAGTCCAAGATGGTTGAACCTGAGTTCAGCGTTGATGATTATTCTTTTGCTCTTATTAAGATGGAAAATGGTTCAACAATTCAGTTGGAAGCCACATGGGCTGAGTTTATGGAGGAGAAAGAGTACTCAAATATTGAATTAAAGGGTACTGATGCCGGTCTGAATCTTAGACCAATGAAGCTATTCCAGTGTGGTAAAGATGGTAGTTATAATGTAATTGAACCTGCCTCATTTGAAGGTAAAGGAAACATAAAAAAAGGTAGAACATATAACTGGCTTGAAGCAATTGATGGTAAAGCAGAAGTGCTGTGTAAGCCAGAGCAGTCTCTAGCTATTCAAAAAATCATTGATGCAATTTATGAGTCTTCCAAGACTGGTAAAGAAGTTATGATTTATTGGGCTTAAAAGAAAGGCTCTTCGTAAATTATTGTGGATACAAAGCCCCATAGGGGCGGAATCTTTGTAGCCCCGGGTTTTAACCCGGGGGAAGAAAACATAGACCATAAGAATCCCATAGGGATGACATCTTAAGGATTAGATTATGCCACCCCTACAGGGTTCAGCATGTGTTGGTGCATTGACCTTGGGTTAAAACCCAAGGCTACCTAGATATCATCTCTACGAGATTAAATATGGTTAATATTTAAGATGTTGTCCACAATAATCTACGAAGAACCAAAAGAAATGGTAAAGGGTAAACTGTAAACGTTAAACTTTGGAATAGCTCCGCAGGTATCATAATAATGATAAATGCGTAAATTCGTAAATGCGAAAATGGCAGGAACGCCTACGGCGGCTGAAAAGAAATGGTAAAGGGTAAACTGTAAACGTTAAACTTTGGAATAGCTCCGCAGGTATTTATTTATAAAAGAACGAAGTGACTTCCACCATTTTTAATCATTAATTCTTGATTTTGGTTGCTGGATCCACGCTTTCCGCCATGTGGGGCTTAGTTCCGGCATTACTTCGGGGGAGGACAGCGGAGACGCTGTCCTTTTATTTAATCTACCTCTTTCATTATCCTTTTTTTTGCATAACGAGTCCAGAACCCGACCACAGGGATCCTATCAAACATCACACTTGTATCCCAGTAATCCTGCTGAAAAACAATTTTCCCAGCCTCATTAAATCTCACAAAAGAGATACCAAGTGCTTTTATTGAGTTGTTTTTAGATGCTTTTATTTCCAAGTTTATTATCCAGTGAAAATAATAATTTATTCCGTCTCTGTGAACTGAGTTAATAGTAAAAGTGCATTTTTCGACAGGTTCAGCCATTGCCAGAAAATATTTTTTCGTTTTGTCAATTCCCTGAACAGAATGGAATGGGTCTCCAAACCATATGTCTTCTGCATAAAGATCTTCCATTCCTTCTTCAATAACTTCCGTAGAATAGACTTTATAAAATTCTTTGAATCTTTTGAGAGCTCTCTTTTCTTCACTACTTCCTGCAACAGGTGGTTTTACATTTGCAGTCTCTTGAAGTAATTTCTCATAATCATCAATATTCTTGTATGAATAATGAGTTGACTGGCATCCCAACATGGTCACCAAACAAATTAGTAATAATAGAATTTTCATTACGCATTTTTCTTTCTGAATTTTGGAAAATTCTTTGAAGTCCAATAAAAACAAATAAACCATACATTTAAAAAGCCGTTTTGTCAATTATATTTATAATCATCACCTAAACCCTTAATTTTACGGTTGCAGGTTATTTTCGGCGGTCACCGCCCGCCGCTACAGGTGGCAATTTGCAAAACAACCCTAAAACTGCAGATTCATGCTGTAGCCCAGCTAATACGAAAACAATTCAATCTGAAATTACAAACTAAACTCCAGAAGGTAGTAGCTGGGTTGACCGTCGAAAATAAAAATTAATAAATATCACCCAATGGGAGATATTTATCTGTTTAAAATGCTAATTCCATTGATTGAAATGCAGGTTTTTCCTTTCAACCGTAAAATTAAGGCTAAAAACATTCAATTAAAAGATTCATTCCTTAATTCTATTGAATAAAATGAATGTATATTGTCTCAACCAAAAAATTAAGGGAAATAGTAAAAATTGGCTTGCAAAAAGTGCCAAAATATGAGTATATATAGGAAAGTGAAGAGCGCAAAGTGTTGTAAATTTGCTGTGTGTAGTGTTTAGTTGAATATTTAATGTTGGAGAAATATATATGTCGTTATTAGAGTTAACAAAGCCTTTGGCTGCGTTTGACATTGAGTCAACGGGGACGAATTCTCGTTTGGATAGGATTATTGAAATTGCAATTGTGAAGCAAATGCCCTATGGTATGAGTTCTTCATATATTTTCAGAGTGAATCCGGGAATTCATATTCCCGCAGAGACAACAGCAATTCATGGTATTACGGACGAGGATGTGAAAGATTGTAAGAGTTTTAAAGATATTGCTGATGAAATCCAGAAAATTATGGATGACTGTGATCTGGCGGGTTACAACTTGTTGAAGTTTGATATTCCTATCTTGCAGGAAGAGTTTGAACGTGCAGGCAAAAAATTTGAGGTTGAGACAAGAAAGATTGTTGATGCTCAAAAAATATTTCATACAAAAGAACCTAGAACCTTAACAGCGGCACTGAAATTTTATTGTAATGAAGAGTTAATTAATGCACATGGTGCAGAAGCTGATACTATTGCAACGTTGAAGGTTATTGAAGGACAGTTGGCAATGTATGAGGATTTACCTAGAGATGTTGCTGGGCTTGATGAGTATTCCAATCCTAAAGATCCAACTTGGGCTGATAGGTCAGGACGACTTAAGTGGAATGAAGATGGTGAGCTTATGGTCAATTTCAGCAAGAAAAAGGGACTAACTGTTAAACAATTGCTGACCCAGGAAAAAAGTTTTCTTAAATGGATTGTTAAAAATGATTTCCCTAAAGATATGAGAACGATTATCTCTGACATATTGGATCATGACATTTGGCCGGAAGCACCGGAAAAGGATGATAAATTATAAATGCGAAAGTGCGTAAATTCGGAAATGCGTAAATGGCAGGAGTGCCTCCGGCGGGATGGAAAGAAATTGTAAAGGGTAAACGGTAAAGGGTAAACTCAGGAAAAGCTCCGCAGGCATGATTCAATTAAGAATTAAAAATTGAGAGTTAAGAATTGTGGAGTGCCTCCGGCGGGATGGAAAGAAATGGTAAAGGGTAAACGGTAAAGGGTAAACTCAGGAAAAGCTCCGCAGGCATTTATTTAGATAGGTTGCAAAGCAACACCATAGTTTACAGTTTCTTTACTGTGTACTATGTACTATGAACTGTACACTTTTTCGAAGATAAAGAGATAGGTGATAAGAATGAAAAAGGAAAATTTTTCACCAGAGAAGTGGCTTGAAAATTTAAGATTTTCAGGCGATAAAAAGGAGATAGTTGCACAATGTGTTGTGCCGGAAGATTTAAAAGTAACTGTTAGTTTTAATGGTTCTACTTTTGACTGGAATGGTACTGAGAGTAAGTTTTTCAAACTTGGTTCAACACCAGGAACAGAAATTATTGTTAAACTTAGAGATAATAATTCGACATCTTCAAGAAGCATGGTCGCTCCAGGAAAACAATATGTAAGAATGTCCTCAAATAGTGTGTCTGGTACAAGAGATAAAATGTTAAATCATATCTTTGACGGAAAAGACGTTAGCAAAGATCTACAACCTTTTGTTGGATTTCTAAGATACGGAGCTTTTTACAGGGAAGATGAAAAATTTGCTATAGAGTATATTAAAGCTTCTAATGAGTTGTCATCTTTGGCGTTGGGTATTTTACTTTTAGGTATGCATGAGCATGGCGTGAAGAATCATGCAATGATAAGGGCCTTGGTTAATGACTGTGCAACCAGTTGGCTCAATTTGAATTTGTTTGAGTTATCTGTACTTTGTATGGCATCTAGTTTGAATCTTATCTCTTCTGAAAGTGTGGTTGAGAACTTAGAATCCTCTATCAAGCAAAAATTGGAGCTGCTTGATTCCTCAGATAATGCCGAATTTTCTTTAGTAGTGTTTGTCGGATTGATAAATTTGTATGAATTTTCACCTGATTCTACTATAAAGTCTTTATCTGAAAAGCTTATCAATGCTGATTTAAAGAAGCTTGCTGTACTTTGTTTTGATGGTGTCTCGTTGGTTCTTGATGCAGATTTACCTGCTAAACAGATTGTATCGCTGCACAAAGGGAGTGCACAGTCAGTAATATCATGTTTTGTTCCAGGTGTTCCACTTGTCTATAATCAATGGACAATATTTTTATTATTATCGGGTTTTGAACCAAGTTTTGATTTGGTTGGAGAATTCTTTTCGATGAGAAGTGGTTTATATAATGGTATCAAGGTAAATAAAACCACTGCATATCTACTTGCTGATGTTTCGATGTTAAGAAATGGCGTTTTTGGTGTGACTGCACTAAATAAAACATGTACCGTATTCTCATCATATTTTGATTTTTACAAAGATGGATTTTGTGATTCCATGCAACTAAAAGAACCTAAGATTTCTCTTGTTGATTCTTTTATGAAAATAATTTATAATATGAACTGTTTAGAAAACAAAAACACTATGTTGTACTGGCCTCAAGATGAGTTCGAGAAACAGTATATTGAGGAAAAGTGGGTGTTTGGAGAGGTTGCTCAAGGGCGTATTGCCGTTCATTGTTCTTGTCCAATATTTGAGCATAATGATGTGCTCATTAATAGAGAGCTTGAAGCTGTCGGCAATGAGATTGTCTGGTCAATAATATGTGCAGATAAGAAGGAAGACAGTAGTTTAATAGAATTTAGTAAAAGGGTTAAGAAAAAATGAATACTTTAAAAAGTCTGATGATTAAAACAGTTGAAGAGTCGGGAGCTGCCACTTATATTAATTACAAGGAAAATGGTAGTTGGAAGAAAAAAAGCTTTAGTGACTTTCAACGAAATGTTGAAGTAATTACAGAAATGATTGATCTGTTTAAGGTTAAGCAGGGCAAAACAGTTGGTCTGTTTCTTGAGAATGGTCACATGTGGAGCGAAATCTATATGGGGATTGTTTCGGCAAATACAATTGCTGTTCCAATAGATGCCAAACTATTTGAGAATGAAGTTGCACATATTGTGAACGACTCGGAAGTTTCCGTCATCTTTACACAGCGTAAACTTGTACAAGTTCTTAAGGAGTGTCTGCCAAGGTTAAAGAAACTACAGTCGGTTATTGTTGTTGATACAAATCTTGATGATGTAGAGTTGGGCATTAAATTTATTGGTTATCCCAAACTGGTAAATCAGGCTCGTGAGCGCTTTTTTAAAGTCAAGAGTACGCGCTTTGAATCATCTAATCCTACAGAAGAAGATATTGCATCAATAATTTACACATCCGGTACAACAGGTCGATCAAAGGGCGCAATGCTTACCCATGGAAATTTTGCATCGCAATACTTTTCTGTAATTGACAGAATTGATATTTCTAAAAATGACAATCTACTTACTGTATTACCTCTGCATCATGCATTTTCCTTCACTGTAAATTTTGTTATCACAATGTGCGTTGGGTGTCAGGCAAGTTATGTGGAAAGTCTAAGGACGATTTCTGACAACATAAAAGAGATAAAGCCTACGGCATTGGTTGGTGTACCACTTCTTTTTGATAAAATGAAAGATAAGATTATGGTTCAGCTCAAGCAGAATAAACTTGGTTCATTTTTGTATACAGTGGGTATTAGAGGTCCTGTGAAAAAGAAGATTGTTCAGGGATTTGGTGGACGTATGCGTTTGATGGTTTCAGGTGGAGCCCCAGCTGATCCAGAGACTCTCAAGTGGTATGATTCTTTGGGTATTCAAGTTGTTGAAGGATATGGTCTCACGGAAACTTCACCGGTTATTACAGTTGCAAGTCCTGATGCAACTAAATATGGTAGTGTTGGTCCTGTGCTTCTGAATTGCGAAGTTCGCATCAAAGATCCAAATGAGAATGGAATAGGGGAAATACAAGCTAAAGGTCCAAATATCTTTAAAGGTTATTTTAAGAACCAGATTGCAACGGATGAAGTGTTGGATGCCGATGGATGGCTATCAACAGGTGATTTAGGTTTGCTTGATGAAGATAATTACCTTAAAATCTGTGGAAGAAAAAAATGTCTTATCGTTAATAGAGAAGGAAAAAATATTTATCCTGAAGAAGTTGAGAATCATATATCACATAATGAATTTATTTCAGAAGTTTTAGTTCTTGGGTTTAATGATCCTGATGAAGTTGGTGAAAAGGTTGGAGCTATTGTTGTTCCGGACAGTGAAAAGTTGGACAAGTGGCAAGCTCAGCATCATCATAAGTATCTTTCTGATGAAGAGGTTGAAAAGTTGTTGATAGATCAGATAAAGGAAGAGTGTAAGACGCTTTCCAGCTATAAACGTCCTAGAAAGATTGTTATTAGGTTTGAAGAGTTTGAAAAAACTTCAACAATGAAAATCAAGCGCTATTTGTACAACCTTTAAGAAACTGTAAAGGGTAAAGTGTAAATGGTAAACTGTGGAAAAGCTCCGCAGGTATTATAAAAAGTAGATGGAGGAAAATATGAAAGTTGATTTACCAGAAAGATCGAAATTTTTTGCATTGAGAATTATTAAATTGTGTCAGTATCTTAATAATGAATCATGGGTCAGCCGTACATTGGGGAATCAACTTTTAAGGTCAGGAACATCAATTGGTGCTAATGTTGCCGAAGGAGAAGGCTTCCAAAGTGAGGCAGACTTTTTAACAAAGTATAGTATTGCTGTTAAAGAAGCACATGAGACCAGATATTGGTTGGATTTGATAGTTATGGCAGAATTAGTTGAAGAAACCAAGGTTAAAGATTTAAGGCAAGAGAGTTCAGAACTTATTGCAATACTTACAACAATATGTAAAAAACTAAAGGCAAAGAAATAGTTTATGGATAGGTTGCGAAGCAACACCATAGTTTACAGTTTACCCTTTACCCTTTACAATTTATAACTCAGGGAGTTAATATGAAAGCATTTAAAGCATATGATATTAGAGGGATATATAATACAGATTTTAACAAAGAAGATGTTTATAGAATAGGTTTTTTCCTTCCAAAGCTTCTGAATGCAAAAGAGGTATTGGTTGGTAGAGATGTGCGAGTCAGTTCACCCGAAGTTCATGATGCACTCATTTCCGGTATAACAGATTCAGGAGCCAATGTTTGTGATATTGGTCTTGCAACAACCCCAATGGTATATTTCGGCACAGGCAGGTATCACTTTGATGCATCAGTTCAGATTACAGCATCCCACAACCCTGCAGAATATAATGGTCTCAAAGTTTCAAAAACAGGTGCTCTACCTGTTGGTTATGACACTGGACTCAGCAAGCTGGAAGCGCAGGTTGAAAGTGGAAAGGAAATCGTTCCGGTCGAGAATCGTGGGCTTGTATACGACAAGGACATAAAAGTTGATTATATTGCTTTTCAGAAGCGTTGGTTGGCTGATGACATAAGCAACCTCAAGATTGGAGTTGATTGTTCAAATGGAATGGTGGGTATAGTACTGAAAGATATTCTCGGTGAAGCACCAATATATATAAACGAAGAACCTGATGGAACTTTTCCATGTCATGCGCCAAATCCACTTGAAGAAGAGAACTGTGAGCAGATAAAAAAACTGGTTACAGATAACCAGCTTGATGTTGGAATCATTTTTGATGGAGATGCGGATAGAATGATGCTTATTGATGAAAAGGGGCGTTTTGTCAGGCCCGACATTACTATTGGTATTCTTGGCAGATATTATCTTAAGGAGCCTGGAGACCATGTGCTTTATGACATTCGCACATCTAGAGGTGTTACAGAGTATATTCAAAAAATGGGTGCCGAAATTCATATGTCTAAGGTTGGTCATTCCTTCGCAAAGTATAAAATGGCTGAATATGGGTGTGTTTTTGGTGGTGAACTTGCCGGGCATTACTATCTGAGAGATTTTTATAATTGTGATTCTGCTATTATGGCCGCAATTATTGTTCTAGACGTTCTTTCTGCATTGAAAGGGAAGCAAATTAAATTTTCGGAATTAGTTGATGAAATAAATTGCTATGCAAACTCAGGTGAGATTAATTACAAGATTGAAAACAAGCAAGAAGTTATGGAAAAAGTTAAGAACTACGTTCTTGAACGGGAAACTCCAACATTTCAGACAGATTTAGATGGATATCGTTTCGACTTTGAGGATTGGTGGTTTAATATTCGCCCTTCAAATACAGAGCCGTATCTCCGCCTAATTGTTGAAGCTGACAATCAGGAACTGCTTGACCAAAAACTGGAAATGCTTAATTCGCTGATTGTCTAAAAACAAATCATCCAAAGAGGTTTGATCCACAGAATTCATAGGGCGGACGAGCCGCAACCAAAAGAAGTCATCCGCAGATTTTACAGATTAAAAGGATTATTTGCAGAATGATTTACAGCAGAATGATTATAAAAAGAGAA
>Ga0209414_1000899_pt1 | contig 14371 bp, 11 predicted proteins | sample LakVidmifraction_4_FD_181154 | JGI IMG/M metagenome (GOLD analysis project Ga0209414, IMG submission 181154) | Hypersaline microbial communities from Lake Vida, Antarctica - Brine Hole Two &gt;0.2 micron (SPAdes) (version 2) | ecosystem: Environmental > Aquatic > Non-marine Saline and Alkaline >... | reverse complement strand
CCGCCGAGTCGGACGGAGGACTGGGCATCGACGTGTCGCTCATGCGTCCACACTAGGGCGAAGCGGTGACACTGCGGCGGCGCAACCGCTGGTGGGCGCGCGGCGAAGCGACAGCGCTACGACCATCTACGGTGGTCACATGGCAGATCAGACCCCCCGCACTCGCGGATTATCGTTCGGGCACGTGCTCGGCGCCCGCGTTGTCGTCCAGCCGTCGACGCTGGTCATGCTTGTGATCTTGGCATTCCTGGTGAGTTCCAACGGCACCGGCGTCACGCGCCGTGGCTTCACCATCGGGTTGATTCTGGCGGCCCTGCTGATCGTGTCGGTGTTCCTCCACGAGGTCGCCCACGCCGTCGCGGCCCGCGCCTTTGGTCGCGACGTCCACGAGATCGTCCTCACGCTGTGGGGAGGGCACACCTCGTTCGACTCACGTAACCTCACGCCGCTGGTCAACGGCGTGGTCTCCCTGGCCGGCCCTGGCGCCAATGTCGTCATCGCCGCAGTCCTAGCCGTCACTCTGCAGGTCACCACACCGGGCGGCACTGTGGGCGCGGCGCTGTGGTGGGTGGTGTGGGCGAACCTCTTGCTCGCGGCATTCAACGCGCTGCCCGGCATCCCCATGGACGGCGGGCGCGTGCTCGAGGCGATCGTGTGGGGCGTGACAAAGGATCGTAATCGCGGCACGATCGTCGCGGCTTGGGTGGGACGCGTCATCGCGGTGGGGGTCCTCGTGGGGTCCGTCGCGGTGCCACTCCTGCGGGGGTACACCCCTGACTTGTTCTCCGTCGTGTGGGGCTTCGTGATCTTCACCGTGCTGTGGCCCGCAGCATCGGCCGCGCTCAAGGCGTCTAAGACGCTTACCCGCATTCAGAGCCTCGGGGCACGATCAGTAATGGTGCGCGCAGTGCCGGTTCCGTACGCGGCGACCGTTCAGGAGGCCGGCGAGCTTGCGGCGCGTGCGGGCGCGGTGGAGGTCGTCGTGCTTGCTGACGATCACGCTCCCGCCGGACACTTTCCGGTGTCGCTGATCGACGCAGTACCCCAGTCCGAACGCCAGCACACGTACCTCCAATCGGTCACGATGCCGATGCCGCGCGGCGCCCAGATGAGTCCCGACCTGAGCGGGCGCGAGTTCGTCGAGTTTCTGAACGAATGGTGGGGCAAGACTGAGGTGTGGGCGGTGGTCGAAGACGGCCAGGTCATCGGCGTGGTGCGGGCGCAGGACGCGCTCAAAGCGGCGCAGTAACGCGCCCTAGACTGGTCAGATGACTTCATTGACCCCAGCGCCCACGGGCGCCGACCAGCGCCGCGGCCCCCTCCGCGCCGGCGACCGCGTCCAGTTGACCGATGCTAAGGGCCGCCACCACACCATTACCCTGGCCGCCGGCAAGACCTTTCACACGCACCGCGGCCAGTTCACGCACGACGACCTGATCGGCCAGCCCGAGGGCACCGTGGTCCGCAACACCGCCGGCGTCGACTACCTCGTGCTACGCCCGCTGCTCAGCGATTTAGTGCTGTCGATGCCCCGCGGGGCTGCCGTGATCTACCCCAAGGACGCGGGCCAGATCATCCAGATGGCGGACATCTACCCGGGCGCTCGCGTGGTCGAGGCAGGCGTGGGTTCCGGTGCGCTCACCATGTCGCTGCTGCGTGCGGTGGGCGACGGCGGGGAGTTGATCTCGATCGAGCGTCGAGAAGACTTCGCGGATATTGCCCGCGCCAACGTCGAGTCGCACTTTGGCGGCCCACACCCCGCGTGGCGCCTGGAGATCGGCGACTTTGCCGACCGCATCTTCGACGTGGCGGCGCGCGGCACCGTGGACCGGATTGTGCTCGACATGCTCGCACCCTGGGAAAATATTGAGGCGGCGGCCGATGCTCTGGCTCCCGGCGGCGTGTTCCTCGCGTACGTCGCGACGGCCACTCAGTTGTCCCGGTTGGCGGAAGACTTGCGCGAGCACGGCGGCTTCACTGAGCCGCACGCGTGGGAGAACCTGCTGCGCACCTGGCACCTCGAGGGGCTGTCGGTGCGGCCCGACCACAGAATGATCGGCCACACCGGTTTCCTGTTGACCGCGCGTCGAATGGCCCCCGGTGTGGACGCGCCATTGCGTCACCGCCGCCCAGCGAAGGGCGCATATCCCGCCGAGTCGCAGTGGTCATCCGAGTCGCAGTGGTCACCCGAGGACCTGGGAGAGCGGCCCGTCAGCGAAAAGAAGATCCGCAAGGTGCGCCGCGACGTGCTCGGTGGTGACGCCGGAAACCGCAACGCGCAGGTGAGTGACACAGACTCGACAACCGAGGGAGGCGACGCCTGATGGTGGCAGAAGGACAGGACAAGGCCGCGGCGCTCGAGCGCCAGAACCGAGAACTGCAGCGCCTGCTTACGTTGGCGCGCGACCAGCTGCGCGAGATGAAGGTCAAGCTCGCCGAGTCATCGGCCCCGCCGCAGACCTTCGCTACGTTCGTGAAGCGGGCCGGAGAGCACGCGGACATCGTGTCAAGCGGGCGGCGCATGCGTGTCACCGTCAGCCCCACGCTCGACAAGCAGCTCGAGCCCGGCGACGAGGTGCTGCTCAACGCCATGATGGTCATCGTCGGCACCGCGGAGGCGGAGCGCGCCGGCCAGGCCGCGATCGTGCGCGAGGTGATCGACGGTGACCGGGTGCTGGTGGTGTCTCGCGGCGAAGACGAGCGCATCGTGATCATGATCGGCGGCGATGCCCGCTCGCGCGTGTCCGAGGGCGACACCGTCATCATCGACCCCCGCACGGGATTCGCATCCGAGAAGGTGGAGCGCAGCGGCGTCGAGGCGCTGATGCTCGAGGAGGTGCCCGACGTCGACTACCGCGCGATCGGCGGCCTCGGCGCTCAGATCGAGCGCATTCGCGACGCCATCGAGCTGCCCTTGCGTCACCCGGAGCTTTACGTGGAGCACGACCTGCGCCCGCCGCGCGGACTGCTTCTCTACGGGCCGCCGGGATGTGGCAAGACCCTCATCGCGAAGGCGGTGGCGCACTCGCTCGGCGAGGCCGTGGGCGCGGACCGCTCGTACTTCCTGTCCGTCAAGGGCCCAGAGCTGCTCAACAAGTACGTGGGGGAGACCGAGCGTTACATCCGCACCATCTTCGAACGCGCACGCTCCAAGGCCTCCTCGGGTGCCCCCGTCGTGGTGTTCTTCGACGAGATGGATGCGCTGTTCCGCTCGCGCGGCTCCGGCGTGAGCTCCGACATGGAGACCACGATCGTCCCGCAGTTCCTGACGGAACTGGACGGCATCGAATCCTTAAGCAACGTGATCGTGATCGGCGCGTCCAACCGCGAGGACATGATCGACCCGGCCATTTTGCGTCCCGGTCGGCTCGACGTAAAGATCGAGGTTTCGCGCCCCGGTCCCGCTTCGGCCGCCGACATCTTCAGTAAGTACCTGACGGCTACCGTGCCCATGGCGCAAAGTGAGCTCGCGAGTCACGGGGATGACCCGGTGGCGACCGCACGCGCGTTGAACGCGGTCGCGGTGGACACGCTGTTCGGCCACCCCGACACCCCCGCGTACGTCTCGGGCGCACTCATCCGCAACGTCGTCGACCGGGCGAAGACCGGCGCCATCAAGTCGCTCATCTCCGGTGGCGAACGCGGAGTCACTGCCAAGCACGTGCGGGACGCGTGCGACCAGGAAATGGTCGAGGCGCGGTCGGTCGCGGCCGGGACGCTGGGTGGCGAGTAGGCGGTGTTTGAAATGGGCGCGGCGCGGGTGATGGGGATAGAAACCGAGTACGGGATTACCGACCCGGACCGCCCCGGCGCCAACCCGATTCTGATGTCCTCACGGCTGGTCACGGCGTGCCGCGGCTGGGCGGGGCAATCGAACACCCGGTGGGACTACGGCGGAGAGGATCCGCTCCAGGACCAGCGCGGCATGCGGCGTGCACGGGCATCCGCGACTGCCGACATGCTCACCGACTCAACCGAGTTCGACGAGTCCGCGCAGTCGGTGACGCTGCGACGGCGCCGCGGCTCGTGGGAGGACCCGGCGCACCTCAACGCCGTACTCGCGAACGGCGCGCGGTTCTATGTGGACCACGCTCACCCGGAGTATTCGGGCCCCGAGGTCACCAACGCGCGTGACGCCGTGGTGTGGGACCGCGCCGGCGATGCGATCGCGCTCGCGGCCACGGAGCGCTACGCCACGGACGAGGGCGAACGGGTAGCGTTGTACAAGAACAACGTGGATGGCAAGGGCGCGAGTTACGGCACGCACGAGAACTTCCTGATCCGCCGCGACACCGACTTCGACCACGTCATCAGCTACCTCACCGCGCACCTAGTAACCCGACAGATTTTCACGGGCGCCGGACGCGTGGGGCTCGGACAGCGGGGGGAGACCGCCGGTTTCCAAATCTCGCAGCGCGCCGACTACATCGAGGCCCAGGTGGGACTCGAGACCACGCTGCGTCGCCCAATCATTAATACGCGTGACGAGCCGCACGCTGAACGTAGTAAATGGCGACGCCTGCACGTCATCATCGGCGACGCGAACTGCATGGACGTGCCGACCCTCCTCAAGACGGGCACCACAGCGCTTGTCCTCGCGGCCGTCGAGGCGGACGATGCGCGGCTTGGCGCGTGCGAGTTGCGCGAGCCCGTCGGCGACGTCCAACGGGTGTCACGCGACCTGAGCCTGCGCGCCGAACTCGAGTTGGCATCGGGCGAAAGGGCGACGGCCTTGCAGATCCAACGGGCCTTCCTCGAGATCTGCCGCACTTACGTTGATACCGCGACCGACGCGTACGTGGTGGCCCGCTGGGAGAACGTGCTGGACCTGCTCGAGCGCGACCTCTTTGGCGCGGCACGCGAGGTGGAGTGGGTCGCGAAGCTGCAACTTTTGGGGCGGATGCGGACCAAGTATGCCGTTGGCGACGAGTCGGGCGAGGTGCACGAACTGCCGTGGGACGACGCGCGGCTAGTGGCGGCCGACGTGCAGTGGAGTCAGCTTGGGAGCGGCCTCGCTGCGCGGCTAGAGCGTGCGGGTGCGGTGGAGACGCTCACGACTGCCGAGGAGGTGCTTGCTGCGATGACCACTGCGCCCCGTGACACGCGGGCTCGGCTTCGCGGGGACATGGTCGCTACGAGACCCGAGATTCTCGATGCCGCCGGGTGGTCGTCCGTGGTGCTCGACCGCGAGACGGAGCACGGCGAGCTTGAGGTGGTCCATCTAGACGACCCGTTGGCCACGTCCCACCCCCTTCTCGACGCTCTGATCGCGGGATAGACTCGGGGAATGCCTCAGACTCACACTTCCGGCCAGTCCCACGAGGACGACCTTCCCGACGCACCGGCGGCCCCGACCCAGGCGGTGACCACCGACGCGCTCGACGACCTGCTCGATGAAATCGACGGCTCTTTGCAGGTGAATGCCGAGCAGTTCGTACGCTCGTTCGTGCAAAAGGGCGGCGAGTAGCCCACCGGGCCCGCGCATCGGCCATGATTTCTACGGACATACCCTTAGCCCTCGCCGTCGACCCGGCACGCCGCATCTTTGGTCTGGAGACCGAGTTCGGACTGCACCTCGACTCCCCCTCTGGTCGCGCCGTGACCCCAGAGGAGGTCGCCGGCCACCTGTTTCACTCGGTGGTCAAGTGGGGGCGCTCGTCGAACGTGTTCCTGCCGAACGCGTCGCGCCTGTACATCGACGTGGGTGCCCACCCCGAGTACGCGACCGCCGAATGCGACTCGCTGACCGACCTGATCGCCGCGGACAAGGCGGGCGAACGCATCGTCCACAACCTTGTTGCCGAGGGTGAGGAGCGGCTACGTGCCGCGGGCATCGACGGCCAGATCTATCTGTACAAGAACAACGTCGACTCCGCGGGAAACAGCTACGGCTGTCACGAGAACTACCTTGTGCGCAGGCGTTCGGACTTCAAGGCCTTCGCCTCGAACTTGCTGCCGTTCTTCATCTCACGCCAGATTGTCACGGGCGCCGGGTGCATTACCCGCACGCCGCAGGGCGCTCACTTCTCATTCTCGCCGCGTGCGGATTACATGTGGGAGGGCATGAGTTCCGCCACGACGCGCTCGCGGCCCATGATCAACACTCGCGACGAGCCGCACGCCAACGCCGAGCTCTACCGCCGCATGCATGTGATCGTGGGGGACTCCACGATGGCGGAGCCCACCGTGCTGCTCAAGATTGGAGCGACGGACCTGGTGCTACGCATCATGGAGGCGCGCGCACCCTTCCCGCAACTGGCGCTAGTGAGCGAGATGCAGGCGATTAGGGACATCGCCCACGACCTGACCGGCAAGGCCACGGTGGAGCTCACCGACGGGCGCCACCTGACTGCGGTCGAACTGCAGCAGACGTACATCGACGCGGTGCGCGGGCACGTCGGGGGAGTCATCGAGGCGACCGCCGAGGTCGAGTCGATCCTGGATCTGTGGCAGCGCGGCGTCGACGCGGTCCGCACGCAGGACTTCTCAGCTGTGGAGACCGAGCTGGATTGGGCCATCAAACACCGCGTCGTCATGCGCTACCAGCGCAAACTCGACTGCGAGCTTGACGACCCGCGGCTCGCGCGGCTGGAACTGGCGTTCCACGACATCTCGCCGGAGCGTGGACTGTTCTACCGCCTGCAGTCTCAGGGGCTCGTCAGGCGCGTCGTCACCGACGAGCGGATCCAACGGGCGACGACTGAGGCTCCTGCGACTACGCGGGCGCGACTACGCGGTTTGTTTGTGTCTGCAGCACTCGCCGCGGGTCGCGACTTTACGGTGGACTGGGTTCACCTAAAAATCACGGGGAGCGACGGGCGTACCGTTTTGCTAAAAGACCCGTTTAGGAACGAGGATGACCGCGTAGACGTTCTCTTGGGGATGCTTGGTTCGCCCGCTGCGCCGGTAGAATAGTTGTTTAACCCCCCGAAAGGACGCGTATGCGCCGCCTCGTTGCCTTGACCCTCGCCGCCACTTTGGCGCTCGCGGGTTGCTCGGCGTCGACGGCTGACCCGTCTGCCACCGCATCGCTCACAGGTCAGATTGACGCGATCAAGATTGGCGCATCGGACTCGCTGGCGCCCACCCTGGACTTTGTCATTGGGCTTAACTATCCCGAGCCCGAGTATCGCGTTGAGTGGGAAGGGGATGGTCCCCCTTTGCAGGACGGTCAACCTTTGCTACTGGACATCTACAGCGAGTCACTCGCGGATCACACTGAGCTCATCAATACCTACGACGGGTTGCCGCGCTCCTTTCTGCTCGCGCCCGAGGTGGTGGGCGATGAACTGTACGACGTGCTGAAGAACGTGAATATTGGCGCGCGAATCCTGCAGATCTCACCGGCGGGCGCGGGCGAGGAGGGCAAGCCCCCCGTCGCGGTCGTGGTGGACGTCCTCCCGATCCGTGCCGAGGGCAAGCCGAACGCGATCAACCCGGACATGCCGGCCGTGACGCTCAGTGCCACCGGAGAGCCCACGATCACCGTTCCCCCCTCGGACCCGCCGCCCGGACTTACAGCGTCAAACCTGATTCAGGGTTCGGGTCCCCAAATTACCGCCGGCTCATTCGTGACCGTCAACTACGTGGGCGTGCACTGGGAGGCGGGTAGCAACGCGGAGACCGAATGGGACGCCGGGGATGTATTTGACTCGTCGTGGCCCGCGGAGAAAGCGCCCTTCGAAACCCAAATTGGCGTAGGCCAGGTGATCGCCGGGTGGGACCAGACGCTGATTGACGTCACGGCAGGATCCCAAGTGGAGATCGTCGTGCCGACCGAATTTGGATACCCGGACATGGGCACGCTGATCTTTGTGGTGGACGTGCTAGCCGTGTGGAATCCGGCCGCCTGATGGGGGTATCTATCCGAGTGATTCCCTGCCTCGATGTTGACGCCGGTCGTGTCGTCAAAGGCGTGAACTTTGAGAACCTACGTGACGCCGGCGGCCCGGTCGAGCTCGCGGCCACCTATGGGGCATCGGGTGCGGACGAGCTCACCTTCCTTGACGTCACAGCGTCGTCCGGTTCGCGTGAGACTACGTACGAGGTGGTGCGCCGCACCGCGGAGCAGGTCTTCGTGCCGCTCACCGTGGGCGGCGGGGTACGTAGCACCGACGACGTGGACAAGCTACTGCGCGCGGGCGCGGACAAGGTGGGCGTCAACACCGCGGCCATCGCACGGCCCGAACTGATCTCAGACATCGCGCAACGCTTTGGCAACCAAGTGCTCGTGCTGTCAGTCGACGCGCGCCGATGCCAGGGGCAGACCCGTACCGAGTCCGGCTTCGAGGTGACCACGCACGGCGGTCGTGTGGGAACGGGGATCGATGCAGTGGAGTGGGCCGCGCGCGCAGAATCATTGGGTGCCGGCGAGATTCTGCTGAACTCGATGGACGCGGACGGTACTACTGGTGGATTCGACCTGACCATGATTAGGGCGGTGCGCGACGTGATCAAGCTGCCGCTCATCGCGTCTGGTGGGGCGGGTCGCCCGGAAGACTTTGTCGACGCCGTCCATGCGGGAGCCGATGCCGTGCTCGCCGCGAGCATCTTTCACTTTGGACAGTTCACTATCGCCCACGTGAAGGATCACATGCGCGATGCCGGAATCGAGGTGCGGTGACCCGCTCGAGCCGGGACGCCGCCGAGGACTACGACCTTCACGGCTCCTTTATGCGCCGCGCGCTCGGTCTGTTGGGGCACGCGCTTAGAACTGAACCGCGACGCTTTGGCATCGCAATTTCCGCAGCAGCAGCATTTAGCCTGCTCACCGTCGTCTTTGGAACCTTGCTAGGCCGGATCACCGATGAGGTTGTCCTCCCAGCCGTCGCTGGCGAGCCCATCAAGGGCATGTGGGGTGAATACTCGCAGGATCCCAAGTCGGCAATCATCCTCGCCGGCGGCGCCTTCCTCGCCATCGGCATCGTCAACGCCGTGCTGGTGGGTGTGCGCCGCGGGGTGCAGGGCGGCGCAGTCGCGGGCGTAGGGGCCCGCCACCGCCGGGTGATTGCCGATGCGCTGGCCGCACTTCCGCTCGGCTGGCATCGCGCGAATCCGTCTGGGCGGCTCTTATCTGCCATGTCATCGGACTCGGAGACGGCCACGGATACGTTGCACCCGTTTGCCTTTACGGTCGGTTCGTTCGTGATGATGTTCGCGGCGGGCTACGCCATGTGGGTCATGGATCCCTGGCTCGCCATCACGGGGCTTGCCGTAGTGCCCGTTATCTTCGTCGTCAACGTGGTCTACGAACGCGTCATCACGCCGCGCTGGGACAAGGGACAAAGCCTGCGATCCGAGGTGTCCACAATCGCTCACGAGAGCTTCGAGGGCGGCACTGTCGTGAAGGCGCTGGGTGCCGAGAGACAAGAGGCCACGCGTTTCCGTGCCGCGGCCAATGCGCTGCGTGACGCGGACACCAAGGTGGGCCGCACCTCCGCGTGGTTCGAGCCGATGATGGACGTGGTGGTGCCGCTCGGCTCTGTAGCACTCATGATCGTTGGCGCTTACCGCGCCGAGGCGGGCGCCGTGACAGTAGGCAATGTCGTGTCGGCGATCTACCTGGTCACGCTGCTGGGGGTCCCGATCCGTGGGATTGGTTGGTTGTTGGGGCAGATGCCACAAGCGCTGGTGGCTTTCCGCAGGGTGGGCGAGATCTCGCGCGCCGCGACGGAGGTCGACGAGCCCGGAACGGTGAACGTTCCGGCCGTGGGCCCCGGTCGCATGGCATTCGACCGCGCTGACATCGGCGCCGACGATGGTGACGGCAACCTGGCGGTGATTCTGCGCGACATTTCGCTCAAGTTGGAGCCGGGCACCATCACCGCACTTGTGGGCGCGACCGGGGCAGGGAAGAGCACCGTGGCTTTCGCCGCCGCGCGACTGGCCCGCCCCGCGGACGGCGAGATTCTGCTCGACGCCACCGACATCGCGACGATCGCAGCGCTGGGCTCACACGTCGCGCTCGTGCCTCAGTCGGCCTTCGTTTTTTCGGGCACCGTGCGCGACAACGTGACGCTAGGGGAGAGCTTCTCTGACGAGCAGGTGTGGAGCGCGCTGCGTCAAGCCAATGTGATCGACGTAATCGAGAACCTTGCCCGTACGGACGTCGAGCCGCTGGACGCGGTCCTGAGCGAGCGCGGCATGAATCTCTCTGGCGGTCAGCGTCAGCGACTCGCGCTAGCCCGCGCGTTAGTGCGAGAGCCCCGGGTGCTGGTCCTCGACGATGCGACATCGGCGGTAGACCCACGCGTAGAGCAGCAGATCTTGCGCGGGCTAGGCGCTGATGGTCGCGGTCCGACGGTGCTGATCATCGCCTACCGGCTCGCGTCCATCCTGCTTGCCGATCACGTAGTGCACGTCGAGCACGGGCGCGTAGTCGACGCTGGCTCGCACGCAGAGCTGATCAACCGCGATGGTAGTTACCGGTCGTTGGTGCTCGCATACGAGGAAGACTCCGAGCGCGAGGCAGCCCGGATAAGGGGGTATGTCGGATGACCGCCACCCCCGCATCGGGACAGTCCGGCCCGGACACGTCCAAGACTGGGAAGAGCAAGACTGACCCAACCACCGGGGAGTCGCCCCCACGCAATTCGCCCCCACGCAAGTCCCGGAACACGGAGACCCCGCGTGCGGAGACCCCGCGTGCGAAGACGCCGCGTGCGAAGACGCCGCGTGCGAAGACGCCGCGTACGGGAACACCGCGTGCGAAGACCCCGCGTGCGAAGGTGCCTAGCCTCGCACAGACCTTCAAGAAGGGGCTCAGCGTGAGCCCCGAGTTCCGGGTGGGCCTTGGTGTCACGTTGGCGTTGGCGGCTCTTGCCGCCGTGGGCCGCGCAGCCGTGCCGTTCCTGATTCAACGCGTGACTGACGAGGGCTTGCTCGCCGTGGGCGGCGTAAACACGGGCGTCGTCGTGCAGTACGCGTTAGTGGGAGCCGTAGTGCTCATCATCGGCGCGGTCCTCGCGTGGAGGGTCCGTACCCGGATGGTCACCGCGGCGGAAGCCGGGCTCGCGACGCTGCGTGTGCGCGCGTTTAAGAAGGTGCACGAGTTGTCGGTGCTCACTCAGAACGAGGAGCAGCGCGGGCGCTACGTGTCGCGCGTGACGGGCGACGTGGAGACCATGCGTGACCTCATGCAGTGGACCGGTGCAGCGATGATTATCGCGGCCCTCGAGTCGATGGTGGTCTTCGCGGTGATGGTCATCTACTCATGGCAACTTTCGCTCGTGGTGTTGCTCGCATTCGCGCCCACGGCGTTGACCCTGCTGTGGATTCAACCGCGAGTGCGCGAAGCGTTCCAGTGGGTACGGGAGCAGATGGGAGACCTACTGGGCCGCACCTCCGAGCAGATCGTCGGCGTAACCACGATCCGCTCATACGGCGTCCAGCAGCGTATGCGTGACCAGCTCCACGGCGACATCGACTCGATTTTGCAGTCGGAACGCCGCGCCTCGCGGGTCGCCGCACTCACGTTTTCGTCTACGGTGCTTGGGCAGTCGCTAGCTACCGGCCTCGCACTGATCGTGGGCACGGGACTGGGAATGCGCGGCGACCTCAGCGTGGGCACGGTCGTCGCTTACGCGTTCCTCGTCTACATGTTCTCCGGGCCCCTCATGTGGATCATCGAGATGCTGGCGGAGATGCAGCGAGCGATGGTGGGGTGGCGTCGCGTCCTCGAGCTTGTCGACGCCGAGGTCACAGTGGCGGATCCCGGACCCGAGGGCACGAACATCCCTCGCGGTCACGGTGGTCTTGACATGTCCGGCGTGCGGCTCACGTATCCCGGTGGCCCCGAGGTGCTCAAGGGCGTGGATCTGCACGTACCAGCAGGCAAGCGGATCGCCTTGGTGGGCCAGACTGGGTCGGGGAAGACCTCCCTGGCGCGGCTCATGTCCAGATTCTTCGACCCGACCGAGGGCGTGATCCGCGTGGGTGGAGTCGACGTGCGCGACGTCCCCATGGATTCGCTACGCCGCTCGGTCGCGGTGGTCCCGCAGGAGGGGTTCTTGTTCGACGGCACCATCCGTACCAACCTGGCCTACGCGCGCCCCGATGACACGGAGGCTGACCTCGAACGGCGGGCCCTTTCCGCTTTCGAGTCGCTCGGGTTGGAGGCTTGGCTCGCCACCCTCCCGCGTGGAATCGACACCCCGGTCGGGCCGCGCGGCGAACTCTTATCCGCGGGGGAGCGACAGTTCGTTTCGATTGCCCGCGCGTACCTTCGCGACCCAGACCTGCTGATTCTGGATGAGGCGACCTCAGCCGTGGATCCGGCCACCGAGTTGCGAATTTCTCGCGCGCTCGAGGGGCTCATGCGCGGGCGCACCTCGGTCGTCATCGCCCACCGCCTGTCCACGGCCGAGCGCGCGGACATCGTGGGCGTCATGGAGCACGGTGAACTCGTCGAGATAGGCCCGCATCGTGACCTCGTGAACGCCGGTGGCATCTACTCCGAGCTTTACGCGGCGTGGGTCTCTCAGACCCGTGACTGATCCGGCTCCGGGCATGGAAAGATAGACCCATGCCACTGGAACCCAGCACCGCATCACGCCTCAAGCGCGACTCCGCCGGACTCGTGTGCGCCGTGGTGCAACAACACGACACCGGCGAGGTGCTGATGGTGGCGTGGATGAATGACGAGGCGCTCGCCCAGACACTCACCACAGGGCGCGCGGTGTACTGGAGCCGCTCGCGCCAAGAGCTGTGGCGCAAGGGCGACACGTCGGGCAATGTTCAGTGGGTAAAGTCCGCGGAGCTCGACTGTGACGGCGACGCGATTCTGCTGAAGGTCGACCAGCGCGGGCCCGCCTGCCACATGGGCACGCGCACGTGCTTCGAGTCGGGTGGCTCACTCGGCGCAGTCGTTGGCGTGGCGTGATGACTGAGGGTCCCGCGCCCGTCGCGCTCGAGTGGGGCCAGACGTGGCCTTCGCTTGCGGAGTTCATAGAACTGGGCGCCACCCATCGGGTGGTGCCGGTCGTGCGCCGAATCCTCGCCGACGGCCTCACTCCGGTGGCCGTATATCGGGCTCTCGCGCAGGAACGCCCCGGCACGTTCATTCTTGAATCCGCGGAGCCCGATGGCACGCGCGGACGCTTCTCCTTTGTCGGGGTGAACTCACGGGCGGCGCTCACTATCGATGGTGACGACGCGCGGTGGACAGGTGACGTGCCTGTGGGGCTCAGCGACGGTGCTCCGCTGGCGGCAATTCAGCGCGCACTCGACGAGCTAAAGTCCGAGGCGATCCCTGGCCTGCCGCCGCTGACGGGCGGGCTCGTGGGCGTGTTGGGCTGGGACATTGTGCGTCAATGGGAGCCCACCCTGCCGCATACTGCGCAACGCGACCTCGATGTGCCCGATGCAGTGCTGTGCCTGGCAACTGACATCGCGGCGATCGATCACCACGACGGGTCGGTGTGGCTGATCTCTAACGCCGTTAACGCTGACGCGCGCGAGAGTGGCATTGAGGCCGCCTACGACGCGGCTGTGCGGCGCGTGGACACTATGCAGGTGGACCTGCACAACGCGCAGGCGGGGGAGACCTCGGTGGTCACGCAGGACGCGGTAGCACCCCGCATCGACCGGCGCTCGCAGGCGTGGGACTACGAGAAGGCTGTAGAGGCCGGCAAGGACGCGATTCGCGAAGGGGAGGTCTTTCAGGTGGTGCCCTCGCAGCGGTTTGACGTCGAGTGCACAGCGTCCCCACTCGACGTGTACCGGGTGCTGCGCACCATTAATCCCAGCCCCTACATGTATTACTTCGAGTTGCAGGATGCACTGGGCCGGCAATTCGCGGTGGTCGGTGCGAGTCCGGAATCCCTGGTGACCGTGCTCAACCGCGCGGTGACCACCTTCCCCATCGCAGGGTCCAGACCGCGCGGAGCGACGCCCGAGCAGGACAGGGACCTGCAGGAGGAACTGCTCGCCGATCCCAAGGAGCTCGCTGAGCACGTGATGCTGGTTGACCTCGCACGCAACGACTTGGTCAAGGTGTGCGAGCCCACGTCGGTGGAGGTGGTCGACTTCATGAAAGTCAACCGATACAGCCACATCATGCACATCTGCTCCACAGTTATTGGCACGCTCGAGGCACAGCATGGCCCGCTCGACGCGCTGACCGCAACGTTCCCCGCGGGAACTTTGTCGGGGGCGCCCAAGCCGCGCGCCATCGCACTAATTGACAAGTTTGAGCCCACGGGCCGCGGCTTCTACGGTGGGGCCGCAGGCTACTTTGACTTTGCGGGCAACATGGATCTAGCGATCGCGATTCGCACCGCGCTCATCAAGGATCATGTGGCGCACGTGCAGGCGGGTGCGGGCGTCGTCGCCGATTCCGTGCCGGAGACAGAGGAACAAGAGACGCAGCATA
>Ga0209414_1000897_pt1 | contig 14390 bp, 17 predicted proteins | sample LakVidmifraction_4_FD_181154 | JGI IMG/M metagenome (GOLD analysis project Ga0209414, IMG submission 181154) | Hypersaline microbial communities from Lake Vida, Antarctica - Brine Hole Two &gt;0.2 micron (SPAdes) (version 2) | ecosystem: Environmental > Aquatic > Non-marine Saline and Alkaline >... | reverse complement strand
ACAGTGTCAACATGTAACAGTGATTGCTTATAAGTATAAACTTATTTGTATTTAGACTGCATATATGTTCTCGTTATCTAGAGATGCGTGTTATACACTCTTCAATAAGATCGGTTAAACTTTATAAAAATAATATTAGAAAAGAGGACGTTATGACTAAGAGAAAATCTAAAGAAGACTTCGAAGAGCAGGGAAGACCAACAGAATATACAGATGAGATTGCCGACTTTATATGTGACTTGATTGCGAGTCATAGTTTAAGTGTAGCTAAGCTTATAGAGAGATACGATTTACCTTCCAAAGAAGCGATAACACTCTGGCTAACTAAGCATCCATATTTCATGACTAAATATGTGATTGCGAAAAGAATGCAAGCTATTGTAATGACAGATGAAATTCTTGATTTAGCAGAGTGTCAGACTTACGTTGATGAGAAGGGCGTGACAAGAGCAGACAGCGGTATGATTCAAATCGCTAAGATGAAGATAGAACAGAGAAGATGGCAAGCTGTTTGTTTAGCACCGAAAATCTTTGCAACAAGAAATGTTGATGAAAAAGTCGATGCTATTCATGCAGAAGTGATGGCGCAAAGAAAAGAGCGTGATAAGCAAAACGAGAAGGACTTCTAGCCAACTCTTACAACAACAGATACTCCGTGCAGAGATGCTATATCATTTAGCATCTCGTGAACCTCTTCATCAAAGCGTGTAGCTTCTACGACATACAGAAAATCAGCTATCTCTTTAGAGAGAATGTATTCTTCTACGAGCTGCACAATTTTATAAGCTGTAAGCTCAAAGACAAAAAGAATATCTCTGCTGATATAACCGTGCACCATTTTCGAGTATTTTCTTATTTCGGGTTTTCCCGTGAGTATGTGTATGGGCCTTTTATCAAGCTTCAACATCTTTCTAAATGCTTTGCCATCATTATTGCGAATGATTGTTATCTGTGATTTCTTGAATAGATGCATATAAACCTGCGTGTTGTTTTTTGTATTATAGCTTTACTGCTAAGCTTTTTTCATTTGAGTAAGATTTATGAATAAAGAGTTTCTAGAGAAAGAAGAGCTAGCGTCAGTGCTGCGCGGCAGTCTGCTTGAGTTCTGCAAGTATTTCTTTCCCATTCTTACAAACAGAAAGTTCATTGTTAGCGAACCTGTGGGTCGTGAGTCGCATCACATCACAATCGCTAAAGCATTAACTCGAGCGTCAAGACTAGAGATACCAAGCCACAGACTGCTTATTAACACACCCCCGGGTAGTGGCAAGTCGTTGATGATGACAATGTTTGTGGCATGGACAATGGCGAAGTATCCCGATTCTAAATACATTTACGTGGCGTACAGTAAGACCCTTGCAGACAAGATGACTGAGCAGATTAAGCGCATTATGCAGTTGCAGCATTACGACTATCTCTTCGATGTAAAAATAAGAGCAGACAGCAAAGCAAAGGATTACTTTCAGACAACTGCCGGGGGCGCTGTAGCAAGCGCAGGTAGCTCAGGAACAATCACGGGATTATCAGCCGGAGAGCCTGGACTAGATAGATGGTCTGGCGGATTAATTTGCTTTCCTTTCGATGAGATAATTTGGACAGAACAAGGGGCTATGAAAATAGGCGAGATTGTTGATAAGAAGTTAGACGTCAAAGTTTATTCGATGAATTTAGAGACTCGCGAGATTGAGCTGAAAGAAATTGAAAGATATTTTGAGAATCCCGGCTCTGACATTGTTGAGATAGTCTTTGAAGATGACTCGACACTTCGCTGCACTCCAGATCATAAAGTGTGGACAGAAAATAGAGGATGGATTGAAGCTCAAGATTTACTCAGTAGCGACATCCTGCTTTCTGTAGCGAATGATCGTGAATCTGCTTATTCCGGTTTTTCGTGCAGCTTCGAGACTACTTATCGAACTGTCACTAACAATTCTTCTATGCTCATCAGTGATGTCGTCAACTATAGTATTTGCAGCTCTGTCACGAATTTCTTTTGTAACATCTTTCCATGTTTTACCGTTCCAAATATTGTAAACTGTAGTGATATCAAGCCCAAATTCTATTGCGACTTCTCTACTTGCTCTTCCTTGTATTCTTCTCTTGCAAACTTCAATAATTTCATCTTCGGTAAGTCTGCGATTTCCCCTTTGCTGACGAAACAGATTTCGGCGCTCTCTACCAGTAAGTTCGGTCATGTTGATAAAACTTATTGTTTAACTGTAAAAGATAATCATAACATGTTTGCGGGCTTATGCAGAGTTATAGTTAGTAACTGCGATGACCTCACAAAACCGGATGAAGCGCACAGCTCTATAATGAGACAGGGAGTAATCGACAACTTTTCTCAGACTCTGATGCAGCGCCTAAGGGGACAGAACGTCCCAATTATTCTCATATCTCAGCGCTTGCACGAACAAGACGTTTGTCAGTACGTTATCGATAAGAAAGATGGATATGATTGGGAAAAGATTATCATAAAATCTATAGACCCTGCTGGCAATATCATATACCCCGAGGTCTTTTCTAAAGAGATGCTTATGAAGCGTAAGGAAACTGACCCATATGTGTTCTCATCGCAGTATCAGCAAGAGCCTGTGCCCTCTGGAGGCGCATTGTTCAAGCCGGACTGGTTCGTATTGCTCGATGAAGAACCGGAGTTCATCGCTACGTTTGTCGTTGCTGACACAGCTGAAACAGCTATGACTTATAACGATGCTACAGCTATCAGCTTTTTCGGTATCTACGAGATAGAAAACTTTGGCGTAAAGACTGGCGTGCATGCACTGCACTGGATTGATGCTATTGAAGTACATGTTGAGCCGAAAGATTTGAAAGATACGTTTCTATCATTTTGGGAAAACTGCTGTCGCAATAAAAAGCCGCCCCGACTTGCTGCTATAGAGAAGAAGTCCACTGGAGTATCTCTTATCTCAGCGCTATCAGAAATGAGAGCTGTGAGAATTATGAACATCGATAGAAACAGAAGCTCGGGCTCTAAGACTAAGCGCTTTCTCGATATCCAGCCTTTTGTTGCAGAAAGACTCGTGTCTCTTAGTCGCTACGCAAAGCACGCAGAGAAGTGTATTACGCATATGTCAAAGATTACAGCTAATGATTCTCATGCGCGAGATGACTTAGGAGACAATCTTGCAGATGGAGTGAGACTGGGACTGATAGAGAAATCTATTATGAATTACTCAAGCGAAGATAATGACTATACTGACATAGCAAAGTCGTTAACGAGTCACTCTAACTTTGTGGGACGCTTGCGTCACAAAGCTTACACGAGCTAGATATGTTGATATACAATTAAAACAATCATTCTCAAAAAACGGAGCTAGTTGCATGAAAGAAGTTGCTAAGCGTTATCAAGACAGACTCAGCGACATCAAAAAAAAGGTGCGCGATTCAAGCGAATATTTTGATGATAACTACAAACGATATAACGAATTTAGAAAGTTTGTGTTCGAGTCTTCTCTGACAGCATCAGAGATTCAGTTGCTGGCAAGCATGGGCAGACCGCAGCTCGAGTTTAATGTTCTAGAAGCATACATATCTAGACTGCTCGGAGAATTCTCTAAGCAAGAGCCCGACATTCTTGTCAGCTCATATGACGATGCAACAACAGACCCCGAGGTTATTGCTGTTGTGCAGCAGCATCTTAAGCACGTTTTTATGGATGGGGACAATGCTCACTTGAAATACGAAGTGTACAAAGACCTGCTGTCTGGGGGCTTTTCAGCTGTAAAGATATATACAGAGTATGAGCATGCAATGTCGATGGAGCAAGTTATTCGCTTTGAGAGATGCGAGCCTACGCTCACGGGTTTTGACAAGCTAGCTAAGCTTTCGCATAAAGGAGATGGTAGCTACTGCTTTGAGATGTTTCCAAAATCTGAAGAGTGCATTAAAGAAGAGTATCCCGATTTAGACTTGAAGAAGATTAGCTTTTCGACGGGCTTCAGCGGATTTAACTGGAGCTATATTGCCGGGGGCGAGAAGATTGCTCTTGTCGTCGACTACTACGAGAAGAAGCAGAAAGAAGAAACGATTGTTTCTGTGCGCGGAATGGGAGTCATGCTGAAGAAGAGGTACGACAAGATTATCGAAGAATGGGATAGCATTGAGATGCCGCCAATTATCATTGGGAAGCCCAGAAAAACTATGCTTGAGCGCATATGTCGATACAGAATCATAGAAAGCGAAGTGATTGAGTACGAAGAGACTGACTTTGATATGCTGCCAATCGTATTTATTGACGGTAGCTCTATTATGATTAAGGGGCACAATGATGGCGCTGTGAAGCAAGTGACAAGGCCTTACGTTTATCACGCTCGCGGTGCTCAAAGACTTAAGAATTATGCCGGTATATCTCTAGCGAATGAGATAGAGAATACGGTTCAGCATAAATTTATGGTAGCAAAAGAGGCGCTTCCGAAGGAAGAAGAGCTGCTTACAGCATATAAAGATGTGCAGAATGCTTCAGTTCTTGTCTATAACTCCGTCTACGAGAAGAACCCTAATCTTCCAATCATGAATCCGATTCGTGAGATTCAGCGCGCACCATGTCCGCCGGAAATCATTGGTGCTTTTACGGGTTCGGACTCACTTATACAAAACGTGCTAGGTTCTTACGATGCATCTCTTGGAATTAATAATAACCAGTTGTCAGGCGTTGCTATTGTTGAAGCAGCTAGTCAGTCAAATGCCACTGCTATGCCTTACATTGTCGGATGCTTACAGGGCTTTCAGAGGCTTGCTCAAATATACGTTTCGCTAATGCCGAAGTATTTTGTTACGCCCAGGTCTATTCCCGTTGTTACTAAAGATGGTCAGCGCGAGTTCATTCGCATCAATGAAGAAGGGATGCCGTCTCTAGATTACGACCCTAACGTTCTCAACGTTACATTGACAGCTGGAGCTAGCTTTCAAGTTCAGAAGTCTCGCACGATCAACATGGTCAAAGACATCATGGGCATGTCCCCGGTCTTTACTGAATTCATGTCTGAAAAAGGCCTTCACTTTATTCTTGATAACATGGACGGCAAGGGCATAGAAGAGCTGAAGTCTTTAACTAGTGAATGGACGGAAGAGTTGAATCAGCGCAGGCAAGAGGCAGCAGAGCAGCCAAATCCTATGCAGACTCAAGTAGAGAACGAAAGGAGCAAGATTGAGCAAGAGAAGCAGAAAAATGACATGAATTTTCAAGTAGACATGGCGAAAGTGCAGCAAAGCGGACAAGAGCTTGAAGCAAAGATAGCTATGCAAAGGCAGTCGAATAGCATGCAGCTGATAAAAGCTATGACTGAGAACATGAAGATTGAGAAAGATTATGCGCTCAAGGAAAAAGGCTTTAAAAGCAAAGCTGGTCATGACGCAATGAGATTGATGCACGATATTATTAAATGTTCAAAATAGGAGAATAGATATGTCTAAGAAGATTAGTTATTACGATTTACAGAATACACCGATGTCCGCCCTACAAAAGCAGTATAAGATGAATAGTGGTCAGATGGAGCAGCAAGTCAGACGTCACATGGATGGTGCAAAGTCTGAAGATAGAGCTAATCTCTATAAAGAAATTTACAGTAAAAAGGAATAGGACATGAACATGAAGCAGGGAACGTATAAAAAGAGTGATTCTTCATCAAAAATGATGAAGGAAGGGATTTCAAAAGCTATGAAAAGTGCTGATAAAAAGAAGCCAGTGGCCATGAAAAGTGCTGACAATAAAGCAGCAAAGGGGAAGAAGAAATGAGAATAGCATTTATAGCAGCAAAAGAAGCAGTTACTCGCGTTGTTGATAGAGTTTTTGACTTAGTTGGAGACGATATTGACAAAGAGCTTGTATCTGAAATTAGAGATTTGGCTAGAAAGCTTAACAAAAGAGCTGACGAAGAAGAGAAGCGATTAGCATAGAAAAGCCTTTAGTAGCTATGATGAGTAGTCAGACTGCTCATAGTAGTTCAAATATCATTTAACAATTAAGGAATCACAATGGCTAAAGTTTATCAGCTTCCAACTTCGATCCCTGGGACTGTTGAAGTTTTCCCAAATCAAAAGTATGCGATTTTTGGCGATAGCCTTGCTACAGTAACGACTGCTGGCTATCTTAATGAAGCATCACTCGACACTTTCCCTGTCTCTGCAAGTGACATTATCTCGGCTTTCTATGACTACGATAAGAACACCGGAGCCGGATCGTACGGTCTGTTCACTGTAGCAATAAGCAATCTTGGTGTAATTACTCTATCTTCATGGGCTAATCCCGGTGAAGTTATTCTTCCTGTTTCTATCGGCGATTTCGCTGTATTTGCAGATACCGAGGGAACTCTGAAGAGCGCAACAAAGGCTAATGGCACTGAAGCAACTAACGCTGTTACTGCTAGCGGACTGGTTGGAGTTATCACGACTTCTGCTTTGACAGCTGCAGCCGCAGGTAGCTATGCGATCACTTGGACCAATACCCTTATCGCAGCGACAAGTTCTATTCAGTTAACGCTGATGGGTGGAACAAATACAATGAAGAACGTGCAATTACAAGTTGTTCCCGGCGCTGGTTCAGCAGTAGTGACTATTTATAACCTTTCTGCAGATTCTGCCCTAGACGGAACGATAATCTTAGCATATACTGTTCTATAGTAAGACACGACGTGTTGTTTGAGAGTCTTCGGAATCTCCGTATCTTGCACTCCGGCCTCTAGAGAATCCCAAAAAACCTGTTACTAATCACTCCAGGGGGCGTTTTCTCTAGGGGTTTTACTATTTTAAAAGCCAAATACTCCAATCTCTCATCTCTCTCTATAGAAATCAAACTCTATTGCCGATACATAATCTCTCTGCTACTCTCTAAATGTGTACATGCACAGCAATTGTTAAACGAGACTCATGCGTAATTGAGGTTTTTGTAGCGTGACGGCGTAATAGTTCGGACACCTAGACGTTTTTAGGGATTTACCGTGGCGGGGTTAATAGCTTAGAGGGAAATTATGGATAATGTGATGTCAGAGAATGAAAATTTTAATACTAATCAAGGTAGCGTTGAGCAGACCGCGAAGCCTCAAGAAAGGACTTTTAGACAGTCTGACTTGAACGACATCGTTGGTCGCGCAAAGCATGAAGCTGTAGAGAGTTATAAGCGTCAAAACGCAAACGTATCTCATCAAAGTGGAATGTCTGAAGACGAAGTGCGAAGACTGACTAGCGAAGAAGTTTCTCGTCAGAGAGACAAATGGCAAGCAGAGCAGCAGGAAGCCGCAAATGCAGCCACGGTTCAACGCATTGTTAGTGCGTATCAGTCGAAAATAGCAGGCATCAATGAAAAGTATTCTGACTACAACGAAGTTTCTGAAGGTTTGAACATGGGTGTTTATCCCAACGTTGTTCAGATGCTGGCAGAAAACGTTGATAATGCTGATGACGTTCTTTATGAGCTCTCTAAAAATAGAAGCAAGTTAAATCAATTACAGTCGACTTACGAAAGAAGTCCGAAAGATGCTGTATACGATTTGCAAAGACTAGCTAAATCTATCAAAGAGAACACGAAAGTTATGTCTTCAAAGCAAGCAGCTACACCATTATCTCAGCAAAGACCTTCTAGCCCTGGTACCGGCTCTCCTGCTTCTTCCATGTCGGCTTTGAAATCAAAGTACCGCGGTTAGATGCGGGGAGCTCTTGATAATCGAACATAACGAGGAACTTTAAAATGGCTGTTTATCCAAGTAATATTTTACAACAAGTACAGACGTACCAACGTTCTGGTCTTGCGCTCTTGCAAAACATGTGTTGCCACATCTCAACCGCTAACACTAAGTTTAAAGATTTTGACAAGATTCAAGCTAATCTTGGTTCGAGTGTAACTTTCGACTTACCGCCGCGTGCAACAACATCTGCTGGTTTGGTTGCTTCTTGGCAAGCTGCTACACAACGTGTACAAACACTAACTTGCGATCAAGCTAACAATGCTGCATTCAGCGTCACATCTCAAGAAAGAATCTTTAATCTTGAAAAAGGCGAAGAAGATTACATGAAGGTGTTCGGTAAATCCTTTATCGCTGAGCTTGCTACACAAGTAGAAGGCAACGTGGCTAAAAACTGGGTTTCCGGTGTTCGTAGTCAGCTAGATGATTCAGTAAACACAGCTTCCGGCCCATATCGCTTCTACGGAAACGGCTCCACAGCTTTGTCTTCGTATCAGCAATTAGCTCAGTCCATTATGTTTTTCAAGAACTATGGCGCTGTTCACGACGGAATTAAAGTGTATCTTCCTGATACAGTAGTACCTGGCATTGTAGGAAGTGGATTGAATCAGTTCGCACCAACTCGTAACAATGAAAGCGCTAACTCATGGGAAATTGGTGATTTTGGAACTCCTTTGGTCAATTACTATCAGTCCAATCTTATGCCTCTTCACGTTTCTGGTAACACAGGTGTAGACCAAAATACATTAACTGTTGTTTCGACAAACGATCCTACTGGTAAGAACATCACGCAAATCACTGTAAGCGGTGCTACAAATAGTGACTCGAATGCTGTTTTCTCCGGAGATTTGTTCCAGTTCCAAGACGGTGTATCTAGCCAGCCAAACATGCGTTATTTGACTTTCATCGGTCATTTTCCAAGCGCTAACCCGGTTCAGTTTCGCGCTACTGCTGACTCTGCTGCTGATGCTAGTGGTAACGTTGTTCTGAATATCTTCCCAGCTTTAAACTCAGCCGGCGGACAGAATCAAAACATGAACAACCCTATTGCTGCAGGAATGCAAATCAAAGGTCTAGTGTCGCATCGTGCAGGCGGAATATCAGGCGGAGATGCTATGTACTTAGCTATGCCAAGACTTCCAGAGCAAGACCCGTATGCCACTTCTAGTGAGTACGATGACAGCACCGGTGTGTCTATGCGTATGACCTATGGTTCGGTATTTGGACAAAATCAGTCTGGTATCATTTATGATGAAACTCATGGTTCGATTATAGTGCCCGAGTATTCCCTTCGAATGATTATTCCTCTTAGTCAGGGTTAATGACTCTCGCATGAGTCTTTGGGTTCATCAAATAAGTAAATAAGGACTTTTAATATGGCAATTGCACAAGTACAAAACGATCCGATCTATTCGTTACCGTTTCAATATATTTCCGGTCTAGACCTTTCCATCGCTTCTACAAAAGTAATTGCGATCGCTCCGGGTCAAGCTAGAGATTCTAATGACATCCTCGATATGCCTGTTGGGTATCAAGACATTCAGGGAACTACATCTCCAGAAACTCTGTTCAGCGGATATCGCCAGCCGTTGCTAGTTAATACAGCTGTTGTTGGTGTGAACGGATTAGATGCAGGCGCTTTAGCTGCAAGTTCTCAGTATGCGATTTATTTGATTGCGGATTCTCGCGGGTATAAGAAAGAAGCTGGTATTATGACATTGTCTAGCAATGCGCATCCTCTTTTACCATTCGGTTATGACTCTCTAAGACTTCTTGGTTTTGTTTCTACAAATGCATCTACAAACTTTGTGTTTTCCACAAACAAGCCGCAAATGATGAAGAGCGCTAAGACTTATGTTTTGGCTCCAGCTGTTTCCGGGCTTTCTGCTGGTACTTCTACTACTTTTGCTACTGTTGATTTGAACGCTGCTATTCCTTTGGCAACACTACCAAACGTTATTGCTACCTTAGCTGTAACTTTTATCCCTGTTTCTGCGGGCTCTCTAGCTAAGTTCAGACCATCTGGTTCCACAGCGACAACTGGTTTAGTAACTATCTCAGCAGTTGCTGCTGGTGTTGCTCAGACTCAGTATATTCAAGTGATTTGCGGTGTTGACACTTCAAAGACAGGTATTGATTACTTAGTAAGCTCGGCTTCAGATAGCCTAAGCTTTTCTGTAGTTAGCTATACAGGTGTTCCTCTAGAGGCATATCCTGCTTAGTATTTATGACTTGAGATAAAGATATGCCCCGTTAAGGGGCATTTCTTTTTGTACTAAGTATTAGCAACTCTCTTTTGATAATCCATTACACCTTTAACATAAGACAGAATGGCAATAATTCTAAAGTCCGTTGCAAATGGCACCCAGTTATATTCCATGTAGTGACAAAAAATAATTACATAAAATAAAATAGAGGATGTATATAAAATTGCTTCCTGGAAAGACTTTTCTTTAAATCCCATAAAAAGAGATACGATAAAATTAATCACCTGAGCCTCCTAAAAATGTAGAGCCATAATTACGGCCATTCAAAACAGACCTATTGTTTGAAACGAAGCTATCTACCATTCCCGGTGCGTAACGCGCATAGACTAGTCCGGCCCCATAACGAACATATTGATTGCCAATAGGCGCTGTAATTCCCATCCCTAGATTTGCTCCATGGATAGCACCTTTTGCGCAGCTACAACCCATTTCTCCATAGCTCATTCCGTCAGAAGCAGCGTAGTCCATGCCCGTAACTACTGCGCATCCAACAATAGGGAAAAGCACAACAGGATTCCCACCTGATATGTCTTTCGTGTTGTTGATATCTATTTTAATCATATTCACTCCATTAGTTGCTATACACCCTTACAATTAGGTGCTGTAAGACCATATAATTGTATACGTACTGTTACTTGTTGTAAACAGCAATGTTGATATTTATTTACAAATTATTGAGAATACCTATGCTCATGCAGCGTTGATATTTTGTGATAAACTCAATACATAGTCTTTCTAAAGGAATCAGATCATGTCTTATACAGCGCAGCAACTCATTAGCCGGGCCTGGTATCTCTCGGGCATTGTATCTAGAAGCTTACAGACTCCGACAGGAAGTCAGATATCTGAAGGTTTAGAGATGCTGAACTCTTTGCTGAACTTTAAGCAGATTGAGACAGACCTCATACCTTATTACACTTATATAGAGATGCCTTTAGTTGCTGGACAAGAGTTCTATTTCTTGCCGTACGTAGCTTCTGTAGAGTCAGCGACCTTTAACATTGATGTGATTCGCTATCCGATGCAGTCAACAACTCGAAGGAATTATTACGGGTCTGCAAGAACAGATAATGTGAGCTCTCTGCCTTTTAATTGGAATTTCAATCGCTGTCTTGGGGGTGGAAATCTTTCTGTATACTTTAAGCCAGACTCGGACTATGCATTAAAGATGATGGTGAAGCTATTTCTTGTTGATGTAGAGCTTACTACTGACATGACAAACGTTAGCGAGACGGTTCCTTACACATTCATCAATAGCGCAAATCAGGGCTACGACACGGGCTATCTAGAGTACTTGAGATATGCGCTGGCGTCTTATATGACAAGCGAATACGGGGTGCTGTTTAATCCTCAGTCTGAGCAAATATTAAATGCAATGCAGCGAGAGCTAATGTACATTTCGCCCCCTGATTTGAGCAACAAAAAGGCATCTATATTGAACGCAAATCGCAACAATGGAATGACATACGCTCAAGTGAACCTGGGTCAAGGGTACAGTCCCGGATAGTCATAGATAGGAAGATATAAGCCACGCATGCATTGTGTCCAGAAGTTCTGTTCAAGCTATAATGAAGAATATGAATTAATTTTATGGATTAGCCGTGATTTACAGAGGACCAAACTTCCAGCAAACCCCATTGAATATGGTGGGGTCCAGCGCTTTTGGTAGATACCCCAAAATATCTATCGAAAAGACTTATAACATGTTTCAGTCTGACACAGCCCTAGTCCCTTATTCTGGATATAAGATTGCCGTAAGTTCGTCCAAGCTTCTCGATGCTAATGAGGGCCGCGGCATATTTTCCAGTATAAAGTTTGGAAGACTTGTTGTGGTTCAGGATTCAGATGTCTTTCTTGTTAATATTAATTACTCTCAGAGCATAGACGAGGTTACGTCTTCACAGGTTGTGAAAATTGGCTCCTTGCAATCCCAGACCGGTGTTGTATACATTGCGGAGAATAATAAGCCTCAAATTGGTATCTCTGACGGAACGAATTTCTACTTGTACGATCCGACCCTTACTCCTTCATTTAAGGTAATACCCTTGGATTTTAAAGCGGGTTATCTCTCATTTCATAACTCAAGATTTATTCTTGCGGCTAGTAATGATACGGCAATCGTTTTGGGGTTTGTTGCGGAGAACTCATGGAGGCTATCCAGGGTTAATAATGGGGAGACATGGGGAAATTCAGCTTTAGATATAGGGTTGATACAGCATAAAGCAGATAACGTACAAGCTGTAGTCAGAGTTCCATCGAAAGGTAATATGATTTTTGTGATGGGATCTAATGTTACTGAGGCTTGGTTTGATACTGGGTCTAACGAGTTATTCCCATATCAGCGCAATAGCCAATTTAGTATCGATTACGGCTGCCTCAATCCTGCCACGGTGGCATATATGGATGAGTTTGTTGTATGGCTGGCAATCAATGAATCTTCCGGCCCAGTAATCATGGCATCTTCTGGGGGAGATCCTAAAAAAATAACAACAGATGGCATAGATTATCTGTTCTCTAGGCTGGAAAATCCCCAAGACAGCCAAGGATTCTTATATAGACAAGATGGCCATTTGTTTTATCACATTAACTTCTACTCTGATAACCTATCCCTATTTTACGATTTCAATACAGATAAAATTTATAATGCCTCTGACATTAATATGAATTACTTCATAGCAAGCCAGGTGGCCTTCTTTAATAATCAGTATTATTTTGTAACCAAAAATAACGGAAATATCTTTGCCCTGGATACGACTATCACAACATATGAAGATGTCTCTAATAATGGAGTGGTATCTATCAATCAAATACCTCGCATTAGAATTTGCTCAAATATAAGAGATATAAGCCAAGACTTGAAGATTATCAATGACATAGGATTCACTATGGAGTCAGGCGAAACTCCTTATCATCAGCAGGCTGGCAACGAAAGCAACTTATCATTAGCTGTCCCTCGGGTGGATTTATCCTTATCTATTGATGGGGGTGCAACTTTTGGTCAGTCATGGGGACAAGAGCTTTCAGCCATTGGAAACAGGAAGAATAAGGTTATGTACTGGAATCTCGGCGCGGCTAATGATTCGGTGATGCAATTTAGATTTTGGAGCTACGGCAGGGTCGTTGTGCTAGAAGGAACTGTTAATGTGCGAATCTGATTTCGTCATATAATAAAGTAAATACCATTTTAGGAGTAAACCATGGATTATACGCTATACAGAGGACTCTTTCCCGATATGCCCCGATCTGCACGAGCTGTGGATGACAATGGTAATTTCAGTCATGCTTGGCTGCTGGGGATTTCCAGTTTGTTTCAGGCGTTGCAGGTAAACTTCAAGGCAACAGGAATTATGGTTCCCAGATTAACTCAAGAGAATATTGACACTATTGAGGCATCGTACGCTCCGTACATCGGCGCTCCATTGCCCGTCGGGGTTCAGGATATTAGCGGTCAGCTTGTGTTCGATCTGACTAATCGCGTGTCCAAGCAGTTTGTTATTACCTACGACCCAGCCACTCCAGCAAATATTTTGACGGCTGCATGGCGTACTCTTCAATACGTATAAATATCAATAAATTAAGGAATACATTATGCCATTTTCAAATCTTTATGGATTATATCAAGATCCTGGACAGGCTGCCGCACAATATACAAACCAAATCCCTGGCGAAAATCAGCAATTCAATCAGCCGTATATGGATTCTGGTAATCAGGCTATGCAGAGTTTAAATCCCTCTGTTACTCAGGGCCTTCAAAACCCCGGTCAATTTCAAAATAACATGAATAAAGACTATACGCAGTCACCTGGATATCAGTTTGCTCTAGACCAGGCCCTGCAAGGGGCTGAAAACGCAGCTGCAGCAGGTGGAATGGCTGGAAGCCCTATGCATAGACAGCAAAATATGCAGATGGCTTCTGACATGGCTTCTCGGGACTACAATACATGGGCCGACAGAAATACCAATCTGTACGGCATGAACATGGGATCTGCCAATCAAGCTGCAGACCGTGGTCAGAGATCGGGTCAAAGCCAGGCAGAGATGATATCCAGGTCTCTTGTGCAGCAGGGTCAATATGCTTACGACAATTCATCAACACACAACATGATGATGAATGCAGTTCTTTCCAATTTGGCGTCTATAGCTGGTTTTGCTGATTTCAGTTAATTTAAATAATCGGAGATATTTATGGCTTATAACTTTTTTGATACAGGCGGAGCTAAAGCTTCGAATGTTCTATCGCCTGATTTATTTTCTCAGGCATTGTCGGCATATGATGCCAACAAAAGAAGACCATCGTCTTTAGAGGCAGATATTGCTAGAAATAAACAGGCAGCTCGTGAGGCTGAACTAGCCGAGCAAGATGCTCGCATGATGCAGAAATACCATCCAATGCAGCAGCCAATGCAGCAGCCAATGCAGCAGC
>Ga0209414_1000896_pt1 | contig 14390 bp, 27 predicted proteins | sample LakVidmifraction_4_FD_181154 | JGI IMG/M metagenome (GOLD analysis project Ga0209414, IMG submission 181154) | Hypersaline microbial communities from Lake Vida, Antarctica - Brine Hole Two &gt;0.2 micron (SPAdes) (version 2) | ecosystem: Environmental > Aquatic > Non-marine Saline and Alkaline >... | reverse complement strand
ATAAAGCAATCAACTCAATATATAGGATAAATCATACCACTACATGTATTTGAGTCTTATTTGTACCATATTTTGCCTTGTAGGGCTATTTGTGAGGTTTTGAACCCTTGCGGACACGCTCACTTTTCTTATATTGTATATTTGCAATATATAAGAATTTATAAATTAGCGTATAATTTTTTGCAATATGCCACAAATTACAATATTTTACACAGTTTTAAAATCTATAATTTTTTGTAACAATTATAAAACGTGTTTTTCATGATGATTTTTATAGACTACCATAATAGTATAGACTACCATAATAGTATAGACTGATAGAGCAGATACCTAAGCAGATACCTAAGCAGATACCCAATAATAACATAAATACCGTTTATACCATTATCAGTATAATTCCAACCGTGTACAAGCCTAAAATTTACCGTTATACGTCCATATTTGCCATATAGAGCACATAAAACCCTATTAATTGGTATAAGTATGCCTATATATGATTGTAAGAGCTAAAAAGGGCATATATCCAATAATTACAATATTACAATACAGCTATAAAATACCGACTCCGAACCGACCCCGAACCTATTTTAACATAGTATTGAAAACTATATGCGTATATTACAATATTACAATTTGTTCAATATTACTAAGAGTTGTTTATATTGTTTTGAAAATACAAACAATTTGTGTTTTTGAATCAAATTATGAGATTATTCACATATACAATATGCATAAATTCTACCCTTATTTTATAGGTATATAGTCCTATGTTCTATACATATTTCACAAACTTGTGCAAAAAAGTGTGTTTTTAATAAGTTGTTGTTGCAAAATAGTTACTATGGAAGTATGATTTAATAGTACCATTTATTCAACTTAATTTTTTATTTTTTAGGACATGCCCGCAAGGCAAGCGGGGGACGGCTATAAAGCAAGTAGCCGTGAACTATTTACCGTGAAGATAGGGCAATAAATCACGAGGCATAACAAAGTGGGCAGGTATGAGCTAAAGCACATTGACAAAAATCAAAATATGTACAAGCCGAAAAAATAGCGTAAAGTGTGAACTATTTAAGGCAAGCTAATAAATTATACGCCACTGTATAGAAATGGTATCAATTTGATGCATTCCCCGTATACACGCGAAAAAACCATGAATTAAGCTAGTAAGGTTAATGAGTGTATATAATGAGGCAAGCCAATAAACGCATAGCCAAAGGATAGGCAAAAAAACATAAAATAGATAATAGTGTTTTTATATAAATTTTTTGAGGGGAATACTGCTTAGCGGTACAATCGGAAAATATACGCATTGCCAAAGCTTGCGATTAAAAACACGTAAAAAACCTCAAAAAATTATGACGATAAAGTCAATATTTGTTTAAGATTTTAGACTTTTAGAATTTTAAATAAAAAATTGATTTTATAGTTATAATAAAACGCTTATTTATAAATTTTTACTATAACAAGCGTTTTATTGTAACTATCAACTATTTATGGATTTTACGGAGGTTTTAAAATGGAAACGAACAAAAAGCTTATGAATTTATTTAAATTAGGGTGTAAAGTAGCGATATACGTACCTAGTACGGTAGAAATTGACAAAAAAACAGATAATTCAAAACAAGTTGACTCAATGTTATCAAATTTCTCCGATATGTTCGGCGGGGCTACATCGACCAAGGCAGTTGGTGCATGGAAAACCAGTACAAGCCTAATAAAAGAAGAAATAACGCTTGTATTTTCATACTGTACAAGCGAGCAATTAGAAAATAATATAGGAAATGTTATAATACTAGCGGAAAATTTAAAAAGAGATATGAGTCAAGAGGCAATATCGCTAGAAATTAATAATGAACTGTATTTTATTTAATTTTAAGTTTATAGTTAAAACTTAGCTCGTTATAAATCATATAACGGGTTGGAGATTGTAACTATTAACATTTATGGATTTCACGGGGGTTTTGAAAATGACTATTTTTTGTAAAAGTCTATCTAGCATTACAACAACTAATACCAATACCGATAATGAGCAAAAAAAAGCCTCAAAAAAAGCATTAGATAATTACTTCTACGGTAAACAAAAAAAAAGCTGGAAGTAATAAAAAACTAATAGTTAGATTGATTTTTTGTTATGTATATAACAAAAAATTTATTGTGCCTATTAATCATTTATGTATTACGGAGGTTTAAAAATGATAAAAGAAATTAGAACCATAAGCGCGGAAAGTTTAGGAAATTTATGTATTAGAGAGGGATTTTATAAAAGAGGTAATAATGTACAGTATGGTAATTTACTTTATGAACTATCAAGCGACAAAAAAAACCTAACAACTAAAAACATTATAGCGATTGCAACTGATATAAAAAAACATAGTATCACAGATAGAGACGTGGAAAATATTTGTTTCCATGTAGCGTGTATTTGCAATTCATATTTTATCAATGATGAAATTTAATAATTGACGTTTTAAAGTTGGACAAGCTGTAAAATATTATAGTTTGTCCAACTCATAAAGCAATTAATTATAATTTAATTAATAATTGTTTTAAATTTTACTATAACAAACGTTTTATTGTACCTATTAACTATTTATGGATTAAACGGAGGTTTTAAAACATGGCTAAGAATAGCAAAAAAACAAGCGTTTTAAAGACAATTTTAGATGGTATCAATAGACAACTGCACCATTCAAACGACAAATTAACGCAAGTTGAAAAGGCGGTATTGTGCACGACGCTAGAAACGATTTTATTTGATACAAAAAACTATAATGGATATAATAACACGTATTGGTTGGAAACGGGCTTTAATTTATGGTTAGAAGACGGAAAGCCAGACTTTCCCAAAAAAACGGAATATATCGGAAAAGAGTATGATAGAGTTTATTATTAATAGATAAAATTTAGAGGATACTAATAATTAGATTAAATTTCTGTTTTATATTATAAAAAACTTTTAAAATAGTCATAAAACAGAAATTTAAATGTAACTATTAATAATTTTATAAAAATTAAAGAGAGGTTTTAAAATGCAACTATTGGGAAATATTGTGACAAATAAACAAAGTCTTTTTTTATTAGATAATATTGAGATTTTATCTAAACTAGAAAAGTTCCAAAAAGCAATTTCTAGAAATAATTATTTTACCTCAAGTAAGTGTTTAAGTTTTATGGTACAAGAACATAAAACGGGTTATTATTATATCGGTACTGGGGTACAATGTAAGGTATCTCAATTTGTCAGTTTTTTAGGTACAAATACACGCAAGCCTAAAAATTCAAAGTCATTAAAAGAATTTTATTTTGGAGAAATTTTATTTTAAATTTTTTGCAAGGTATAAGGTAATGGTTAAAACTTAGCTCGTTATAAATCATATAACGGGTTGGAGATTGTAACTATTAACAATTTATGGATTATGGGGGTTTTAAAAATGACTATTTTTTGCAAAAGTCTATCTAATATTGAGGTATCTAATGCTAATAACGAACAAAAAAAAGCCACAAAAAAAGCACTTGAGAATTATTTTTACGGTAAACAAAAAAAAGCTGTAAATAAAAAAATCCTCTAATAGTTAGATTGATTTTTTGTTATGCCTATAACAAAAAATTTATTGTAACTATTAACAATTTATGGATTTTACGGAGGTTTTTAAAAATGAAAACGAATAAAAAGCTTATGAATTTATTTAAATTAGGGTGTAAAGTAGCAATTTATGTGCCTAGTACCATAGAAATTGATAAAAAAACAGATAATTCAAAACAAGTTGACTCAATGTTATTAAATTTCTCCGATATGTTCGGCGGGGCTACATCGACCAAGGCGGTTGGTGCATGGAGAACTAGTACAAGCCTAGTCAAAGAAGAAATAACACTTGTATTTTCATATTGCACAAGCGAACAACTAGAAAATAATATAGAAAATGTTATAATATTAGCGGAGAATTTAAAAAAAGAAATGAGTCAAGATGCAATATCACTAGAAATTAACAACGAACTGTATTTTATTTGATTTAATTACGTATAAGGTAATAGTTAAAACTTAGCCCGTTATAAATCATATAACGGGTTGGAGATTGTAACTATTAACAATTTATGTATTTTACGGGGGTTTAAAAATGAGATTACAATATTTTAGCATTAAAGATATTACAATTTTAGATTTAAAGTTGCAATATAAAACGCTAGTTAAAAAATACCATCCCGACAACAATTTGACAATTGATACAACTGGCATTTTACAATCAATTAACGCCGAGTACGATTATATTTTAGCTAATAATATTATTTTTAAAAGTGAGTCGGAAAAGAAAAAAGAAGTAAATTTCTCAGAAATTTTACAAGATATTATTTCTAAGATTATAAACTTTCAAGATATAACTATTGAAATAATAGGGACTTGGATATGGTTAGACGGAAAGACTTATCAATATAAAGAGGATTTAAAAAACTTAGGATTTAAATTCAGTGGCGGGAAGAAAAAGTGGTATTTTACGACTGAAATATTTGATAAAACGAAGTACAAGCAAAAAAGCTTGGAAGATTTAAAAATGGTATATGGATGTACTGAAATAAAAACCAACTCTATACAATCAATTTCAAGCGGTAATAAAAAAGATATTGCATAAAAGATATTGCATAAAAGATAATGCATAAAGTTTTAAGTTTTTAAGATAGCGCAACTATAACACAAAAGTTATGCTATCTAATAAAGCTTTTTAAGCTTTAAAAGTTTTTATTTTACTATCAACTATTTATGGATTATTGGAGGTTTTTAAATGCTATATTCCGAATTTTTAGACGGCACAAAAGGAATTGATTGCAATGCCAATTATAACGAATTTAAGAAGCTTGAAAGGGTGTATTTATTATTTGATACAATGACAAAAAAAGACATTTATAAGCAAGCTAATATTATTAAAACGTCAAACACATCAAGTTATGTAGAGTTTTTAGCTCAAATTTTAGCATTAGAGAAAAGTACAAAAGAGTGTTACACAAAAAAATATTGGTTTATAATTGATTATAATTCAATGCTTAAAACGATTACAAAAACGGTCTTAAAGGGTATACAAGAGTATCAAAAAAGCGAACACATAATTTTAATGCCGTCAAGCGGTTTTAAACCTTATGAAGTTTGCAAGGAAGACATAAAAAAAATTGCTAGGAAATTAAATATCTGCTAATAGTTAGAATGATTTTTTGTTATATTCACTATAACAAAAAATTTCTTGTACCTATTAATCATTTATGTATTTTACGGAGGTTTATATGGCAATGACTAAAGAAGAATTTAAAAACAGTACTAGATGGAAATGTAGTTTTGAGGAATTTGAGAAATTTGATTGTAGTAAATGTATAAAACAATGCATCCATAAAGACGCATACAGACGTGTACCAAAAATTGACGGTGGCTTAGGATTATGTCCTAATTTAAAAAGTAATAATGAAAGCTAATAATTAGATTAAATTTCTGTTTTATACTATAAAAAGTCTTTAAAAATAGTGATAAAACAGAGATTTAAATGTAACTATTAACAATTTTTTAAGATTAAACGGAGGTTTTTAAAAATGGCAATAATCAAAAAATTTAAAAATGGTAAAATTTTAGTATCTATTCAAAAAAACTATGATATACAAGAGGACAAGTCAATCGATGAAAATATTTACCATGACGATTTTCTTATGTCTGATTTATATATTAATCAAATTAACGGGTATCAATATTTAGTTGATTACAATACCAGCACAGTTTATGAGCTGGGAAGTTATTTATGTCAGAATCCATTAAAAGGAATTTTAGAGGAATTACAAGAAAAGAATAAAATGTATTTCTTCCCGCTATCAAAAAAACAATCAAAGTCTTTGCTTGAAGACTTAGATAACGGCTATTAAAATTTAGATACTAAAATCTGAACTCAAAAAAATGTTTTTTGAGAGGACAACTCAACCGATAAATTTATAGGTTGTCCTTTTAATAAAATATTTTTTGTGCTATACTATAACAAAAAATACTTTGTAACAAATTACTATCAACTATCAACTATTAATTAATGGTTAACAATTAACGGGGGTTTTAAAAAATGGAAATAGGAAAAGATTTTATGGTATTAAACCATAAAGATTTTACATTTAGAGTAAAATTGTGTATTGAATTACTATTTAATAAAGAAAATATTGAACCTATTCAAAATTTTCCGATAGAAGTATCCACAAGGATGACAAGAACGCATGGATATTTTCAGTATAGTAGAAATAAAAAACAAAAAACCTATAAGGCGTTAAAGTTAAATTTTAGTCACAAGTTATTGAACGGTAGTTTTAAAAATGATTATGTAAATGAAATTATTTTACATGAAGTGCTACACTATCTAGTTTTTAATTTAGGTTATTATGAGGAAAAGCACGGCTATATATTCCAAAAATATTGTAAGAAATATGGTTGTAGGTTGACAACTGGAAGTAGTTCGGAGGAATATAGCAATAAAGAAGGTAATGAAGAACAAACAAAAAAAGTAGCCTGCGAACCATCAAAGTATACAATCAATTGTAGTTGTGGGTTTAAGGCTAATAGGACAAGGACAAGTAAGATAATTCAAAACATTAAAAACTACCGATGTCCAACCTGCAAGGGTAGTTTATCAGTCACTCAAAACTTTTAAGTTTTTAAGATAGCATAACAGAAATTATATGCTATCTGATAAAGCTTTTAAAGCTTTAAAATTATTACTATCAACTAATGATTAACGGAGGTTTTTAAAATGAATAAAACTATTGACGGGTTAACTATTGTAGGAAATAAGCACTGGATTGAAATTGTTTACGACGTTCCCGATTGGAATAAAGAAAATGAAGGCAATGAAGACAATGAAGAGGAATGCTTTTATTATGAAGGACAACAATATTTTTTATCTGAAATAGTAAGAAGTGAAGACGAGGAAACTTATAAAAAATTTGGAATTGAAATACACGGCGTAATGGGACATACTTATTTTTCGGGGATATTAGTTGAGCTACATGAAACGGGGGAGGCGGTTAGGGTATACAGATTTTATCAATAATTAGTGGTTAGATAGAGTGATTGTTATATTTATAAATGTATAACAGTCATTCAATTGTAACTATTAACAATTTTACTTAGGAGGTTTTTAAGCATGAGAAAGGTAATTATAACAGCAAATCTAGAAGAAAAATGCCCTTATTGTGGATGCAAGGAAATTGAGCACACTGTAAATGGCAAGGCTAATTGTATTAAATGCAATAATATTATACAATTGTACGATAAGAAATAAGATATTAATTGTAACTATTAATAAATTAGACAAGGAGGTTTTTAAGATGACGGAATTTAGGAAAAATGGGTTTATATTTAAGCTTGAACAGAATACCGTTATGCATAGTAATTGTAGTTTAAAAATGTATGATGATGAATATAATTTGATTAAAATTAAAGCTATTTCCATTGAAAAACTATCTAATTTTTTACTAGAAGAATTTTACAAATAATAATTAGGTAGTAAAACAGAAAAATTTCCCTATCTAATAAAAAGTATATTTTATTAGGAAATATACCGTTTTTTACGAAAAAAATCCCTATGAACATTGAAAAATTCGATGGTGTTTTTTGTACCGTGTAGAATAATATACTATTTATAGTATTAATAGCCTATACGGTATTATAAAGCATTAATTAACCCTAAAATGTGTTTATTTAATGTTTTAATGGTAACTAGTCAATTTTAGATTATGGAGGTTTAAAACATGCAAATAATTGCAAGGGTAGAAGACAAATATAATACCGATAAAATTTGGGTTGTAAAAAAATCTAAGTGTAGTCATTTTTACGTGAATCAAGAAATATGCGGTAAAATGTTTTATAAAAAATATAGTCGAACGACTAAGAAATACCTAAGAGAGATTGGAATATTTTTAAGTTTTATTTGTGCTTAGTGGTTAAAATAAGGAATTGCTTATAAGTTGAGTAACCTATAACAGTTTCTTAATTGTAACTATTAACTAATGATTAACGGAGGTTTAAAAATGAAGTTAGAATCGGAATTTAAAAATGTTGTGGAAAGACTACAAAGAATTAAAGAAAAAATTCCTCCTTATGCGGAACAATTAAAAGCAAGTGGGGACTTAAAAAATTTTGAAAAACGGTTGGCATGGGATTGTTTACGTATCGTATGTGGTACAACAGAAATTTGTGACTGGTATAAAAAATATGACGCAAATGATACGCATATTGAAACGCTTGCAAAAAAAGCTTTGAAAGAAGTATATCAAATAAAATAAATAAAATGATTGTGTTTTTAGCCCTGCATAGTGTATAATAGGATTTTAGGACATGTTATTACACTCTACGCAAGGTAATAAAGCATTAATTAATCTATAATGCCTTAACAAAAAATTAATTGCAACTATCAACTATTTATGGATTATTGGGGGTTTTAAAAATGAATATCTATGGTGGAACTAAAGAAAAAGTTGAAAAAATTAAGTTTTATAATGACATGTTAGCAGTTGTTAATAGAGTTCTTTATGAGTGTATTGATAATAAAGACAATTCACGTTTTATCTTGAACCACAATATTCAAGCTAAGTTGATTAAAAAAGTTCAAAAAGTTGCTGTTTGTGGCTATAAATATCCAGAAATTGAAAATTATTATCAAGAAAACTTTTTTGTACAATAAGATTTTGATTGTGTTTTTAAGTTACATAACAGTAATTGTCGTGTAACTGATAAAGCATTTATTAACATTTATTCATGCTTATAGTTACATAACAATCAATCATTTATGGATTATACGGGGGTTTTAAAATGTTATTTGGAAAAGACGAAAAGATTTTAGAAGCAAAAAATGAGGATTGGACTTTTATTTTAAAATTAATTAAAAGCAATGATATAAAATATCACGTTGATGAACATTCTCATTTTAAAACAAAATGTCTATTATGGGGAACAAAAGAGGAATGTTTGAAAGAGTTTGACAGACTTAAAGTAAAATATGCATTGTATACTGATTATGAGTTGGAACAAGCCGAACTTTATAAGTCTTCTCAAAAAAAAGAAAAAGAAACAGACGCAAAACTTGAGAGGATTGCTCTTGATAGGTTAGAAGCACAAGAAAAAGATATTAAAAAAAATCCTTCTAGTTATTTTGAAGAGGACGATAAAAGAAGAGAATACTAAAATTAAATACTAAACGGTTTTTGTTTTTTGGTTGTAGTTAGAAACAGAATGCCCGTATGATTGTTATCTATAAGCATATAACGGGCATTTTATTGTAACTATTAACAAATGATTAAATGGAGGTTTAAGATGGAAGAAAAAATTTTACTAGGAAAGATTAGAAAAAATGTTGGCGTGAAGTATGTTGAAGGGGAATTAATTTTTTTAAGCAAGCATCAATGGAATTGTGGTTGGTATTGGGGATTCGGTTATATTGGAAACAAAAAAACACATACTCATTTTGACAGCGTTTTTTTAGAAAGTGGGGTTTTAGTTGCAAGTGAAATATTTGAAAATACTAAGATTAAGGATAGTCAATGGTGGATTTTAAGAGACTTATTTATTCAAGCCTACGCATTAAAAAAATGTGCTGAAATTTATAGACTTGGTGGACATCAAACCTCAAAAAAAGGTATTACAGACATTATCAAAAATGATTTAAAAGCTAAGGTTTTAAATGAAGACTTAGAAATTATTTTAGATAAAATATGGTCTATTTTAACTTAAATAAATAAAATTTAAAATAGTGGTTAGACTTTGAGATTGATTATAAAGTGTATAACAGTCTCAAAGATGTAACTATTAACAGATTATATTAGAAGGAGATAAAACATGATGCAATTTGAATATTATATCGAATTAAAAGAAGGCTACAAAATAGTAATGGACACAGAAAAAACAAATGAAATGGTAATAACAATAAGTGCAAAAAATCGAGTTACGGCGGATAGAATGATTAAAGCTTTATTATCAAATGACAATGTAAAAGATTATAGCGGTATTTGTGTTAGATAACTCATATTTATAGCAATAATCAGTGCATAACAGTCTCAAAGATGTAACTATTAACAGATTTTAAAAAGAGAGGTTTTAAAATGAAAAATGAAAAAGATTTAAAAGTAGTGGCAATATTTGACAATGGAGGGGGTTTAGTGTTAAAATTAGGTGATTCATATGCTCATTACTATCAAAACATGGGGCAAGCGTCAGAAGACTGTAATGAGTATTTAATAGAAGGTAATGCAACCGATTTTGAAGGTAATGAAGAGGACGCTTTGAATTTTGAAGCTGACGAAGATAATTTGCGTAATGGGGGATTGGCAATTTTAAATTTAGATGAAATTAAAGTATTGGTTTATGAGTGTAAAGAAATAGTTGAAGAACAAGAGAAAAAAGATTTTAGTCCCTGGGGTTGGCACAACATAACAGAATTTATTGTAGAGTTAGCCGATATAAGTTTGTAGTTAGATAGGGTATCTGTTATTAGATATATAACAGATATTCCATTGTAACTATTAACCCTTAATTAACGGAGGATTTTAAAATGCTAGAATTTTCAAAAGAAAAAGTTGCTGGGTGTATTACTATTTCAAAAACAATATCGGAAGAAGACATTGAAAACATTATTGTAACGGCACTTGAAGGCGGTTGTGATTATTTTCTTGGAATTGACAACACAACAGAAGATTTTAAAAGTAAACCAGAAGACGAACCTATATCAACATGGACAACTAAGTTATTACTAGAAAATAAAACAGTCATGTTTTTTGATATCGAAACCGAAGAATTAACATTTCAATTGACACTAGTTTCATTGTTAAAAGGTATCAAGCAAAATATTATTGAACGGTCTTTTGACTGTGACTTAGACGATATGGACGCAACAACGGCGGATTGTATTATTCAGTACGCATTATTCGAAGAAATTATTTTCGGATGATACAGACGTGCAATAATATCTAATAAAATCGGTATTTTATTTATGGCTTTTATTTTATAGTTTATAATCTTTTGCATAGGTTACAAATGTTTTATAGTTGTTTAACAAAAAAATATTTGTAGCACTTGCAAAACTATTATAGATGTGGTATAATTTATCTTTAGTAGTGTAGTTGCATAACAGTCAATTATTCATAGCAAATGGAGGATTCACAAATGTTTGAACTATCGCTTTTTTATTTTTTTGCTGTAATTATTTTTTTTGGTGTAGCAACTGTTTTATTAGTCATGACGGACGTTTTTCCTAAAATCGGGAAATTTGTGGACGAACTATTAACAAAACTTAATTAATCAATTTGATTAGTTAATCCAATGATGGGGGTATGAAATGGAATACAAATGCTTAACAAAGGATTTTGAACAACTTACTAAAAAAATTAATAGGATTACAAAGAAGTTGGACAAACACGGCTTAACTCATTCGTTCAAGGCGTTAAAAGAAGAAATTGAACTTGTAAATGTATACGATTATACAGACATCTATAATATCAAAAAGCTAGACCCTATAGCTTGCAATGTTACCTATTACGAATTTTCAATGGATAAGTTGAAAATAGGGGAATTTCAAGCAATAGCGGTATTAGACCACACACAAGGGGAAGAAAATTTAGTTTACTCTTTAATAGAAGGAATGGAAATTGATAAAAAATATAGAACGGTTTCTTGTGGCTGTGAACATTGCAACAACAACAGACAAAGAAACAAAACAGTATTGTTGCAAGACGTTCAAGGTAACATTAAGCAAGTGGGCACAACTTGTATTAAAGAATACACTGGTATAGACGCTTTAGACGTTTTAAGAGCGTATAGTGAAGTTTCTTCAATTATTATTCAAGAGTGTTCTATAGATTGTAATGGTGAATATTTTAAAGGCGGGGCAAAGTTTGTAAATAGTAAAAATTATCTTGCGTCATGTATTCAATTAATTAATGAGAAGGGTTATTGTAAAGAAGGGGAAGGATTTTCTACTAAAGAAGAAGGTTTTTATAGTGCTATGCAAGGTGGACGGAAAGAAGAAGATTTAGTAATTGCTCAAAATATCATTGATTACTTTGCAACGAATGATTTTAAAAACGATTTTATGCATAACACAAAAATTATTCTAACAAATGAATACTCTAAAATTAACGGATTTATAGCATACGCATTTTTAGCTTATAACAAACAACTTGAATTCGACGTTAAAGAAAAAATCAAAAATACCATTAATAGGGAATCAGAATTTCAATTTAATGTAAAAGATAAAGTTGAACTTAAATTAACACTCAAAGGTAAGTTTGGCTATGAAACGCAATATGGCTATATTAACATTTTCATTTTCAATGATAGTGAAAACAATGTCTTTGTGTGGCGCACATCGACCAATCTTCCAAAAGACCTTGAAAAAAATACGTTTTACGGAATAGGGGATAACCTTACAATTAAATGTACAGTAAAAGAACATATTGAATACAAAGAAGTAAAACAGACAATACTGACTAGATGTAAAGTTATTGAAGGGTAAAAAAATGCACGAAGTTAACCTATAGAGATAAATAAGAAAAATATAGGTTGACTTCTAAACAAAAATAGTTTATACTTTAAAAAGTGTACAAGTAGTGAAGAATAGAATAATATTACAAGTTGACAAAGGAGAATTATGAGAATGTATGGAATAAACATTACCCCTAACGTGGTTATTGAAGGTAATAAGGACAACATTTTAGTTGATACTAAAGTATATGAAGGATTTTATATTAGTTATAATAGTAGGGATATTAGAGATTATGGTTGTGATACAACCGCTCTAGTGCTTGGACAAATGCAAAAATTTTACATTCTTAATGGTGACCACAGTGAAGAATATTCGAAAATTATTGAACTAGGGTTTTTCAAATGCTTAGATTACTTTAAAGAGCACATTGCCGAAATTAACAAAAATAGTGAAGAATAGAAATAAACTATATAACAGAAAAGTATTTGTAACTATTAACAACAGATTAAACTTTGGAGGTAAAATATTATGAAAAGAATAGTAAGAGAATACAATGTTTATTCATTTAGTGAATTGTCAAAAGTAGCAAAAGAAAAAGTTATTCAAGAGTTTAAAAATGACGAAGAACTATCTAGGATTCAACAAGAGTTTTATAAGAAAGATATGACAGAATTAATTAAGTTGTTGGGATTTAATGTTGAAGATTTCAGCTATTCATTAAACTTTTTTCAAGGAGACGTAACAAGTTTTGTAACGTCTACAATGTATTGTGAAGAAGTTGTGAAAATGCTAGAAAACTTTAAAAATGGGATTCTTAAAGAAAAGGGGTATAAAATGTTATCTGAATTAATGGGGGTAATACACCAACGCAATGACTTTTCATTAATAACAGACGAAAATATGCAACTGTTGAAAGACTTTGATTTTTACTTTGCAATTGAAAGAACGAGTCACCGCTATTCTCATGAATTCACTATAGACATTGACGTTCCTTATTTGGAAGGAACAAAAGAGCAGAATACAGTAATTCAAGGGATTGAAAAACTTATTATTGGGGTTGCTAGAACTATTATGAAAGAAATGGAAAAGATTGGCTACGAATGGTTATATGACGATTTCATGAATGAGGAAGAAGTAAAAGAAAATTGCGAATGTAATGAGTATACTTTCCTAGAAGATGGTACAATGTTCAATGAATAGAAATAAAGGACAGTAGTCCTTTACATAAAGCTAATAAGACTACAACAGAAATAAAACCGTAACTATCAACTATCAACAAATTAATAAACTTTATCGTGGAGGATAAAAATGAACAATTCAAGAATGGAAATAGTAAATAAAAAAAGAGCAATTTTAATGCAAGCGGAAAGGGGCAGAGTTAAACTTACACCAAAGGAACTGAACGCCGTCAAGAGTGGAAATGAAACACAGATTCAAAAGATTCACGAAGAATTATTTATTGCTTAATTATTTAGTGAGGACTAACTTAATTAGGTAATCAATATCTTTTAAGCTCATACGTGCCTCTGTAACAGATTATTTTCTATAACTGTTAAAATGGTACGCATGAGACATAAAAGCGTATTGTAGAAGCTTTTAGTAACTGTTAACTATGATTTATGGGGGAAATAAAATGAAAAGAATAATTACGGCTATTTCTTTGAAGTTAGTAATGCAAGTTGCACTTTTTTCATTAGGCTATAGATGGGCGACAAGTGCGTTTTCTTTGTGGCAGTTAATTTTAGTTTCAATTGTTACGTTAGTAGCTATACAATTTGGATTTAAGTTATATGACGAATTAAAGATAGAAATACTAATAGAGGATATAGAGAGGACATTTAAATAAAAAGAGTGGAAAACGAGTTGGCGATTTCCCAATAGATATTGAGATAATTTTTCTGATTT
>Ga0209414_1000895_pt1 | contig 14402 bp, 15 predicted proteins | sample LakVidmifraction_4_FD_181154 | JGI IMG/M metagenome (GOLD analysis project Ga0209414, IMG submission 181154) | Hypersaline microbial communities from Lake Vida, Antarctica - Brine Hole Two &gt;0.2 micron (SPAdes) (version 2) | ecosystem: Environmental > Aquatic > Non-marine Saline and Alkaline >... | reverse complement strand
TAAGTCGTGAAGCAGCAAGAGTAGAAGCCAACAGAGCAGCTACCCAAGCCTCTTTAGCTAATTCAAGTGCTACATCTAGTGCTGTTAGTGAGAGTAATGCACTAGCAGCACAACAGGCTGTTACAAACCAAGTAGATGTAGCAGGTGCTAAGGCCAACCAAGCTACACAACAAGCAACCATAGCTACACAGCAAGCAGAAGCAGCTAGACAGTCAGCTATTGATGCAGCTAATGTGACACCTTCTACTACTGGTATGGTAGAGGAAGCACCTAGAGACAACCAATTATATGGTCGTGTTGATGGTACATGGGGTTTAGTCCCTACAGGTAGTACATCTAGTGGTACTGGCGCTGTTGATTCAGTTAATGGTATTGCACCTGATGCAGGTGGTAATGTCACTGTACCTATTCCTCAACCTGCATCACAAGTAAGGAGTGATTGGAATGCAGCTGCGGGGATTGCTGTAATCCTCAATAAGCCTTCCTTATTTAGTGGGAGCTACAATGACCTAACTAATAAGCCAAGTGCTACCACAAGCTTCTCAGGTGACTATAATGACCTAACGAATGCACCTGAAATACCTATAGTTACCCCACAAGTCAACCCAGATTGGTATGCAGTTAGTGGTAAAGCTGAAATACTTAACAAACCAGCCCTCTTTGATGGTCGTTATGAGAGCTTAACAGGTAAACCTCCTGCACCTACAGGTGATGGTAGTACAACTAGTGTTACTAATAACAATCAGCTTACTAACGGTGCAGGGTATATAACTGACTCACCTGTGTCCACTTCTTGGTATGCTCGTAAAGGGGGTGCTTGGGCTGAGATTGAGACAGGTGTAGCATTTAGTGGTGACTACAGAGACTTAACTAACCAACCTGTACTAAACACTGATGGAACTATTGGCAATGATGGTAGTGGTTTCAATGGTGATTATAATGACTTAGTTAACAAACCCCCCTTGATTACAAGTAACACTCAAATCTTTAATGGTGCAGGTTACTTGGAAGATGCTATTGCAGACAACAAGCAGTATATTCGTAAGAACGGGTCTTGGGTAGTGTTTGAAAGTAACGCAGGGAAAGGTCATCAAATTGCAGAAGCAGGACAGAGACTGTTATATATGTCCCACACCTACACTGAAGACCCTGCCCTACAGTTTAACTACTGGACTCATCCTAACCCTCATATTCCTTACCCATTGTATTTCTTAGGTCACTTGTCCCCTTATATGGATTGGGTTACTGATGGGGCTTTAATTACACCTGAATATTTCAGCTACCTACCTTCAGGACGCTACTCTTTTGGGCAAGGTTCTTTTGAATCAGGACATCTACTAGCAGAACAGACAGGTTATATTGAAGTTGTTGAGGTAACTAGTCAACAGCAAATACCTACTATGGCTAATAATGCAGGGTTCACTAAGTGGTCTACTGGTGTTGTTCATGTTATTGACAATGACGACAAGATTATTTCTATTTATGACTTTAATCCTGCCACAGGGGATTTCATATTAAGAGCAGGTGGTGACAATTCTGGTGTAACAGCTTTCAGTGGTAGGTATATAGACTTAGCAGGTAAGCCTGTTTTGTTTAGTGGTAACTATAATGATTTAGCAAGTAAACCTTCACTATTCAGTGGTGATTATAATGACTTAGTGAATACCCCCGCCTATGCTACAAGCTTTTCAGGTGACTATACAGACTTAACAAGTAAACCTTCACTGTTCAGTGGTGATTATACAGACTTAATTAATAAGCCAACGCCTGCCACAAGCTTCTCAGGTGATTATACAGACTTAATTAATAAGCCAAATATTCCTATATTACCTACTAAACTCTCTCAGTTCACTAATGACATAGAGGACACCTTTGTAGCATCTAAGACTGAGAACAAGAGAACAGGTATAGCATTTGAGGAATGGATTGGTACACAAGCTCAGTATGATGCTATTACTACTAAAGATGCCAACACTCGCTACTGGATTACGGAGGCTTAATATGGCTACTAGCTATTTTGGAGACAAGAAAGTGTTAGAAGTTATTCTAGCAGGTAAGACTATGTACAAGTTTTTAGATGAGGTGTCACCCCCCCCTACAGGGGGTTTAGAGGTAATTAGCGGGATTGGTTTCGTCTCAGGTTATATTGGGTTAAATGACACTTCTGAGAGTTTAGCTCAATCAGGCAATACCAAAACTACTGAGTGGGTCACAATCAGGCCTTCTATGCTATATAAAACTTCGTTTAGTTCAGGTAATAGGTTTGTTATACAAGTTAAAAATAGTGCGGGGCAGATTACTTATTTAGGAGACCAAAGTAATGGTAGTGACACTGTAGCAGATGGAGGTATTTTCTTCACTAAGTCTGACAGTGTGTCAGTTAGGATTTACTTTACTACCACTGCCCCTACCCCTCCAGTAGTAATTAGCTTTACTAGTACTGAAACTACTGAGGTTAATAACTATTATTCTGGGTATATTGCAAACGGTAGCACCTCTGAGAGTTTACCTCAATCAGGTAATACACAAACTACTGAGTGGGTTTCCGTTGATTCAAATAGCACTTACCACATGACGTATAGTCAATCTAACAGGTGTGTTATACAGTTCAAAGAAAGCTCAGGGGCAATAGCTTACTCTGACTCCTACTCTAAACAATATACAGCAGATGGTGAGGTGTTTACTACTAGAGCTAATACCTCCTTCGCCCGTGTCTACTTCTTGAATGAAGTCCCTAACGAGAATATTTACATTAAATTCTTTAAAGAGCCTAGCGCATAAGGAGTTAATATGAAAGGTGATTTAGATTTAAAAGTATATGGTGCTAACTTAGTACAGTATGAGGAGGACAAGGGTTGGGTAGTGCCAGAGATTGCACCTGACCCCGAATATAATCCCCCTTATGTTCCCCCTAGCACTGACCCCAATGATTTAGAGTTAATAACAGACATACAGTGGGTTTCAGGTAAGCTAGATTACAACGCACCAATAACAGAAGAAGTAGAACCCCTCTCAGGCCGTTACACTACTAGGTGGGTTAAGGTTAAGCCTGACACTAGGTACAGAATTAGTAGTAAGTTCACTAATGCTTTTGTATTACAGTCTAAGACAGAGGGGGGTGTTATTACTTACATGCCTAAGCCTGATTCAGTGGTGTCTGCTAATACACCAATGCAAACTAAAGCTGATGCTAGTTGGGTTAGGTTCTACTTCTACGTAGGTTACGAGGCATCACATGAAATAAATATGCAAGAGTTTGTAGTAGCTGACCCTGCTCAAATACCTCCTTTTGATGTGACAGAGGTTGAGTTAGGTTACATTGATGGTAATAAAGCAGAACTACAAAGAGACCCATATAGGTTCACTAGGAGTACAGGTTGGTTCTCAGTTAAGCCTGACACTACTTACTTAATGTACTTCAACGCATCTAACAGGTGCTACATGCAGCTCAAAGGTAAGGATGTTCATTACAATGGTAGTATTAATTACCCAATAACCTATGTTACTGACCCTGCTTCAGACACTACAGCTAACAGCAGGCTCTTCACTACTATGTCAAACACAGTAGAGGCTAGAGTATTCTTTGCTGAGGACATATATAGCACTGCTGTTATTAAGATGTTTGAACAACTACCGACTTAACCTAGTAGTATTGTATTAACATATAACTATAACTAATAGGAATGAGTGTATTAGAGTGTAGTGTATGAGACAGACTAATAGTGTTAGGCCATGTGTAGTAAGGGTTACAGCATGGTGGTGGTGACAGTACAGAGTGGGGAAGTATGTGAGTGGTGACAGTATGTTAGTGGAATATGTGGTGGTATGTATGCGTGTTGTTAAGCACACCTACTCTGCTATGTCAATGGCTTTATTGTAACCCCTAGGTGGGGGGGTAACGAAATAATTTGGGGGGAATAATTGGGTTTTTGTTTCAAGCTTTTTAAATTAGCACCCTGTTTATTAGACAACTCTGCTGAGTCTTCCCCCTGAAGTGTGGGGAAATTCTCCTGTTAGAATAGGAAACTAGCGAGAGCATTAAGTCAATCATTACATTAATACAACTTGTTAAGATGTTTCCCTAACACAACAGGACAGCAATGTCAATGGTATAATTGTGTGGTGATTACAATACTAACTTGACTCAGCTCAATCGGTGTGAACCCTCTCCCAAGATGATTGTTACATTACTTACAGGAAGGACACACCTTGTTGGCTTTATTTACAAAAATTAATTTGCGTTTCTCTTTGGAACGGTGTACCCCCAGTTATACATATGTGACCCCCCCAATTAAACAAGCTGAATTTAAGGAAAAAATATGAATACTTTATTACCTGACTATACTTTAGCCCTATTATTGATGATGCCAATGGCTCTACTTGCCCTCTGTGTGGCTTGTAGTGTCCTATGTGGTGCTAGTGCCACGGAAAGGGAGTAAGACCCACCTAAGAGGCTGTGAGAGCTTCTTAGCAACACAAGGAGAGACTAATGAGTGAGGATGATTATGAGAAAGACAGAAAGAGCAATAAGAATATTAGAGATTATATTAAGTATTTTAAGACGCCGTTAGTAGCAGGTGTTTTATTAGTAATAGTATTAATCTTATTGGCTATAACACCTGTAGAATACCAACCTGTAGTTATTTCACTAATAAAAGCACTAACACAAGTATTATTAATAGGAGATTTTAATGTCTCGATGGAATGAATTAAGTTGGATTAGGACAGGTAGGGAGCTGGTGGGTACTAAAGAGATTAAGGGGAGGTTGCATAATAAAGCTATTGTTAAGATGCTCTCTTTCTTAGGGTCTTGGTGGTCAGAGGATGAAACCCCTTGGTGTGGTGTCTACACTGCTTACTGCCTAAAGAAGAACGGTGTGACTATTCCTAAGCATTGGTATAGAGCCTTAGACTATAAGAACTATGGTAATGCTCTTACTAAACCTGCTTACGGTTGTATTGCAATCAAAGCTAGGAGAGGTGGGGGTCATGTTACCTTTGTTGTAGGTAAGACTGGTGATGGTAGGCTAGTATGTATGGGTGGTAATCAGAATGACATGGTTAACTATGCTGTATATAGAGAAAGTGATTTTGACGAATTTAGATGGTATGGTTTGGGTACTCGACCTGCTACTAAACGTTATAACCTACCTACTCTTAAAGTAACAGCTACTAAGGTTACTGAAGCATAAGAATAAAATAAAGACAATAAAAAAGCCCTCACAATTAAGTGGGGGCTTTCCTTTATGTATAGATTATTGGATTATTTATATATATTATTGTTATATGTATAGATTAATCATAGGTAGGCATATAACCATCGTATAGCCATTGCTCTAGTAGGTTTCTCATACGTTCACTAGGAATATATAAGTCTATTGGTTGCTTGTTTCTTACTGCACTTCTAAAGAGCCATTGTAGTAGTGTGCTTAGGGCATAGTGGTCTTGACTTAGTTTAATACCATCAGCACTACTAGCTTTAATAAAGTTACTGTCTATAAATACATTCACTAAGTATGCTAGATGGTCTGTATGAGCATAGTTATTAGTTGCCCTAGTATTGAAAGCAATCCACTTACTACCATAACGATTAACTTTACCTTTCCCCCTACTTATTGCTAACTTGTCGTCACTAAAGCAAGTCCATAGTCTACGTTCAGGTGCAATCTTTTCTCTTTGTTGCCACATATTCCACAAGTGATTATAAAGAGCTTTACTGTCTTTGTTATTATTAACTCTGTCTTTCTTATAATGATTAGACGTTAGTGCATGTTTCTTTAAGTTCTTAGCACCATTAGCCGTAGTACCATAATCACCAATAGTATTCATTTTCTTGTCTTTATTAATAGTAATTAAATCTCTAATACTCTCTACTGTCTTACCAAAGTATTCTAATTCATAGTTGACATTACTTTGTTTAAGTAGTAAGGAAAACATAGACCCTTCAAACATATAGGTCATAATGACTACTTTCTTAAACTTACTCAGTATGTCAGCATCAAACTTTCTAATCACCTTGTTATTAAACTTATATAATAAACCTAAATCACAATCTCTAGCAAACTGCTCTACTTCCGTGTCTTTAGTGCAATCATAATCAGCAGGTTTACCATCAAGGTTAGCAAAGTGCTCTCTATGGAACTGTAAAGTATAACCATCTTCTTTAAGACTTAGCACACCATTCTCTAAGTAACGATTAACTGTCTTACTATTTAATGTACAGTCAGCTTCATAGGCTATTAGTGCTTCATCAATAATCAATGTGTAGTCTTTACACTGTTCTAGTGTATTAGGGTCTAAGCTGTTTAGCAATGTATGAGTAGACACTACATTATGTCTAGCATCAATCAATGACATAAGACCTGTAAGTTTACTACCATCTTTATTATTATTGTTAGGGTGTTTGAACTTTAACGCTGCTTGTGGTTCATCTAAGTAAGCATAAGTACCATCGTCATTAAGTTGTGGTGTTTGTGCTTCACCCTCACTAACTGTAGCAGCAATACGGTGGGCTTCATCTAAGTAGGGAGAGCAATACATAAATAAATCATTGTCATAACTCATTAGACTATTAGTCTTACTAGCATCAATCATATAATCTATAATCTTATTGGTCTTACCACTAGACATAAGAGCGTCCCATACTGTAATATTACTTTGCATCTGTTGTATTCCTCTGTAGGCTATTTAAGTTATTAAGAAGTAGTGCCTTTATTACTTTCTATACCCTATTATAGCCTGTCTTTCAGTAATGTCAATAGATTATTACATCCTAATTGTTATATTTCAATGATGAATACTCACTATTACCTCCTACCACATGAATACTATTCAGTTAAGGGATTGCACCAAGAAAAGGAAAAGATTAAAGATTAGCACTATAAAGAGTATTACTATAATAATCACTATTCTTGTAAGACTACTTAGCAACTATTCAGCTGAATTGGCTTACTGAATACCACCTATTTAGACCTCTTACTAATACCATTATTTACTATTATAACATTTAGTGAGTATATTAATTCCTGTAAGCCTTACACAGCATAGGTTTGAACTCGTATTCTATAAGAGAACTAATACTTTTATATATAAGAAACACCTACAAGAATAGTGATTACTTTAATAATATTTTACTAAAAATACTTTCATCTTTGCAGACTTCCAGTAAGAGTCTCTTACATATATTCCTACAAGAATGACAGTATTACTATTAATACTCTTTTATTGCATCTTTAATCTTTTTCTTTTAATCCCTTTCTTTTTAGTGCAATCTTTTATTACTTTAACATATTGTTTGGGTAGGTAGGAGGTAATTATTACACATTGTTACATATAGACCTATAATATAGTAAGTAGAATGTTATAAATCACTTGACAGTTGTGTAAAGTATTGTATAATAGAGGAATAGGGTTACGAATACTAAGTAGTTCAGGAGTGTCCTATTTAGTACCTATGCAAACAATAGCTTATAAGAGGTGTATATGAAATACGAAATAGATGGTGAAGAAGTATATAATAATAACAAACTGATTAGACGTAGATTCTACCTGAGTAAAGAAAGTATGGACTACCTCAATCAGATTACTATTGAACAAGATTTAGCTCCTAGTGTTTTGTTAGATGAAATACTAAAGAAGTTAGCAGAGAAGCGGAGAGGGTAGCAGCATGGCTACTATGTTCTAGTACAAGGTAGTGTGGTACTTTAACAACTTATTTAAGCAGTACAAACAACAGCCCTCTATATGAGGGTTTTTCTTATGCCTACAGAGGTGAATTATATGTCAGTAATATTTGATGGTAAAGGTTTTAAAGCTGAGAAGCTGTGTGTTAAACAATTTAATGGTACTTTGTTAAGTGCTAAGTCTTTCCAGTATAGAGACATAGACTGTTATGTCAAGAATAAGAAAGGTAAACAATATACAGCTAGTGTTAAAGACCAAACTTATTCAATGAAGCAAGGCTATGACACTATACAAATAGAGCTTAAACAAACTAATACCAGAAACAATAGTAGTATTCAAGGGTGCTTTAGAAAGAATGAGAGTGACTTGTACTTTTGGCTAGTGTGGTATGAAGGTAAAGCTCAGTGGTTCTTATGTGAGAGTAAGAAGCTAAAGAAGTATGTTGATGCCAATCTTAGCACACTAAGAACATGGACTACAAGTAGTAAGACAGAAGAAAAGAATAGAAACTACAGACGCACCTATGACCGTTCAGAGGGTGTAATGATTAACATGGCTGCCTTATTAACAATAGGAGCTTTAAAGCCACTAGAGGGGCAATAGGAGTATGTACGAGAAAGTTACAGACATACCGCTACACGTATTTAACAATAAAGAATGCACTAAAACACCAAGCCCAAAGTTGCGAGAGTACCTTAACTATATGCTAACTAATCACCCCAATGACTTAGATTACCTTTGGCGTTACACACAACAGTATGTAAAGCATGGTGGTTGCTACTATATTTCATTTAAAGATTGGCTCAATAAACTAACCAAAGACTTAACTAAGCAGGAGGAATAATGTGGCGAACACTAAGCAGCAATCACAACCTCTCCACGTAGAGAACACAGCATTAATTTTAGGCAAGAAAGACCTAAATGTCAACAACGCATTCCACACTTACCGAGAGATGAAACTAGATGGTATTGTTTCAGGCTCTATGTCTTTCATTAAAGCTATTCTCTCTAAAGGTAATTTTGTTATTCCTTACCATGCAAAGAGTTCAGCAAGAGAGAAGAAAGTAATTGATGCACTCAACGTCTCCTTAGACAATATGGAAGATTACGACAAGAAACGACAAGTAAGTAACTGGCTACAGATGCTAGATTATGGTTGCTCACTTAATGAGGTTGTCTGTAAACGTAAAGATGGCATATTCGTATTCGACACAATCACTCCTATTCACCTTAGCTCAGTTAATCGCTTTGAGATGAAAGGTGGCAAACTAAAGAGTCTTAAACTAGATGCACCTGACAACGATGGATTACTTGTTGATGTTGACAATGCACCTAAGACACTTAAAGGGGAGAAGGTCTTATTCTTTAGGCTAGAACCTGACAGTGATTTTCCTTTAGGTAAGAGTTTACTTTATGGTGCATACACAGCATGGAAAACTAAGAAGATTTTACAAGAGTATGAAGCTATTGGTGTTGCTAAAAACCTCAGTGGTGTACTAGATGTAAAAGTCCCTAGTGAATACATTAATAAATACTTTGAAGATGCAACAAGTAATGAAGCAATATTTGTTAACTCACTAATCAACCAAGCTGAAATGTTACATGCAGGTAAAGGTTCTTATATTCTAAGTGCTAGTGACACCAACCAAAATGGTAAACCTCTCTTTGACATAACTACTGTAGGTGGTGGTGGTGGTAATGCTCAGAACTATAATGTTGGTCAAGCTATTGCTCGTTACAACCAAGAAATTCAGCTGTCATTACAAACAACTGTACTTAGTATGGGTGCTGACGGTTCAGGTTCACTAGCTCTTAGTAACGACATGGTAAACTTAATGGCTCTATTCGTAGAGAACATTCAAAAGGTTATTAGTTCAGAATTTAAGAAAGCTATTCGTATTGCTTTTGAACTTAACGGGTTAGGTTCAGAGAATATTCCTGAATTAGTTTGGGACAAAGTACAACCTTTGTCATGGGACGACTTCACTAAAGGCTGGCAGCGTCTTATTCAGGCAGGTGGTGTTACCCCTACAGAAGATTTAGAAGCGTTCTTACGTGGTGTAGGTGAAGCTCCTGATGCTGACTACAATAAACGATTAGAGACTGAGACTAAAGCAGACCCCAATGAGAGAGTAGGAGACAAGACACTATGAAAATCTTAGACCCTAATAACTTTGTAGACCAAATGAGGTTAAACACTGGGGACTTCCAAGAAGATGAGTTGTATTTAGATGATGCAATCTATGTTCACTTCTATAGCCAATCAGGTAATAGTGTTATTGATGGTTCTATTCTGGCTCTTGAAGCTATTATTGCTAACATTGCACTGTCCCCTAGTAAGTGGCATATAGGAGAGGCAGGAGAGACAGCTCCAAGAGTAGTAGAACTTAACTCTAGGCTAATAGCACTCACACAACGTAAGACTAACAACAAAATACCTATACTGATTAGGTCAGACCGTAAATCATGGTGTGACTTTGACAAGGTGTTTGGTGCTGAATATAAATAAGAGGCAAGGTAGACATTATGAGTAAGAAAGAAAAAGAAAAAGACAATAAAGACAAAGAAACTAAAAGCCTATTTGACAAGATTTTTAGTTCTAGCACAAAGAAAGCAGAAAGCAACAACGCTACCCTAGAAGCTAATGTTAAAGCTAAGCTAAAAACTTTGGTTTATGATGACGATGTAGTTACTGAGTTACTTCCTGCCTTTATGAAACTTCATGCGACAGAGGGTTTTAATACTGTTTATGAACTCCTTGAAGCTAAAGAGAAACAAATTGAAGCCATTAGTGGCGGTGATTGGTTCAAGCAAGAGAGTGACCCCACTAAAAAGGAGAATGGCAATGATGAAGATTTAGAGGATGATGGAATAGACGCTGTAGACGAACTACTTAAACAAAAATACAATGAGGCAAAATAACATGGCTATGATTCAAACTATTGGTACTAAAGAAGATTTCTTAGTTCAAATGAACGGTGACTATAACACTGCTTTTGATGAACTTTCTATTACTGTTGCAGGTACTTCAGGTGACGTGATTACTGTGAGTGCTGGTGTATTCGGTATTCTTGCTGACACTAAAGAAGCAGGTGCAGAAATTGTACGTGTATTAGTACGAGGTAACCCCACTACTGTTAATGCTCAAGCTATTAACTTTGGTTCTTTAGCTGCCCCAGCTACGACTACAGCTCTAGCAAAACAAGGCATCATCTTAGTAAACAAAACTAAATAAACTAAACAATTAAGGAAAATATATAAATGGCTATTCTAAACAACAGTGAAGTAGTAGACCGTACCAGTGCAATCGAGCGTATTCCTTTTGAGAATGGTTTGATTGGTTCATTGGGCTTGTACCGCACAGAAGTAATTCGTACTGACACACTAACCTTTGATGTACGTGAAAATAGTTTTGCTATTCTTGATGACCATCTACGTAACGTAGCACAAAAGAACTCAACCTCAGATGTTCCTTTCAAGATGCACACCCTACCAGTACCACATTACCCTGTTGTTAAAACTCTAGGTCGTGAGAAGCTAGCTGGTGTACGTGGCTTTGACAAAGAAAGTGAAGTAATTATTGGTAATGCTATTGCTAGTGAGTTAGAAGTACAAGCAACACGACATGATGTGCATGAAGAATACTTAAAAGCTCAAATGACTGTTAATGGTATTGTAGTTACAAACAACTATGGTACTTTCAACATGGCTACTGAGTTCGGTGTAGCTCGTCCTAGTCAAGTAGTTAACCCTACTTCTGTACTAGTTGATTTACAAGCTGCTATGAGTACCTCTAAAGCCAACTTGAAAACTGGTGGTCGTGTTGCAGGTTACGTATTACTAGCTAGTCCGGCAGTGTGGAATGCACTAATTCAATCACCTGATGTTGCCCAAGCTTACCAATTTTCACAGTCAGGTATGAACCCATTACGTAATGAGCTAGGTACTGTAGCTAATGGTTACAGCATGTTCCGCTTCGGTAACATTGACATTGTGCTGTATGATGATGCCTTCCAAGACAAAGATGGTAACACTCTTACTGTCCTTGAAGATGGTAAAGGTGTACTAGTTCCACGTACTCAGTTGGGTGCTGTAGTTTACGCCCCTGCTTCTACTCTTAGTGGTTTAGGTAAAGTAGGTTCTAAGCGTTTCGCTCAAACTTACCGTGACCCTAAAGACCGTTTCGTTGAGGTAGAAAGTGAACAGTCTACTTTAGTAATTAATGAACAGTTCAGTGCTAGTGTTGAAATTACTCTAGTCTAATATTAGCCAATTACGGCAGGGGGATTGCTTAATTGCAGTCCCCCTTTTTTATATGTCAAACCTATAGAGGATTCAACATGGCAATAGTAGCTAAGAGAGTGACTAAAAAGAGGGTTGCAGCACCTAAAAAGAAAGAGGCCTTTGTAGCTGAGAAGAATAAAGGTGGTAGACCTGTAGTACAAAAAGACTTCACCTTCAATATTGACCAAGACCTTCTAAAGAGTGGTATAACAATACATGCACCACTTAGTATTAAACAAGAGACTTACCTAAACGACACAGAGAATGATGTAATTGTATGGGGTGGTGCAGCGTCAGCAGGTAAGACACAGCTGTCACTACTGCAACTAATGCTTAATGGTATGTATGACAAGGACTACGTTGGTGGTATTGCTAGACAGTCTATTAAACAGATGAAAATGGCGGGTTCATTATGGTCTACAGGAGTAAAACTATTCTCCCCCTATGGCATTACAAGTAATAAGATTGAGAACACATGGGCTTTCCCTAGTGGTGCTGAAGTAAAGTGTCATTACTTAGATGGTAACACTGATGATTGGCATGGTTCACAGATGACACAAGCACTAGTAGATGAAGCACAGCAATGTAAAGAAGATGATGTGTGGTTCTTAACCTCCCGACTACGTTCTATGAGTAAACAGAAGCACCAATTAAGACTAACCTGTAACCCCCTTAGTACGTCATTCCTCGCGTCTTGGCTAACTAAAGCAGGGTATATAGGTGAAGACGGTTTCCCACTACCTGAGAGGGATGGTAAGACCACCTACCTACTACAAGTAGAGGGTGACTTAACATGGTATGAGACTTATGCAGACATGGTAGAAGCTGTGGGTGCTGAACAAGCTAAGTTCTCTATGAAGTTTGTATTCTATTCAGCTAACGTCTATGACAACCCCTATGTTAGAAAGCACTTACCTCAATACGTGCATAAACTAGAGAACCAAAGCACTGTCAACAGAGCTAGGTACTTGTTAGGTAACTGGACTGTAAGGGAAGAGAGTGATGGTTATATAGACCGTGATTGGTTCAAAGAGATTGCACTAAGAAATGTTCCTCACAACCTGCCTGATGTTAGAGCCTATGACTTAGCATCAACTAAACCCCATGCTGCTAACAAGAACCCTGATTGGACAAGAGGTGTTAAAGCTAAGTATGACAAAGAGACAGGTATATTTTATATAGTTGACATGGTAGGTATAAGAGACACCCCTGCTATGGTGCAAGCACTAATAGAGAACACAGCCAGTAGTGATGGCAGAGAGTGTTACATCTCTATTCCTGTAGATGCTGGTGGTTCTGGTGTTATTGTAGCAGACCAAAAGAAAGGTAGGTTGTCTACTATGGGCTACAAAGTAATCCTAGACAAGACACGCAAAGGTAAGTTAGCGCGAGCTGAACCATTTCTTATAGCATTACAAGAGGGGAAGGTCTACTTAGTACAAAGTGTATTTAGTACAGCGAACCTTACAGAATTAGAAAGTTTTGATGGTGGCAGGAACTCAGGACAACATGACGACATTATAGATGCTATTGCTTCTTGCTTTAATGCACTGAATGGCAATAGTTTAATACCAACAATTAGAATGGCTAACCTTAGTGCAGACAAATTAAGATTAGGTGGGAGTACCTTACTATGAGTAGGAAAGGATTATTTAGAACGCATGTAGCTTTCGTAGCTATAGGTGCAGTGTTTGTAGATGGTGAGAGTGTACCTACTATGTCTAATGTAGTTTGGACTAAGGGAAACCTACAACCATTTAAGCAAGGTATTACTATAGTTACTACAGAGGTAGGGGACAGGTTTAAAGACTGGCGTACACTTTATGTCAAGAAGATGCCTGAAATAGTAGGTTCAAATGATGAATATGCCCCACCAGTAATTACTTACTTTGTCTACAACAACTCGTGGTATAAGATTAGCTCAGAACAAGATTGGACTATTCAAGGCAGAGGGGTAAAACACTATAAGATTATAGCTCAGAAATCAGTTAAACCTGATGGTGTGGAATTACCACAAGCCATAGGTGAAATAGCTCAAGACTTTGAGATTGCTATAGCTGAACTTAACCAAACAACTAAACTACTAGGAAACAAATAATATGAGTATTCAAAATATAGACCAGTTAACAGGTAGGATTGGTGTAGCTACAGACAAATTAGAAGTAGCTGTAGTAGCTGTCCGAGAGTCAGCTGGGGTAGTGGTGGGTGGTACAGGTGAGTCAGCACAATCAGCTATTGAAGCTGCTAACTCAGCAGTAGTAGCAAATCAAGCAGCACAAGCGGCTAACGTAAGTCGTGAAGCAGCAAGAGTAGAAGCCAACAGAGCAGCTACCCAAGCCTCTTTAGCTAATTCAAGTGCTACATCTAGTGCTGTTAGTGAGAGTAATGCACTAGCAGCACAACAGGCTATTACAAACCAAGTAGATGTAGCAGGT
>Ga0209414_1000893_pt1 | contig 14430 bp, 14 predicted proteins | sample LakVidmifraction_4_FD_181154 | JGI IMG/M metagenome (GOLD analysis project Ga0209414, IMG submission 181154) | Hypersaline microbial communities from Lake Vida, Antarctica - Brine Hole Two &gt;0.2 micron (SPAdes) (version 2) | ecosystem: Environmental > Aquatic > Non-marine Saline and Alkaline >... | reverse complement strand
AACTGGTGGGCGTGTGATGGTCCCGGCTTGTTTTATAAAAAGGTGGAAAATTAATTTCCTGTAACTTTTTAAAATAATAGCCATAATCATACTGCTCATTGTGTTTTGTATAACCAAATAAAAAACCTCCTTAGCGTAAACTAAGGAGGTTTTTTTATGATAACAGTTCGGGATTCCCGTCTTGACGGGAATGAATTTATTTCCCTTCCAATTTATCTTTTAAAGCCTGAAGATCGGCATTAACATCACCAATAGTGGTTTTGTCATTGTTCTGCGCAGCTGTTTTCTTAGCCGCTTGCTTAACAATTTGCTGTTCTTCTTCTTTGTGGATTGCCATATGTGAAGCTACTACCCTCTTGAATTCTTTGTTGAATTCAATGATTTGGAATTCTGCAGATTCTCCTTTGGTTAATTTGTTACCGTCTTCTTTTTCAAGATGTCTGGTAGGAACAAATGCGGTGATATCTTCATTAAAATCTATAGTAGCACCTTTGTCAACAATCTCTGCGATCTCTGCAGTGTGTTTAGTTCCCACAGCGAATTCAGATACGTATTTATCCCAAGGATTATCTTCAACCTGCTTGTGTCCAAGGCTTAACTTACGACCTTCCACATCTAATTCCAGCACTACAACTTCCAGCTCATCTCCTACATTAGTAAATTCTGATGGGTGCTTGATTTTTTTAGTCCAGGATAGATCAGAGATATAAATAAGTCCGTCAATTCCTTCTTCCAATTCTACGAACACACCAAAGTTGGTAAAGTTACGTACAATCCCTTTATGTTTAGAACCAACAGGGTATTTAGAAGTAATATCTGTCCATGGGTCTGGCGTCAATTGTTTGATACCAAGGGACATTTTTCGGTCTTCGCGGTCTAAAGTAAGGATTTGCGCCTCTACTTCGTCTCCTACCTTTACGAAATCCTGAGCGGAACGCAAATGCGTACTCCAGGACATTTCAGAAACGTGGATAAGACCTTCAACACCATCGGCAACTTCGATAAACGCACCGTAATCTGCGATTACAACTACTTTACCTTTCACTTTATCTCCAACCTTAAGGTTTTCGTCTAGTGCTTCCCATGGATGTTTGCTTAACTGCTTAAGACCTAATTGAATTCTTGTTTTAGCTTCATCAAAGTCAAGAATTACCACATTTAGTTTTTGGTCTAATTCAACAATCTCATTTGGATGGTTGATACGAGACCAGCTAAGATCGGTAATATGTACAAGTCCGTCAACACCTCCAAGGTCAACAAATACTCCGTAAGAAGTAATGTTTTTAACCATACCTTCAAGTACCTGACCTTTTTCAAGTTGACCGATAATTTCTTTCTTCTGTTCTTCGATATCGGCTTCAATAAGCGCTTTGTGAGAAACAACAACGTTTTTAAATTCGTGATTAATTTTCACAACTTTAAATTCCATTGTTTTCCCTACGTAAGCATCGTAATCACGAATAGGCTTCACATCTATTTGAGAACCTGGCAAGAATGCCTCAATTCCAAATACATCTACGATCATACCACCTTTAGTTCTGCATTTCACAAAACCATTAACGATAAGACCTTCGTCGTGAGCTTGATTAACACGCTCCCAAGCCTTGATTACACGAGCTTTACGGTGAGAAAGGATTAATTGTCCGGTAGAATCTTCACGAACATCAATCAATACCTCAACTTCGTCACCAACTTTTAAGTCTGGATTGTAACGAAATTCGTTAAGAGAAATTACGCCTTCACTTTTTGCGTTAATGTCTATAATTGCATCACGATCTGTAAGATTAATTACTGTTCCTGTTACAACTTCGTCATTTAAAGTGTCCACGAAATTCTCTGCAACCAATTGCTCAAATTCTTCCAGCTTTTTATCATCAATAGGGTCTATTCCCTCTTCATAATTGTGCCAGTTGAATTCTTCTAGAAATTTCTCAGGATTTTCCTGTTGCTCAGTAGGAGCGGGTTGCGAGGAAGTAGCCATTCCGACTACCGGTTGAACGTCTAGGTTTTCGTCCTGAACGTCTTGTTTTTTGTTTTCTTCAGCCATTGCTGATTAAGAATTTGTATTCTGTATTCTTCGGAAAAAATTAAGCAAATAAAACACAGAAGTGGATTATAGTTTTGATTTTAAAGCCTTTTCGATTCTCCGATTCTTCGCCAAAAAGGGCTACAAAAATACAACTAATTTTTCTATTTTCAAACCTGGTGGAAATTAAGAAATCTACTTTTCTTCAATTCTATCCTGAGCCAGTTTCAATACCTTTTCGAATTGATTTTCTAAGGTCATTTCAGAATTATCTATCGCTATAGCGTCTTCGGCTTTTAGCAGCGGCGAATCCTTCCGGGTAGTATCCAGATAATCGCGTTCTTTAACGTTTTGCAATACTTCTTCATAAGAAATAGCATCACCGCGTTCCTTTAATTCGTCATACCTGCGCTCTGCTCTTTTTTCTGTAGAAGCGGTCATAAAAAGCTTTAAATCGGCATCAGGAAAAACAACAGTTCCAATATCGCGACCATCCATAACCACCGCTTTGTTCTCGCCTATTTCCTTCTGAATCTTCACCAACATTTTCCGAACTTCAGAAACAGCCGCTACTTTGCTTACCTGTTGCGAAACTTCCAACAAACGTATTTCTTTCTCAACATTCTCTCCATTTAAATGCACTTCGCCATATCCGAGATCCTTATTAAAAACAAAACTAATATTAATAAACGGCAGCTGTCTTAAAATGGCTTCCTCATCAAAGTTCGTTTCAGAAACCAACATTTTGCGCATAAGGTAGAGTGTTACCGCCCGGTACATCGCACCGGTATCTACGTAAACATACCCCAATTTAGCCGCAAGTTGTTTAGCAACCGTACTTTTTCCCGTAGAGGAATAACCGTCTATAGCAATCGTAATTTTATTATCCATAATTTTATTTTGTGTAAGGAGGGCAAAATTACTTAAAAGCTTTTTATTCTGAAGTTTTAGCAGAAAGAATAAAAAAGCTGTCTCAAAAGTCCTTTAGTTAAAACGTCATTCTGTCCTGAAGTTTCGGGATTATTTCAGAACCTGTTTCGAATTTTCTTCGGAAATCTAACATGATTAAAATTGATGTCATATTAGAAGCTGAAACAAGTTCAGCTTGACGAAAACAAGACTTTTAAGACAGCTTCTGTATTAAAGTGTCTTAGGATTTTTGACCCTCTGATTGGTTAAGGCCAAATCTATAACTTCACTCATTTCATTTACGTAATGAAATGTAAGTCCTTTTAAATACTCTTCTTTAATTTCCTTGATATCGCGTTCATTTTCTTTACAAAGAATAATTTCTTTAATACGAGCGCGCTTTGCAGCAAGGATTTTTTCTTTTATTCCGCCTACCGGAAGTACTTTTCCCCGCAAAGTGATCTCGCCGGTCATCGCGATGCTTTTTTTCACTTTTTTCTGAGTAAATAATGAAACCAGGGATGTAAGCATGGTAATTCCCGCACTGGGACCATCTTTGGGAGTAGCGCCTTCTGGCACGTGAATATGTACATTATACTTTCCAATAATCTCGGGATCTAAACCAATTTCCTCTGCGTTGGACTTAATATACTCCATAGCAATTGTCGCCGATTCTTTCATTACTTTCCCAAGGTTACCGGTAATGTTCAGGTTTCCTTTTCCTTTAGAGAGGATAGATTCTATAAACAGGATATCACCGCCAACTTGCGTCCAGGCAAGCCCGGTAACTACTCCGGCAACATCATTATTCTCATATTTATCGCGCTCCAATCTAGGGCTGCCAAGCACCTCTATTACATCTTCGTTGCTCACTTTAATATTATAATCGTCTCCCATCGCGATATTTTTGGCCGCGTAACGCACCATTTTCGCAATTTGTTTCTCCAGGCCACGAACCCCAGATTCCCGGGTATAACCTTCTACAATTTTCTCGAGCTGGGCTTTCCCAATTTTAATATGTTCTTTGGTAAGTCCGTGTTCTTTTAATTGCTTCGGAAGCAAATGTTGTTTTCCAATTTCCACCTTCTCTTCTGTGGTATAACCGGTTACATTTATAGTTTCCATACGATCCCTAAGGGCTGGTTGAACCGTATTTAAGGTATTTGCGGTAGCTACAAACATCACTTTAGAAAGGTCGAAGCCCATTTCCAGAAAGTTATCGTGAAACTCACTATTTTGTTCAGGATCTAAAACTTCCAATAAAGCTGAAGAAGGATCGCCGGCATGTCCAATACTCAATTTATCAATTTCGTCTAAAACAAACACCGGATTACTGGTTCCCGCTTTTTTTAGGGATTGGATAATTCTACCGGGCATCGCACCAATATAAGTTTTTCGATGTCCTCTTATTTCTGCTTCATCGCGTAAACCGCCCAAAGAAACCCTTACATATTCTCTACCCAAAGCCTCGGCCATAGATTTCCCAAGAGATGTTTTCCCAACCCCGGGAGGGCCGTAAAGACAAAGAATAGGCGATTTCATATCATTTCGAATTTTTAAAACCGCGAGATATTCTATAATTCGTTTTTTTACATCGTCAAGTCCGTAGTGATCGCGATCCAGTATCTTTTTTGCTCTTTTTAGATCAAATTTATCCTTACTGAATTCATTCCACGGAAGGTCTAAAAATAGATCTAAATAGTTTCTCTGGATGGAATACTCGGCCACCTGCGGATTCATACGTTGCATTTTGGATATTTCTTTTTCAAAATGCTTCTTTACTTTTTCGCCCCATTTTTTCTTCTTGGCGCGCTGGCGCATTTCCTCTATTTCATCTTCGTGCGAAACCCCGCCAAGTTCCTCCTGAATGGTTTTCATTTGCTGATGCAAAAAATACTCGCGCTGTTGTTGGCTCATATCGCTTTGCACCTTACTCTGAATGTCGTTTTTAAGTTCCAATTTCTGGAACTCTACATTCATATGTCGTAAAGTTGCCAGGGCACGTTCCTTAAGATCGTTAGTTTCCAACAAACCTTGTTTGTCTTCTACTGCAAGATTCATATTGGAAGACACAAAATTAATTAGGAAAGAAGAACTCTCTATATTTTTAATAGCAAATGAAGCTTCGCTTGGAATATTGGGACTGCCTTTAATTATCTTTAAGGCCAGGTCTTTTATAGAATCTATAATTGCGGGAAACTCCTCATTATCTTCCGTTGGTCGCGCTTCTGGCACTTCCTTAACTGTGGCTTTTAAGTAGGGATCTTCACTTACAATTTCATCTATTTTAAAGCGTTTTTTACCCTGAATAATTACGGTAGTATTTCCGTCGGGCATTTTTAATACCCTTAAAATTCTCGCTACCACTCCTGTATCGTGAATATCCTTGGCCGTCGGGTTCTCTACTTCTTCGTCTTTTTGAGCAACTACCCCAATAATTTTTGAATCGTTATTGGCTTCATTAATCAATTTAATAGAAGTATCCCTTCCCGCGGTTATAGGAATTACCACTCCGGGAAACAATACAGTATTACGCAAAGGCAATATAGGTAAGGTCTCAGGAAGTTTCTCCCGGTTAATTTCCTCCTCATCTTCCGGAGTCATTAAAGGGATTAAATCGGCATCCTGATCTATATCTTGCAATGACAAACTGTCAAAACTCGTTAATTTCGTTTTCGGCATAATTTATTTTAAGTCAAACTGTCACAACAGCCTGTGGTTCTTAATCTTTTCTTTTTCTCTTAAACCCTATAATTAATATAGTTAAGGGATTTTTTATGCAATTTCATTAAGTTGTAGTCAATTCTTATGCCACCCTCTTTTGAAAATCTTTTTTCTGAAAAGTGTAACAAATCAAATTCAAACCTATCTTTATTATAGAAACAGGATAATTTTAATTGACACCAAGCATAACATCCATATCGATATATGATCTTATAACGCGGTGCCGCAAGGACGACGGGCGTGCACAAATGGAAGTTTACAACCGCTATTACAAAGCGATGTATAATACTTCCTTACGCATTGTGGGCGATACTACCGAAGCTGAAGATATTATGCAGGAAGCATTCTTAAAGGCATTCTCCAAAATAGATAGTTTTAAAGGTACTTCAAGTTTTGGCGCCTGGTTAAAAAGAATTGTGATTAATCTTAGTATAAGTGCATATCATAAAAAAATGAAATTAAACGAAGTAACTTATAGGGACGAACTAAATAGTGAGACGAGTAACAACTGGTCTTTACTTTCGGAAGAAGATTCAGAAGAAGACAAAGTAAAAAAGGTTTTACAAGGTCTAAACTCGTTAAAAGAAAATTATCGAGTAGCCTTAAGTCTGCATCTTATAGAGGGTTACGATTACGAAGAGCTAGGCGCCATTCTCAATTTAAGTTATGGCAATTGCCGAACAACCATCTCCCGAGCCAAAGAAAAGTTAAGAAAAATAGTGTTAGAAAAATGAAACCAGCATGATGCTGGACCCAAAAAATGGGCAACACAAAGGGGAATGATTACAACCTGTAGCCATTTGCCCAGCCTGAAACCAAAAATAAAACCAGATGAAAAATAAAAAGATAGATGAGCTTTTTGAGAAACGGAATTTCGATAAAGAGGAACCGGCAGCGGGACACAAGTCCAGATTTTTTAAAAAACTGGAAGCACAGGATAAAAGTTTAGGCTCGGGAGGGCATATTAGAAACCTTTGGGCTCCCCTACTTTCTATCGCAGCTGTACTGGCAGTAGCTTTTATGGTTTTCGGCGGATATTTTAGTGGAGACCAAAATTCGGGAGAATTATCTGGGGTTTCTCCACAAATGGAAAAGACAGAGCAGTTTTATACCCAAATGATCAAAACTGAATTGGCAAACCTAAAAGCCGAAAAGTCTCCCAACACCGAAAAAATAGTAATAGACGCCCTTTCCCAACTTGAAAAACTGGAAACAGAATACAAAAAATTACAACGGGATTTGCAGGATAGCGGGAAGGACAAGCGGGTTATTTATGCGATGATTTCTAATTTTCAGCAAAGAATAAACCTCTTAAAAGAAGTGCTTAACCAAATAGAACATACCAAAACCCTAAAAGATGAAAAATATTTATAAGAATCAAGGACCTCGGGGCAAGCCCACGAGGTATGAATTGGAGAATACTTTTCAAAAATTGCGAGGCAAGCCTCGGGGAATTAAACCCTCTGGAGGGATTAAGAACCTAGCTACAGGTTGGCGAGCTTTGAAACGAAAAATAATTCTAAAAACGAAGGGCAAGCCTAGAGGACTAAACCCACTGGTGGGAACAGTAGTAATAGCGCTTCTGCTTCCCGCCTTAAGTTTTTGTCACGGCGATTTTAAAGGGCGCTATACTAAAGAAAAGAAAGTCTCTAAATCTTATAATGTCTCAGCAACCGATTTGTTGAGCATTGATAACAGTTATGGGAATATAGATATTTCTACCTGGAATCAAAATAAAGTGATGATTCAGGTAACGATAAAAACCAATGGAGACGATGAGGAAAAAGTACAGCGGAAATTAGATGAAATCAATATAGAATTTAATCAGCATTCTTCGGGAGTAAGCGCAAAAACCCATTTTAACAAAGAAGATGAATCCTGGTGGGATTCTCTTTTTGGCAGTTCCAATAACGTAAATATGGAGATTAATTATGTGATAAAAGCTCCGGAAAAACATAGTGTGGACATCGAAAATGATTACGGCGGAATTTACATAGACCGATTACTGGGAAACAGTAAAATAAGTTGCGATTATGGCAAAATTGATATTGGGGAATTACGAGGAAACACGAACGTTCTAAACTTCGATTATACCAGAAATAGCCATATTGGATATGTGAAAAATGCAGAAATTAACGCCGATTACAGCGGTTTTGAAATTGAAGAAGCCGAAAAACTTTATGTAAATGCCGATTATACCGATTCTAAGATTAAAAAAGTAGTCGATCTCGATTTCAATGCTGATTATGGTAGTATAACTATTGAAAAAGCAAAAAGAATTGTAGGGAACGGCGATTACCTTAGCACCAAAATAGGTCGTGTTTTTGAATCTTTAGAACTCAACTTAGATTATGGATCAGCTACTATAGAAAAAATTCTAAAAAGCACAAAAAAAGTGGAAATTAATACGGATTACGCTGGCGTGAAAATTGGTTATGATCCCGAATTTGCCTTTAATTTCACTATAAAAACGTCTTACGGCAGTGCCAAAGGACTTGACGTTTTTCAAGTTAGCAAACGTCATGAAAAAAACACCAGCAAATTATATGAAGGCTACCACCTTAACGAGAATAGCGGGAATACTATCTATATCAATACCAATTACGGAAACATTAGTTTTAATCAGAAATAACCAGCACGATGCTGGACTCAAAAATGGTCAACATATAGAGAAATGAATAAACCAAATAGGAAGTCACCGGCTCTGGAGATGTGAAATTGGATGTGGAAATAACAGATCTGGAAGGCAGCGTTACAGGTTCGGGCGATATTTTTTTATCTGGAAAAACGAAAAATTTGGACTGCAAAGTCACCGGTTCTGGCGACTTTAAAGCTTATGATCTTAAAGCACAAAATGTAAAAGCTACGGTAATGGGATCGGGAGATCTTGAAATTTCGGTTAGCGGTAACTTATACCAAATTAACATCAAGATGTCGCATATAATTATGTTTCTTTTTCATTCATATTTCAATATAAAACAGAACCGTAGCTATGGCTATGCTCAGGTTTTCTATTTCATCTGAATAAAAAATAATTCAAATTATTAATACGACATTTGAAAATTAAATTGGTATTAAAAGCAGAAGTAATGGGCTCGGGAGACATCAAATATAAAGGAAATCCTAAAAAACAGGATTTTAAAACCTCCGGCTCCGGTTCCATTTCTTCTTATTAGGTTTTTTGAGTGAGTTTATGGAAGTAAACTACCTCGGGGCGGGCGCACGAGGCATTATATAGGAAAAATATTCCTAATTTCGAGGCAAGCATCGGAGCATTTAAATCTCGATTACCGAGTAAATATAGAACGCAGATGACGCAGATTTTTTTATGATAAAAAGACTTATCAGCGATAATCTGCCTAATCCGCGTCATCTGCGTTCCTACAATAGCATGATAATTTCTAAATCCTGTTCTCTGTAGCAGGATTTTTTATAGGCACCCTAAGCAATAACAGCACTCCCCCAATAAAGAAGATAATTAGGAATAAAATTGAGTTTCTTACACTTCCAGTAATTTGAGCTACAATGCCATATAAAAACATCCCGATTACAATTCCTATTTTTTCTGCTACATCGTAAAAACTAAAATAGCTCGCGGTATCCACAGCTGTTTCCGGGAGCATTTTAGAATAGGTAGATCGGGACAGGGATTGAATCCCACCCATAACAAGACCTACGGAAGCTGCGGCTATATAAAATTGCTGCGGACTCACAATAAAATAGGCATAACCACAAATGGCAATCCAGATGAGGTTGATAAAAATAAGGATTTTGATATTGCCAAATTTAACGGCCAGCTTAGAAGTTAAAGTCGCCCCCAGTACTGCTACCAGTTGAATTAAAAGAATACTTATAATTAGACCCGTGGTAGCATCCTGCTCTCCCCAATCTAATTCTTCAATTCCAAAATAGGTTGCGATAAGTATAATGGTTTGCACGGCCATACTGTAAACAAAAAAGGCAATTAAATAGCGTTTTAACTGCAAGTTGTGCTTTAAGCTCAGCCAAATTCCCCGCAATTCTCTAAAACCATTAAAAAGTACATTTTTGGTAAACGCTGCTTTTTTATTTCCTTTTGGCAAGTAGGCATAAGTGTATTGGCTAAAACCTATCCACCAAATTCCGGTAAGCACAAAAGATAGTCGCGTGGGTAAAGCTTCACTTTCAAAGCCAAACATTTTATAATTAAGAATCATCACCAAACAAACAATAAGTAAAATAACACTCCCAATGTAGCCCAGGGAAAAGCCTTTAGCACTAATTGCGTCTTGTTGGTTGGGGAAAGCGATATCTGGCAAGTAAGAGTTATAAAAAACCAAACTGGCCCAAAAGCCTATGAGAGCGAGAAAATAACACATCAAACCAAACCAGAGGAAATTAAGATTGAACCAGAAAAGGCCTATGCAGGAAAAAGCTCCCAAATAGCAGAAAAACTTCAGGAAATTCTTTTTATTCCCCACATAATCGGCAATTCCGGATAAAAAAGGACTCAGAATGGAAACCATCAAAAATGCGGCAGCGCTTACATAACTTATTAAAGAATCATTATTGAAATTGAATCCTAGAAAACGTACCGTATCGTCCAATATCTTTCCATCTTCGTCTTTAACAATAGTAAGCGCTCCATAAAATATAGGAAAAATAGCAGAAGAAATAACCAGCGGGTAAACCGAATTTGCCCAGTCGTAAAAAGCCCAGGCATGCAACAGTTTCTTATGGCCTTTGGGAAGTTTTTTCATTGCTTTATCATATTTTTCCAGAGTCCTAAAATAGAAAAAGCTGCTTTAAAAGACAGCCTTTTCATATTTTTTATAAACTAAATAGTTTCAATTATAAACCGGTAACCCCATATTTTTTGGCTTCCGCTTTTGCCTCGGGGGCCCATTTTTGAAGGTTATTGATTCTTGTTTGGTTAGAAGGGTGCGTACTTAAAAATTCAGGTGGCGCCTGGCCATCTTTTTGGGCCGCCATCCTTTTCCAAAGTTCTGGTGCCTCGTCGGGATCGTAACCCGCAATTGCCATAAGCGTCAACCCAATTCTATCGGCTTCAGACTCATGGCCTCTACTAAAAGGAAGCATAACGCCAACCTGGGATCCCAAACCATAAGCCTGGGCAAATATTTGCTGTGTTTCCTGGCTTTTTCCGCTTAAAGCTACGGTTCCTGCTACAGCACCTAACTGTTGCAATTGTGCGGCACTCATTCTTTGTGCTCCGTGATCTGCCAGGGCGTGGGCAATCTCGTGCGCCATTACCACTGCTACCCCAGTTTCAGATTCAGCTACATCCAGAATTCCGGTAAAAAAAACTATTTTACCACCCGGCATCGCAAAGGCGTTTACTGCATCATCCTTTACCAGATTATATTCCCATTTAAAATCTTTTAAAAATCCCTGATATCCATTGGCGTTAAGGTATCTTTCCGCGGCTGTTTTTATTTTCTCTCCTACCCTTTTAATCATTTGGGCTTCTTCAGTGCCTTTAATCACGTCATGTTCCGATAAAAACTGATCATATTGCTGAAAAGATGAAGGGAACAATTGATCGTTAGATACAAAATTCAAATTCTTTTCTCCGGTAAACGGATTCGTTTTACAAGCTACTAAAAGCAGTAAAACAGCTATGAAGCTAATTGTTTTCTTAAGTTTCATGTTTTTTGGTTTAATTTTGTTAAAATTACAAAAGCCAATAAATCCTGCTTGATTCTTTAAGTATGATTTAACACTTATCCTTAAACCAAAATCAATGCCACAATAAAAATTAGTAAAAGAATTACTTCGAAAATCATCTGTGTATGATAAAACTTAAACAAATAGTTAAGCGTTTAGGTTTGGCAAAAAATAGTGTTTGTCAACCTATTCTAGGGATTGCTTTCTTTACTATTTTTTTTCGTATTTATTTCAAGCCTTATATTGTTTATAAGCTAGTTAAAATCAAGTCTTTTTTCTTGTTTCTTAAAGCGCAGCGATCTTTAATCTTTAACCAGACACTATTATCAAGAAATATTATTGAACTGCCACTATTTGCGTAAATTGCGGCTCTTTACTACGAAGTATATGAAGCAAGAAAAAAAAGATAAGATTCCGGTGCAACAATTAATGGTTCCCAATTACATCTTAAACACCTCGAAAATACTCACTGCAATCTCCCCAAAATTGGCCAGCAAGTTTGCAGCAAAACTTTTTTTAAGTCCATTTAAGTATAAATTACCGGAAAGGGAAAAGAATATGGATACCAATTCTGTGCAAACCAAGCTTAAAATTCCTAAAACGCAGCGAGAAATTGTAGTTTATGAATTTGGTGATGGTCGCAAAAAAGTATTGCTTGTTCACGGCTGGAGCGGGCGTGGCACTCAACTAGCCAAAATAGCCGAAGCTTTAGAAGAACAAGGTTTTAGTATAGTAAGTTTTGACGCTCCCGCCCACGGAAAAACTCCCGGCAAAAAAAGTATGATGCTCGATTTTATTGATTGTATTCATTTTTTGAATGAAGAATATGGTCCTTTTCAAGCGGTAATTGGGCATTCCCTGGGAGGAATGGCTACCTTAAGAGCAGTAAAAGAAGGCCTAAAAACCGAAAAACTTGTACTAATAGGTACAGCCAACAGTATAACCCATATTATTAGGGAATTTGCACGAAACCTTAAGATGAATCAAGAAGTTGCCGATAGGATGAAAGCCCATTTCGATAAAAAATATGAGATTGATATGGATAGTTATTCGGGTGCTGTTTCAGCTAAAGAGGTGAAAATATCCAGCCTTATTATTCATGATAAAGATGATGTAGATGTTGAACTTTCTTCAGCATACGAGCTTCAGGAAGCATTAGAAAATAGCGAACTTTTTTTAACCGAAGGGCTTGGTCACAGGCGCATTCTGGGTGATAAAAAAGTAATTAACAAAATCACAACGTTCATCACGGTATAATCTTTGTACTTTTAAATAAAAAGCCCAAACAGGCCATCTAAAACAGAACGAATTCCACCTATTTAATGAAAGAATTGGAACGTCAATTAAATTTTTAAGCAAATGAAAAAGATAATACCTCTATTACTCGCGGCATTTATTATTAGTTGCCAGGGTAATGCTCAAAAAGAAAATGATCAACAAAAGCAACAAGAGAAATTCGAGGTTAACAAAACCGAGAAAGAATGGAGAGCCGAACTTACCGACGCGGAATTTAGTGTACTGCGCAAAGCAGGAACCGAACCTGCATTTTCCAGTCCTTTAAACGATATTAAAGAGGCGGGAACTTTTGTTTGCGCAGCCTGCGGTAACGAGGTTTACAAAACCGAAAATAAATTTATGAGTGGAACCGGTTGGCCAAGTTTTGACCGCCCCATAAAAGGGGGTGTTGGTATGGGAACCGATAGTAAATTGGGATATCAAAGAGATGAAATTTATTGCGCCCGTTGCGGAGGCCATTTAGGTCACGTATTTGATGATGGACCAAGGGAAACTACCGGAAAGAGATATTGCATGAACGGAATTGCTATGGAATTTATTCCGGAAGAAAAGTAAAACCAGCATGATGCTGGACTCAGAAATAATTTCAACATAGATTGCGGAAATAACAAAGAAAATATAAGATTTCCGTCTTTACTGAAAGAAATTCAGCACAAGCTACGGAAATGACAAAGACTAAAACAGATGAAAAAGTACAGTATAGAAAAACCGGAAGCCCAATGGAAGGAAGAACTTTCTGAGGAGCAATACCGTGTATTGAGAAAAAAAGGCACAGAAGCCCCGAATACGGGTGAATATAATATGCAGTTTGAAGATGGCGAATATTTTTGTGCCGGTTGCGGTGAAAAATTATTTGACAGCAAAGCCAAATTCGACCACGGTTGTGGCTGGCCTAGTTTTGATAAGGCTATAGATGGTAAGGTAGAATATGTGCAAGATAAAACTTTTGGCATGATTAGAACTGAAATACTCTGTGCTAACTGCGGTGGCCATTTAGGCCATGTTTTTGACGACGGACCTACAGAAACGGGTCAACGCTATTGTATAAATTCTGCCAGTATGAATTTTAATAAATAATAACTTAACACCTATAATTATGAAGAAGATATTTTCAATTTTATTTATGTCAGCCTTTTTATTTACCGCTTGTTCCACTGATGGCGACCGCGGACCGCAAGGTCCTCAGGGACCAGAAGGACCTCCCGGTGACGGTGGTTTGGTTGGGACCGCATTGGAGTTTGAAGGAATTAACTTAAATGAAGACAATGATTACAGTTTCTATGTTGATTTTGATGACCAAGGGATTGAAGTTCTGGAAAGTGATGTGGTATTGGTTTATCTAAAAGATGGGGAAGCCGGCACAGCTGGAGATGACAACCTACCTGTAGAAATATTTAGACCCCTACCCCAAACTTATTATGTGGATTCTGGTGAAATACAATATAATTACGAATTTACATTTTTCGAAACCTGGTTTTTTATGGAAGGTACCGCAGATTTTAATGCTTTAGATGATAATTTCACCCAGAACCAGGTGATTAGAATTGTTGTAGTACCAGCTGGCTTTGCCGAGAATACGAAGGTGAATATTTCCAGCTATAATGCGGTTATGAACGCTTTAGATTTAAAAGAAACCGATATTAAAAAGATGGGAACACTTAAGAATTAATTTCCAATTTGAGAAAGAAGATTTTATTCAGACCACACAGGTTTTAAAACCTGTGTGGTCTTTTCTTTTATGCATCTTTTTTCTTTCCCGGCATACTCTTCGCTAAAACTTTCAGTTTAATTGATTATTCCTTAAATTC
>Ga0209414_1000892_pt1 | contig 14431 bp, 13 predicted proteins | sample LakVidmifraction_4_FD_181154 | JGI IMG/M metagenome (GOLD analysis project Ga0209414, IMG submission 181154) | Hypersaline microbial communities from Lake Vida, Antarctica - Brine Hole Two &gt;0.2 micron (SPAdes) (version 2) | ecosystem: Environmental > Aquatic > Non-marine Saline and Alkaline >... | reverse complement strand
TGGCGAAAATATAGTCGCCGAAATGAAGACCTTAATAACCCAAAATCAGCCGGTAATTATTGGTGCAGTATTGTCTCTGGAATTTGGCAAAACCGATAGTTTTGGACTCAGTGCTTACCGCGAACATCAGGTAGATTACAATTCGGTAACCTGCCACGCGATGCTGGTGGTTGGGTTTAATAATGAATTTCAAGCTTTTAAAGTAGTGAATTCCTGGGGTAAATCCTGGGGTGATAATGGTTTTGCCTGGATAGATTATAAAGCTTTTGAAAATGTTTTGAATGAAAATGCCGATTTTAGAGTTATTAACCAGGCCTATGTGGCTTATGATCTTTAAATGGGTTGTCGGTTCTCAGTTATCTGTTCTCGTCATTGCGAAGAACGAAACGATGCGGCAATCTGCTGTTGCCAGTACTCTGTTGTGGGGTCTCGGTTAGTCAAATGTTTGGGGGTTGAGGTTAACGAATTCAACATTCTTATAATTATGAAACTTTGAATTGTCCCAATTAAGGGATTTTCCACATTTCTGCCAGACAAAGTTTTTTAATTATTAGTTTGTCCTAACTTTGCAATTATGGAAAAAAACCGGGTTTCACATACGCTAAAAGAATATTTTGGATACGATAGTTTTAGACCGCTTCAGGAGAAAATCGTGAATTCGGTTTTTGAAGGAAAAGACAACCTGGTTATTATGCCTACCGGTGGCGGCAAGTCTATTTGTTATCAGCTACCCGCCATATTATTACCGGAAATTACCCTGGTAATCTCTCCGCTTATCGCTTTAATGAAAGACCAGGTTGACGGACTTACAGCTAACGGTGTGCCGGCTGCTTTCTTAAACAGTAGTCAAACGGCAAATCAGCAACAGGAAATCTTCAAAAAAATAGACACCAAAGAACTGAAACTTTTATATGTGGCTCCAGAAAGTTTGCAGTTTGTAGATCGGTTTATGACCGATGGCAAGATAAGTTTGATCGCTGTAGATGAAGCCCATTGTATTTCCAGCTGGGGCCACGATTTTCGCCCCGCATACACCCAACTGGGATACCTGAAAAACCGCTTTCCCACTACCCCAATGATGGCGCTCACCGCCACTGCCGATAAGGCTACGCGGGAAGATATTTGCCGACAACTAAATATTCCCAGGGCCGAAAAACACATCGCTTCTTTTGACCGTAAAAACCTTAGTCTAGATGTTCGCCCGGGCTTAAAACGTTTTGAGCAGATTAGCAATTTTGTAAAAAACAGAAAAAAGGAAAGTGGGATTATTTATTGTTTAAGCAGAAAAAACACCGAAGAACTCGCTAAAAAACTGCAACATAAAGGTTTTGAAGCGAAGGCCTATCACGCCGGATTAGCCGCAGATAAACGTATTAAAATTCAGGATGATTTTATCAATGATCATTCAAAAATTATCTGTGCCACCATCGCTTTTGGGATGGGCATAGACAAATCTAATATTCGCTGGGTGATTCATTATAATATGCCCAAAAATCTGGAGGGATATTATCAGGAAATTGGTCGTGCCGGCAGGGATGGATTACCGTCCGATACGCTTCTTTTTCACAGCTATGCCGATGTAGTACAACTTCAAAAATTCGCATCCAATTCCGGGAACGAAGAGGTACAACTGGCAAAGTTAGATCGCATGAAGCAGTATTCTGAAGCCTTAAGCTGCCGAAGAAAAATATTGCTCAGTTACTTTGGGGAATTAAAACAGGAAGATTGCGGAAATTGTGACATCTGTAAAAATCCGCCGCAATTTTTTGATGGAACACTTATCGCACAAAAAGCGCTTTCCTGTATTTTTAGGTTAAAGGAAAATGAGCCTATCACTGTGATTATAGATGTATTGCGAGGTTCACAAAACGAAGCGGTTATTAGTAAAAATTATCAGCAAATAAAAACTTTTGGTATTGGAAAAGACGTTTCCTGGCATCACTGGCAACAATACATTATTCAGCTTATAAATTTAGGCCTTGTGGAAATCGCTTTTCATCGTAAAAATAATTTACAGCTTACCTCTCTGGCCAGAATGGTGCTTTTTGAAGGAGAAAAAGTGCAATTGGCAGAGGTGCCAGACCGCAAAAAGATAAAACGCCGGGATGAAATTGAAACTTCAGAAAAAACTACAGAGAACTCCCTTTTTGAAAAACTTAGGCAATTGCGTTTAAAAATCGCCAGGGAAGAAGAAATCCCGGCTTACCTTATCTTTAATGATGCCACGCTGAAAGAAATGGAAAAATCCAGACCGATGACTGATGATGATTTTCTACAGATAAATGGCGTGGGAAAACAAAAAATGCAAGATTACGGCTACGATTTTATAAAGGAAATCATAGCTTTTAGCAAGGAAAAAAGAACCGTTAAAAAGACTAAAAAGGCTAATACCTATAATGCTACGTTAGAATTATTAAAAAAGGATTTAAGCCTGGAAGAAATCGCTAAAGAAAGGGGGCTTGCGCTTACCACCATTTACTCCCATTTGGCCAAATTATATAGCGAAAATGAAGCCGTAAATCCTGAAAAATATATCTCTAAAGCCGATTTAAAATCGATAGCAAAAGCTCGTAAAGAGCTTGGCCAAACTGAAGCCCTTAAGCCTTATTTTGATCATTTTGAAGAAGCGATAGATTATGGTACCATAAGACTGGGGCTGGCTGTTTTGGAAAAAGAAGAAGTGAAAGTTTAATCTCAACTTGGACGCACCCATTTGTGAGCATCAAAAATATTGACAAAACTTAATCGCAATAGGATATTGAGTTTAATTTCATGAATATTCCAGGTTAATCCCACCAGTGGGTCTAATTCCCCCCGATCCTCTGGGACGAAATTGAAAATTATTTCAGAATTATAACTCACTGGGTTTGCCCCAAAATATTTTAATAATCTTCCAGACCAATTTTATTAAGCAGTAATCCAGAAGCCGGGACTATATAATCCATTTGCATAGCTACCTCGGGTTTAAGACTGTTTTCAATGTCTTCTAAACTCAGTTCTCCTTTTCCCAGCAAAAGTAAAGCGCCCATCATTAACCGCACCTGATGTCTTAAAAATCCGGCGCTGTGAATATGGAATATGTAGGATTGCTCCGGGAAAAAACTTGCCGTAATTTCGGTATTTTCTATCAATTCTGACTTTATAATTTCGCGATCAAAAGTACTATTCTCAGATACCCTAACACAGTAATTTCTAAAGTGATGTTTCCCTTCAAAAAGCCTTGCGCCTTTTTTCATTAATTCAATATCAAGGTCAAACTGAAAGTTCGCCATTAAAGAAGCACAAAAAGGATGGTTTTTCTCTCCAAAACTAAACAGGTAAGCATATTCCTTTAACTTTGGATGCTGAATGATATTAAATTTAGCATCTACTTCTGTTACCGCGGTGGCCCTAATATCTTGAGGTAAATTAATATTAAAAAGTTTTAAAAATTCATCCAGGTTCTGCAAAGGTTCATAATCAAGAAAAAGCTCAAAAGCCGATTCCTGTGCCGAGACCATGGCATCTGTTCGGCTGGTGCCTAAAATTTTAAATTTAGCTTCAGGCAAAGCATATCTTAAAGTTTTTCCAATAAGTCCTTCTACCGTTTTTACATTGGGCTGTTTTTGCCAACCATGTAAGCGGTAACCTAAATATTGAATTTTAATTAGATAGAAATATCGTTTGGGTTGCAAATTGATCCTGTTTTCAGAAATTAATTGTCTTTTTTGTAAGCCCTACCGTTGACGTATTTTTATAAGTGTCTGATTTTTAAAAATTGAATCACTTTAAAACATATTCAATTTAGCGCGCTTGTTGGGTTTCTGCAGTATAATGCTGGTAATCGCAACGTATCTCAAAATCAAAAAAAAGTAGCCACGAATTCACGAATATTTTTAATTGGTGTATTCGTGGCAAAAATTATTTTATCTACTTAGCTTGAGTCACGTTAAATTATGTCATTTTCCACTTCCAATAAAATTTTTTATGTCTATCCCGACTCGTCTTTTAAATTTTTCAAAATTCTCGTTCTTTATTAAGTTCTTCCATGGCTTCAATTTCTTCCTCTGGAATTACTTTTAGAAAAGATGAGTGTTGCTCTATGGCATATTCCAGTTTACTTACAATATCTTCTACAGATTCATTTTCATAATCTATTTGTAGCGGCTCTTTTATCTGCATAGTTTGTAAAACACCCCGTTTTTTTATTCTAATGCCCTTTTTATCAAAAGAACGTCGAAATCCGTCAATAACAATAGGAATCACTATAGGTTTATACTGTTTAATTATATGCGCAGTACCCTTTCTAATGGGCTTAAAAGGAGTAGTGGTTCCCTGGGGAAAAGTAATCACCCAACCATCATTTAGGGCTATTCCAATATTTTTAGTATCGTTGGGATTCACTTTTCGTTCCACATCCTCCCCTTTCGCCCGCCAGGTGCGTGCTATACTAACCGAACCGCCATAAGCCATAATTCTGGACAATAACCCGGAGTCCATGGTTTCTTTCGCAGCAATATAATACACGTTTAATTTTGGGTGCCACATGTAGCCCACATTTTTAATGGAATCCAGCCTTCCGCTCAAACTAGCGTTAAATACATGGAACATGGCGGCAACATCGGCAAAATAAGTCTGGTGGTTAGATACAAAAAGCACATTTTTATCTGGTAGGTTTTTAATAATCTCGGAGCCTTCAATACTCAATTCATTGAACCCACAATAGCGACGATGCGTGAGTAACCCAAAAATTCGGATAAGCCACTTCTTTAAAAATAAAATATGTCCGAATGGATTTCTTTTAAACAATCCCATAGTTCTAATTTCTGTTCTTATTCCTTAAAAATATCGGTATAAAATATTGATAAATATTTCCGAAAAAACTAGGTCGCGTAAATATAGTAAAATCTCTCGGGGCAAGCCCGCCTGAATTCATCCCGATAATTATCGGGACGGGCAGGCATCGGAGCTCTCGATAATAATAATAATAGAGATTAAATCTCACTTAGTGAGTGATATTTAAAAACTTTTCCTAAAAATCTCTCTTATTTCATTTAGCATCATACCTGTAGCACCCCAAACAATTTGATCGTTAAGTTTAAAGGCCGGTACTAGCATTTTTTTCAAATAACTGGTACTTAGTTCCTCTTTCACAAAATTAGCATCATTTAAAAAGTGGTCTAGATTTACTTCTAAAATACGTTCTACTTCACTTTCTTGTGGGATTAAAGTAGGTGTATTTTCCAGTAGCCCCAAATAAGGTTGCACCCAAAAATTACTCGGGGGAATGTATAATCTGGTAAGTTTTTTTATAACTTCAATACGATCTCGCGGAATTCCAACTTCTTCTTCGGTTTCCCGTAAGGCGGTTTGTTGCAAATTCTCATCTTCCGGCTCTACCCGGCCACCGGGAAAACCTATTTGATTAGAATGTACGCCTTTATATTTTTTTCTTAAGATAAGAACCAAATACGTTTTTCCCGAAATATTGGGATAAAAAACAGCCATTACCCCAGCCTCACTAGGTTTTAAATCTTTTATATTAAGATTCTCCATCGCTGCCCGCCTATTTCCCGGTATTAATTTATGATGCGCCTTTTCTCCCGGTAGTACTATTTTTTTTAAATTTGGTATCTTATTTTTAAAATCCTGAAAATCCATGAGAATCGCAATTTTTATAATGTTCTTTTTCTGTATTCTTTTTTTTGCAAGTTGTGAAGATAAGGAATCTTCCAGTAAAAAAACTCCCGAAACACAAGAAGCACCTCTAAAAGCAAGTCAGACAGAATTAGATTCTTTGAAGGCTAAATACGGGGATAAAGAGGAAATATCTCAAAATACAGATGAGACCAAAGATGATCGGTTTCCTATTCCGCAAGAAAAACTTATTCCTTTTTTAACGCAGTACGGGAAAGAGAATCCAGAAACCCGGGTGCGAATTATTACTAATTTTGGAAATATTGAAGTAAAACTTTTTAGGGACACCCCGCTGCATCGCGCTAATTTTATTATGCTGGTAAAGAAGGATTATTTTAACGATACCTTCTTCCATCGGATTGCCCCGGGCTTTGTGATTCAGGGTGGGAATTCAGACAATAAAGCAACACCCCGCCAAAGATCGGATATTGGGAATTACCTAATTCCCAGCGAATTTGATGCCGGCCATAAACATACTTATGGCGCATTTTCAGCAGCAAAATACAGTGAACAAAATGTTAGTAAAGCTTCATCTCCATTCGAATTTTTTATTGTTATGGACAAAAATGGAACGCCGCACCTTAACAACGATCACACTGTTTTTGGTCGAGTAACCAAAGGGATGGAAGTAGCCGAAAAAATTGCAAAAGTGAAAACCGGTCAATCTGAATGGCCTATAGACAATGTAGAAATGGAGCTTGAGATTATTAAATAGACCACTTTAGACTATAAAGCATTTGACAATGGGCAGTTAGGCAAATACTGCCAACTGAGACTGCTCACTGCATACCCTCCCAGGGGTTACGCGCGTTGGGTATAATAATTATAATCGGTAATTACCTGCTGTATGAAGTGCATAGGAGATTCCTCTGGCTTTGTCTCCAATAATGCCGAGACTTTTTCTGAAAGCGTTAAAATAAGTTGGTGATTATTTTCCCTTTTAGCTTTTTGATAAAGATTTTTAATATTCTGAACATCGGTATCCTTTAGCACACTTACCTGTGGATATTTAGGTTGATGATTTTCTGGCACATCTACCGCCAAACTTCTATGAATGTTTGTTCTGGGTTTTTCAGAAATCACCGTGGTTTTTGCCGCGAGATCGCCCAGCCGTTGTCCTTTTCCGTTTAACAAAATACTCACCACGGCAATGGCGCCACTACTTAAGGTGATATCTATAAACCGAAGTAACCATCTAATTAAATATTCGGCAAAAGCAGGCCGCGAACCATCAAGTTTAACCACTCTAATTTGTAAAGCCGCCTTTCCAGGGGTTTGTCCGTTATACAAACTTTCCCATAAAATATAATATAACAGGGAAGGCAGCCCCATAACTACGTAATACACCCATTGCCCAGAACCATCCAAACCGGTACCGGCCAAAGCCAGGGAACTAATAACGGCATAAAGTCCTATTATGAAACCATCTACGATAAAAGCGAGAATTCGATCTCCCACACTCGCAACATTTTGAAAAATACTTATATTTTGAGCGGTTTCAATTTGAAAATTATCCATTTAATCTGTTTCTTTGATCTTTAATAATAAAAAATATGCGTGAGGCTGCATTTGTGAAGCAAAATAAGGATAAATGGCTGAAGTTTGAAAGCCTGCTTCAAAATAAAAACAAACTGCAGCCGCAAAAGCTGTCAGATATTTATATAGAAATTAGCGATCATCTTAGCTATGCAAAAACTTTTTATCCTAAAAGCAATACAACCACTTATTTAAACCAGTTAGCTGCTTCGGCACACCAAAAGATCTACAAGAATAAAAAAGAATCCAAAAACCGGATTTTCACTTTTTATACCAAAGAATTTCCATTGTTTTTTTATAGATTTCAAAAACAATTATTACTGGCATTTCTTATTTTTGCGCTTTTCTCTGCTGCAGGAGCCTTCTCTGCCGCTTCCGATCATACTTTTGTTCGCAGCATTCTTGGCGATGCCTACGTGAATATGACCCTGCAAAATATTGCTGAAGGCGATCCTATGGCGGTCTATAAGAAAATGGCCGAAACCGATATGTTTCTCGGCATCACCATTAACAATATTCGGGTGGCGCTCATGGCCTTTAGCCTTGGGATCCTGGCCGGCATAGGAACGGTGTTCATGCTCATGCAAAACGCGGTAATGCTGGGCTCTTTTCAGTATTTTTTCTACGAACAGGGCTTACTATGGGAATCGGCCAGAACAATTTGGATTCACGGCACTATAGAAATATCAGTAATTATTATTGCTGGCTGCGCCGGACTGGTAGTAGGAAAAAGCATGCTTTTTCCCGGCACTTACAGCCGAATAACTTCTTTTATTAAAGGCGTAAAAAATGGTTTAAAAATCGTGATAAGCACCATTCCGTTTTTTATCTTAGCCGGCTTTCTGGAAGGTTTTGTTACCAGACAAACCCAAATGCCAGATTGGCTCGCTATTGTTATTATTAGCCTTTCTTTATTTCTAATATTATTTTATTATATATTTTATCCCATTTACCTACATAAAAAACAAACTATTAATGAACCAGGAGCCTATTAATTTTAAAGAACAGCGAGAGCTGGGAGACATAATTAGCTATACTTTTAAATTTATAAGAGAAAATTATAAGACGTATTTTACAAGCATGATCAAAATTATTTGGCCTGCTTTTCTGTTGTTAATAGCTGCCGTTACTTATTACGCCTACTCCACCGTAGGTAATTCCTTAATGTTCACCGGAGACCAAGGAGGCACCTTTTTTATAGGTTTTGGGTTTCTTATGCTTGGTTTGCTTCTATACTATGCGGTCTTAAATGTCGCTGCTTTCAATTTTATTAAATCCTATATAAAGAATCAAGGCGAAGTAAAACATCAGGAGATTAAAGAAGGAGTAAAAAGGGATCTCGGTAAAATGTTTGGAATGGGCGCAGTGACCTGGCTTCTCATTTTTGCCGGTCTTATTATCTTTATTCTTCCAGGTATTTACCTAAGCGTACCCTTAACCATAGCCGCGGCAGTGTTGGTTTTTAAAGATGAAGGCATTGGCGTTAGCATTTCTGAAGGTTTTCACCTGGTTAAAAATAACTGGTGGATGAGTTTTATAAGCCTCTTTCTCATTTGGCTTATCGTTTATATTATTAGCCTTGTTTTTCAACTTCCCGTGTTAATTTACAGCATCGTAAAAATGGTGACCGTTATGGATAAAGGAGCCTCGGCTGCCAATGTTTCAGAAATTTTCGATTGGGTTTATTTAACCTTAACCGTCATCGCCTCTGCTATTCAATATTTACTCTACGCCATCACTCCGGTAGGTGTCGCTTTTGTTTATTACAACCTCAACGAGCAGAAATACGATACCGGTGCTTACGAGAGTATTGATAACCTGGGGAAGAACGAGTAAACTACTTCGGGGCAAGCCCGCCTGAATGAATTCAATTCGGGCAGGCGTCGGAGCTCCCGAAAATAATCGGGATCAAATCTCACTTAGTGAGTAAATCCAATAAAAGTCTGTCATGACTAAGTTTCTATTGATTGTAAATTTATTTTTCTTCGGAAACCTTTTTCCGCAGACTGTTTCTGATTCGTCAGAAGTAAGTACTGCAACGCAAAAGTTAGCGCTGAAAGAAATTGAATTTGATTCGGAAAAAATTGAAACTTACAAAACAGACGAAGCCTTTGAATACTTAGATAGCATTGAAAAAGATTCCTGGTGGACCCGTTTTAAACGCTGGCTCCAACTTAAGTATCAATCCTTTTTAAACTGGTTATTCGGCGAGTATGAACCCAGCGGATTTTGGCTTGCCGTATTAAAAATTTTACCCTACTTATTACTCATTGTGGTTATAAGCCTTCTTATCTGGCTCTTTATAAGATTAAACCCGGCCAATGCGGTTATGGAAGAACCCATGAAGGCCAGGGTAAACCTGCAAAAAGAAGAGGAGCTGGTGCAATCTGCAGATATTTCTGCTTTAATTCAAGAAGCTATTCAGAAAGAAGATTATAGGTTGGCTGTACGTTACCTCTATTTAAAAAGTTTGCAGGAATTAGACCAAAATGAATTTATTTCATACAAATTTCAAAAAACCAATGAAGATTATATCAACGAAATAGAGCAGCCTAAAATAAACAGGCAATTCACAAAAATAACCCGGCTTTACGATTTTATTTGGTATGGAGCATTCCAGCTCTCTAAAGCCCGGTTTAAGAAAGTGCAAGCAGAATTTGTCGAGATGGAAAATAGTTTAAAAAGCGGTAATAATGAGTAGGACTTCCAAGATCTTTTTCGGCTTTTTCCTATTGTTAATCGTCTTATTAACCTACCTGGAAGCCACAGAACCAAAACCAGTAAACTGGACGCCCAGCTATACCGCCAGTGATAAAATTCCGCTGGGAAGTTTTGTTTTCTACAAAAGCTGGAAGCAAGCCGAAACCCGTGAAATAAAAGAAGTGCAAATCCCTCCCTTCGAAAAATTTAGCGATAGTTTAGAAAACGGCAGTTATTTCTTTTTAAATAATGCGGTGAATTTTGATCCCGATGAATTAGATAAAATATTAAGCTGGGTAAGTAAGGGAAATCAATTATTTATTTCGGCCCGCGGAATTAGCGCCAAGCTACTAGACACCCTTCATTTAGAAACCAGACTTCTCACCCCCACAGACGATCTTAGCTCTAAACCAAAACTTAATTTTAAAGATTCCAGATTAAAAACCCAGCAGGATTTTCAATTCATCAATGAGTTTACTGCAATGTATTTTAAGGAAAAAGATAGTGCCAGCATTACAGTACTTGGGGATTTAAGAATCAATAAGAAAGAAGAGAAGGCAGAACGAAAACCGAACTTTATAAGCGCTAATTTTGGCGAGGGTAAAATATTTCTTCACAGTACCCCGGAAGCTTTTGGGAATTATTTTTTACTCACCGAACAAAACTATCGTTATTCCGAAAATGTACTGGCTTACCTAAATAAAGAAGCTCCCCTATTTTGGGATACCTATTACAAAGCCGGAAAAACTATTTATTCTTCCCCATTATATATTTTACTTAGCAACAACCGCTTAAAATGGGCGTATTATTTTTTACTCGCCGGCTGTGTGTTGTTTATTATTTTTGAAGGAAAACGAAAACAGCGTGCGATTCCCGTGGTGAAACCTTTAAAAAACCAAAGCTACGAATATGCAAAAACCGTAGGAGATCTCTATTTGGAAGAAAAAGAATACCAAGAATTAATTAATAAGAAAATCGACTTGTTTCTAGAATATATCAGAAGCAATTATAAGCTTTCTACAAAAAAACAAGACGAAGAATTCCATACCTTGCTGGCGTCCAAAAGTGGCAATAGCAAGACAGAAGGCAAGAAATTATTTAAAAAGATGGAAAGCTTGTCTAATAATACCACAGCCGGAAAAACAGCATTTTTTGAACTGTCTGAAGCTATAAATAATTATAAAAATCCGAAAAATGGAAAATCCGAAAAATAAAGAATCTGGAGACATTCCCGAAAGGCATGAAGGGGAAAATAATTTTGAAAATCAAGACACACCTCAGGATGCTGAACCCGCTAGAGGGAATAAAGAAACCGCAGCTATAAATTTTGACAGCCGTATTCCGCTGGACGATCTAAAAAACGCGGTTTCAAAACTAAAAGCCCAACTGGGAAAAGTAATTGTAGGACAACAGGATTTCGTAGAGCTGTTAATTGCGGGATTACTTTCTAACGGCCATGTGTTGATAGAAGGTGTGCCGGGCGTTGCCAAAACCCTAACCGCGAAGCTCTTTGCCAAAAGTCTCGCTACCGATTTTAGCCGAATACAATTCACGCCAGATTTGATGCCCAGCGATGTTTTGGGAACTTCGATATTAAATTCCCGGGAAGGGGAATTCGAGTTTAAACCCGGACCCATTTTTTCGAATATCGTTCTCATCGATGAGATAAATAGAGCTCCTGCAAAGACGCAAGCCGCTTTATTTGAAGTTATGGAAGAACGGCAAATCACCATAGATGGGAAGCAACACGATCTGGACGCTCCTTTTATGGTCTTGGCAACTCAAAATCCCATTGAACAGGAAGGCACCTATGCCCTACCCGAAGCTCAATTAGATCGGTTTTTATTTAAAATAGAAGTAGGTTACCCAAGTGCCGAAGACGAGGTGAATATTCTTAAAACACACCACGAACGCAAAGGAAACCTACCTATTAACCAGATTGAAGCGGTGTTGAGTCCTGATAACCTTGCTGAACTTAAAAGCCAGATCCAGGAGATTATCGTGGAAGAAAAATTAATGCATTACATAGCGAATATAGTAGGTAAAACCCGTAACCACTCCCATGTTTATCTTGGCGCTTCCCCAAGGGCTTCTATCGCGGTTATGAATGCTTCCAAGGCTTTTGCTGCTATCCAGGGAAGGGATTTTGTGATTCCCGAAGACATCAAAAAAGCGCTAAATCCTGTTTTGGCACACCGACTTATTATAAGCCCAGATCGCGAAATGGAGGGTATTACCGCTAAAGAAGTGATAGAAATGATTTCTAATTCAGTTGAAATTCCACGCTAGTGCTCAAATTTTTAAAATCTTTATACCTAAGTACACGGTTTTTTTATGCGATTTTCGTCATCGCGCTATTATTCCTGTTTTCTTATTGGTTTGATTTTTTATATGCGCCCACCTGGGTTCTCAGCATAATTCTCCTGTTTCTTTTTTTGGCAGATACTGTGAGTCTCTATAAAAATAAAGGAACGCAAGCAGAACGAATCCTTCCGAAGAAGTTTTCAAATTCAGATAAAAATGAAGTGGAAATTCACATTGAAAACAACTACCGGTTTTCGGTTTTTTGCGAACTCATAGACGAAATTCCTGTACAATTTCAAAAACGGGATTTTTTAAAGGAGCTTAAAGTTTCTTCCGGCACCACAGAGAAATTTAGGTATTTCCTAAGACCGGTGGAACGCGGCGAATATTACTTCGGAAAATTAAATATCTATACCCGCACAAAAATCGGACTTGCCAAACGAAGAACTATTTTTGGGGACCAGCAAATGCTTAAAGTATATCCTTCATTTATTCAGATGAAAAAACTGGATTTTCTCGCTATAGATAATCGTTTATCCCAACCCGGATTAAAAAAAATAAGAAGGATTGGCCATACTATGGAGTTTGAGCAGATAAAAGAATATGTGCCGGGAGACGATATTAGGACTATAAATTGGAAAGCCACCGCCAAACAGGGAGAATTGATGGTTAACCAATTTCAGGATGAAAAGGCGCAACCCGTTTACTCATTAATAGATACCGGCCGGGTAATGAAAATGCCTTTTAAAGGACTTAGCTTATTGGATTATGCGATTAATAGCAGTCTTGCATTTTCTAATATTGCCCTTAAAAAGAAGGACAAAGTGGGTTTAATCTCCTTTTCTTCTAAAATTGAGGGCATTCTTAAAGCCAATTCCCGGTTAAGTCAACTTCAGCAAATTATGGAGCGCTTGTACAATATCCAAACCCGGTTTCCAGACTCCGATTTTAATATGCTCTATACCAATTTGCGAAAAAGGGTCACCCAGCGAAGTTTGCTGATGCTCTATACCAATTTTGAACATATTTCGGCTTTAAAACGACAGCTTCCCTATCTAAAAGCCATCAATAAAAAACACGTTTTAGTAGTTATTTTTTTTGAAAATACTGAAATGGATAAAATTATTTCTTCCCAGCCCGAAAACTCTACGGGAATGGCCCACCAGGTAATCGCTGAAAATTTTGTGCAACAGAAAAAACTGATGGCTGCCGAGCTTCGCGCTCATGGAATAAACACTTTATTGACCAAACCCGAGGAGCTAAGTGTAAATAGTATCAATAAATATTTAGAGATAAAAGCTCGCGGAATTTTATAGGATCGATTTAGTAAGTCCCAGGACTATTTTTCTGCCACAAATTCACGAATATTCTATTCAATGATTAGTGAATGATGGCTTTTCCTAGAATAACCAGACCTCACAGGTTTCAAAAACCTGTTATGAAAATTATCGCAATTATTTTTAGTCTGTTTCTTAGCAATATCGCTTTTGCTCAAGAAGGAGAAACAGGAAACATTACAGTGAGTGCAAAAGATTTAGGAACCAAGGAAGGGAAAGTATATTTTGGACTTTATACCGAAAATAACTTTATAAAAAGCGCTCCTTTAAAAGGAGAAGTAAGTGAAATTAAAGATGGAGTGGCCAGTGTAACTTTTACCGAAATACCGGCAGGTACTTATGCCATTACCAGCTATCACGACAAAAACGAAAATCAGAAAATGGATTTTGATAGCAATGGAATACCTACGGAAGATTATGGCGTATCTAATAATGAGATGAATTTATACGGTCCCCCGCTTTGGGAAGATGCGAAGTTTGACTTTGATGGTACGGAAAAGGAGCTTGAACTCATCTTTTAAATCAGTAGTGCCCGATAAAAACTTTTACGTACCTTATTTGGCTCTATTTTCAACACGTTTCACGCTTTTTTCAAAACTTTTGGGCTTGCTATTGAATATATCCCTAAGTTTCAACAAGGATAAAAACTGTTTATCAGTTAGTTACCATCAAGTCACCATCAAGTCTTTGTTCTTGATTCTATTAGCGCAGCGATCTTGTGTCTTTACCGGGCAACAGTATCTTTAAATAGGCAAAAACATACTTTTATTAATTAAGTATAGAAAAAACCAATACATTTGCAGCAACGATAATCTTTCAATCTCATGACGATTACACAACTGCATTATGTATTGGCGGTTGCCGAACAAAAGAACTTC
>Ga0209414_1000890_pt1 | contig 14435 bp, 38 predicted proteins | sample LakVidmifraction_4_FD_181154 | JGI IMG/M metagenome (GOLD analysis project Ga0209414, IMG submission 181154) | Hypersaline microbial communities from Lake Vida, Antarctica - Brine Hole Two &gt;0.2 micron (SPAdes) (version 2) | ecosystem: Environmental > Aquatic > Non-marine Saline and Alkaline >... | reverse complement strand
CTCCTGGACAAACTCGTAGATTAGTTTGGCCTTTTTACTGAGGTCAGTCTCTTCCTGAAAGCAAATTCCTTCTGCCATGATGTTGACAGCTTCCATTAGCTTTCCCTCTGTTAGGTAGCGGTAAAATTTCCACCACAACTTCTTCTTCCCCATTGCCCCGTGCAGGAGAGCGAAGCCGTTTGGGGTGGTGAAGTCTGGTCGGCCATAATTCAGCGTCATACAGAAATCCACCCAATCTGCATTACACTTACCGCAGAAAGGTTGGCTTATATTTGATGCTTCTTCATGCCAGCAAATTCCACAGAACTCTGCTAGCTCTTTATTCATATTGCCTCCTTGGTTCTAAATTGGCCAGCTAAAGGGGCTTTTACATCCACCGCATATTTGTTGTTCTTTAATGCCATCTCGCTCCACCTGTTGATTGCACGAGGGACAATAGAACGTCCACCACGCTTTTGCAAAAAACCTCGTTCCTGGATAAACTGATATTACTTTTTTCATTTGCTATTTTCCTTAATGGCTCGGTCATTGCGGCACAAAGTAACCGGCCATCAGTCCTCCATCTTATGCTCATATTTCTTCTTTCCTTATCGTTTAAACCAGTTTTCCTTACCCTTGATTTGAAGAGATAACTCATCATTATTCTCCTGGTATCTATCCCAATCCTCTCTATCAGTAAGGTAATACAAAATAGACATAGCAACCAAATCCAATTCTTTCCACATAGGATTTTTACCATAAGCTCTACCATACAAGTGTACCATATTGTTAGCGGTTGTTGCATGGCCTACAGACCTACAACTACGCAGAACCTTATGACACTTATTAAAATCTTCATATTCTTTGTTAAACTCTAGTATTGCCACAGGTTTCTTTAGCCCTCCCGATCTGCTAGGCTTGTAGCTAGGTTGCTAAAAGCTGTGTCTCGTTCCTTTTCAGTTGGGTAGTACCAACGAATTCCTAATCTAATCGCACCAGTATTCTCATCCTCATATCTAAGAAATACTATACAGTACTTACCATCATTACTTTCAATCTTAACTTGAGAAATATCTTTAGTGCGTATAATTGTGTGATCTTTCGATTCTGATACAACAAACATTGTAAGCTCCTTGAGCGGGGTTATAGCACGCTCTCGCATGTTATCCTATAGGCTGTTTATTTCGCTATAACCCCGCTAGTTTAAGTTTTTCGATAAACTACAGCAAATTCCTCATATTTATCTTTAGCAAACTTATGTTCTGGTAGTTCAAAATTGAAATTCTTTGCTAACCATTTCATAGTTGACGCTTGATATTGTGTCTTCATACCCTGAATGTTATACATCTTCCCGCGAGAATTGTAAAAACTTCTTGGAGGTCCGAGTGGATACTTAGAGGTGTATTGCTTAAAATCAGGCATCTTAACTGGTGAAGCATACTCTGGGGGATAATCCTTATATACTGGTGTATTATCTTTTTTTACCTTACAACTGCAACTTGGGCAGTTATCAGGCCCAAAATACTCAGTGCACATACTGCCGTTGTGAACATTACACTCAGTACAATTTTTACAACGAGTATTATCATCGGCTTTTTGCTTCTCTACTTTTGCTACTTTATCTTTAAATTCTGTTAAAAGTAGTTCCCTTTCTAAATCCTCATAAAGTTTTTTCAGTAAATAACTAACAGAAGACTCATCTATACATTCAGCATTTATCGTACTGCATACTCTGTAATTCTCAAGAGACATAATTACTTCATAGTTTCTATGCTCAACCTTATAGCTTACCTCTACCCTACTATCTTCATATGTTTTAGGGAATAAAGCAAAAATTTCATCATGACTTTTCTGCAACCTGTAATCTAGTAAGGCATTAGTATAAAGTGAATTATTAGTACTAGTACTAGCATTAGTATAAGTATATCCAGAAAAAGGTAGACTCTTCTCAATAAACCGAATGTTAGAGTTTTCTGTTAGAGGTGGGATTGTATTAGCCGCAACCCCCTCGGCTTCTAGAAATTTGCTTGGAAGTAATCAACAACCAGTTTCTTGGTAGCAAGATCAGTTGCCACATCAAATTCACTAACAGCAGTTTGATACCGGATGAGTTCAATCTCAGACAGTTCACGAGTAGCAACTGCACTTTGAGTACCAACACTCATAGTGACCAAGCGGCACAGGTGTTCTGCACAAAGAAACTCACCAAACGCACGTTTACTAATCTCAGTAGTAAGCGAACTACCTACCATCATTGCATTTTCCAGGGTATCACCATCAATACCATCAGCTAGAAAAACATCATTTTCAATTTTAACAACTTGCATTACTTTTACTCCTTAGTTAAGGAGAGCTTTCCACTCTCTCGTTGATTGTTATTCCTTTTAACCAAAACTTACATTATCCAGCATCTGGTTCAAATCATCAGAGGCTCCTTGAAGGGCATATATAAGGTCCCCAATCTTGAGCATATCTTTACGGAATTCATCTAGGCCGTCTAGTTGCTCATCTAATACCTCAAGATCTTGTTTAAGATCTTGATTCTCTATTTCCAGGTTTTCAATTTCTTTTTGAAGACCTCGCTCACGGTTACCATTACGAAACTCTTCTAGTTCCGCTTCAAGAGAAGAAACTTGTTCAGCTAAATTCATTTTTTAATCCTCCTTAATTGTTTATACACTATTATACCAATATTAAGTTAAAAAGTCAAGAGAAATTTTTATAATACTTCAGTAAGAATTCGGAAGGAGTCAAAAGAATTAAAGTCTTTTAATGCAACCTCAACTGGAATACCTTGTAGCTGGTCAACTGTCATTACCTTTGCATCAGATAGTAACTTAGCGACGTAGCGCATAATTTCATCAAATGCCTTACTTCGATCCTCTTCAGTCCATTGGCATTTATCACTACATTTAATAAGTTCAGGACTCCAGTAACACTCTGAAGTACCAATACCGCTGCCCTCAAAACTAAACTGGAAATGAATACCTAGCATAGCTTCCTGGTAACCACCTAAACCAAAACTAACTTTTGAAATTCTTCCTAATTTCTTTTCATTCCGCATAATAAATTTCCTGTACTCGGTTTAAATTCTTCAATATGCTTATTGGCGTATGCCCAGAAATCTTCTAGAGCTTTTCTTTCTTGCTCCACAGCATCTGTCCGTCTCTTAGGGCATGAATCAGGTAGCCAAAGTTTTTTATCTTTCAGTTTTGATTTAGCCATTTTAACAATAACTCCTTAAGGCCATACATAAGTATCCCAAACATACTACCAGCAGAACCTGACAGTACTCCTTGAAAAATAAGATGAGCATAATTTCTATTCCTCACACAAGTATCCCAAAAACTATCCTTACCAATTATAATAATTTTATAGTCTCTTACAAAAAATAGAACACCTAAAATAAAACCTAATAGTATAAATAATAGCATAATTCTCCTTTTTGCAACTTTTCAAGATAATTAAGACGTGCCATCTTACCGTTATATCCCAGGTGTACTAGGAATATCTCCTTACGATGATTCATCTTTAGTTTATCAATCTCCCTCTCTTCTTTAGTCATTTTTTAATCCTCACATGCTTTACAAATATAATAAGCCATACCTAGAATACCTACTAATGTTCCTAGTATCATAGGAGCTTTAATGATTAAAACCCATAGAAATGTTAGCCCTATACCAAATAACATAAGGATTACTAGTAAAACAACCATTCTAATTAATATATGTTGACTGGTATCACCAAGAAACTCTTTTAATTCTTTCATTTAATCTCCCTGATTGTTTATAAACTATTATACCAATAATTAAGGGAAAAGTCAAGAGAAATTTTTAGAGTTCCTATTTTGTGATAGCTCGGCACCGAACGACACTATAAAAAGTTCTTGACAATTTTACCTCAGTGCGATATAATAATAAAATAATAAAAGGAGATTAAATGAAAAAATACATTATACTAAGTATGTTAGGCTTAACTGTATTAAGTGCCCCGGTCTATGCTAATGAATCTGAGGTAATAGATAAGGCAATGCGGGATGTTCTAGTGCATAAAAAGGACTCGATAGAACTACTTAGCCCTTATCAGATTAAAGTTTATGCCTATAAAATAGGGGCCCCTGTTAATTTAGGAGAGACTCTTAGAGCTATAACATTCTTAGAATCTAGGTGCGGGGCCGCAGGGCGCATCGGGGATAACGGAGTTGCTAGGGGTATTACTCAGATTCAAATCCCTACAGCTAAGTTTATCTTTAGTAAATTGATGGGATTTGAAAGGAAGTTCTCTAATAAAGAGATTAAGATGTTAATTACTAAAAATGATAAGCTAAATATAATAATGAGTAAGAATTATTTGGTTTACTTAATGAAGATGTTTAAGAATAAATGGTCTCATGGTTTACTGAGCTATAACATAGGCCCCGGTAATACTTTAAAACACGGTACTACGTTTGACCCCAATAACTATTTAGCTAAAGCTACACATTTTATTAATAAGTCAAGGTTATAAAAGTTCTTGACTTTTCATCTGAATATTGTTATAATAGTTTATAAACAATTAGGAGAGACTATGAATCAAGAGTTAGCGAAATTCTGCGGTATTCAGTGGCACAAGGAAATCAAAACGGAGAGTAAACTGTCTTGCTCTTGTGGGAAGACTTATGCATTTAGTGCGCCCGCCCATAAAGAGTTTATAGATTCGACAGCAAATAGCGAATTGCATAAAAGGTTTGCTTGCACAAACCCAGACTTCGCCGGCAAAGACTTTCACCTTCTGCATACTGCGATGGGGGAGACGGGACAGTGGGATAGACTTGGGGCTTTTTTGGCAGTTCATGATGAAGATTTTCCCTACGACAGTCTTTTAGCTGAAGTTGAGCTTCACCGCAGGTCCTTCGCAGAACAGGTTAAGATTATTCACGAGTTTATCAAGGAGGAGAGATTATGAATTTTAAATGTGGAAAATGTTTTGCAATTAGTTCTGCTAAGGCTTGGAATAAAGCAACAGTAGAATCTTATGACGAGGATATTGCAGAACTCGAAGACACGGAATGGCTTGGTGATTTTGCTTATACCTGTCCAGTTTGTAAAGAAGAAGATGCCAACCCCTCTCCCCAAGAGACTAATTAATGAAAGACTGTCCTTTAATTCTAGTTCCCGCCTATGGTGCCAAATATAATAGTGCCACGGACGCACTACACGCTTACCAGACGGGCAAGGATTTCAAAATCTTGGGTGGACCTTATACCTCTGTTCGTGATGAAAAACTATTAGTAGCTCAGTTTGGTGATATTTATATTCGCTGGACTTTAAATCAGTATGTGGAGGTAAATCAGTAATGCAGTGGTATATAGTTGAAGAAGATATGACTCTCACTAAGATTTCTACTGATTTTGCTTCTGAAACGGTCGCTTTAGATTGTCTTGAGGAAGTCTCTATTTCTTATTACAATAGGGCTTTTGTAAATAGTGCTAATTTACCTGTAATCATTCAAGGAAATGTAGGGCTTGAGGGGGCAATAGTATGAAATTATGTAAATACTGTAAGCATAGTATAGAGAGTACTGTTATTGTGTCTTGGGTACGTTGTAGTAAGTCTCTTAGAGCTGTAGATGTGGTTACTGGGGAACAACTTTTCAATTTTTGTAGTTATGCAAGACTCGACCCACATTGGCTTAGTTTATTACGAGGTAGTTGTGGTAAGCAGGGGAGATTATTCGAAAAAAAGTCTTGACAAAATACTCAGAAATTGTTATAAACAATTAGGAGAGACAAAAAATGTTAGTAACTTTACCGGAAAATGACTGGATGTGGGAGAGGGTAATTGAATTAGATACTTGTACTCGTGGAATTTGCATAGAGAGTTTTAGTAAAATTACTACTAATGATACTGATTTTTTAGATGCTGCTGATCTTCGTGCTATTGCAGATGCTTTGGATAACACCTAACAAGGGTTCGCCCCTAGGAGACAAAAATGCTGAAGGAAAAAGCTAAGTATGCAAAACGTTTTATGAATAAAGAGCACGACTATGAGTACCAGAAAGCTCGGCATCAGGTTCGTGACTTCGGAGCTACTCGTATGACCGTTACCGAATTGACTAGCGGGGTCCGACGTGCCCAAAAGCGTGCTAGCAAGGCAACTGGAGAAAAAGCGCTGATGTACCATTCGCAAGTCCAGGCATACGCAGACCGTTTGATGTGGTACTTGAAGTAAAAAAAGTTCTTGACATTTTATTTCAAACTTGGTATAATGAATTTAAGGAATTGGAAATCACTATAAACTATAGGAGTTTATCATGGGAAACTACTAAAATAAGTCAAACGGAGCATGACCAGTACTGAGGCTGCCGAATTCGGTATGTATGGTGCTAGCAATCTGGTCACTTAATAAAGGGTTTGAGATCACCCACCGGAGCCCGGAGCCTTGGGCCTCACTAAAACTAAAAGCTGTTATCCCTTTATTAAACTTTTTTAAGTTTAATAAGGGGTTTGAGATCACCCGCTGGAGCCCGGAGCCTTGGGCCTCACTAAAACTAAAAGCTGTTATCCCTTTATTAAACTTAAAAAAGTTCTTGACATTTCAATTGAAAAAGGTTATAATAGTAAATGGGGGAGGCGATTAGCCAGTGATAATCTTGAGGTATGGAGTCTCCATGGAACCCTCCCCCGTCATAAAAAATAAGACTTGACAAAATGCTCAAAAAAGGTTATAATAGTTTATAAGAAATTGGAAAAGGGTGTTTTGGGTTCGAATCCCATATTACAATATGGTTTGCATCCTTATCGTTTAAGGTAGATTAACTTATGGATTGGCTCTCCCTTAAATAGCCAGCTCCGAGCGTGTCGTTTGCGTTACCCGACGGTTAATGGTGGTAATCATTGCCCACCAATTTTAGAAGTGAGTCTTCTAAAAAATAAGACTTGACAAAATGCTCAAAAAAAGGTTATAATAGTTTATAAGAAATTGGGGATACGAGAGGTTAAATTCCACTCACTCATGCTGATAATTCAGTATTGGTATTCTCAAAACGCCCCCAACTATGGGTAAATAGTGGTAGTTCCGACCTTATTGGAGCCGCGTATAAGCTTGAGCGATACACAAGCCGGGTGCGTAACTAGAGTTCACCACCCTCAGTACTATTGATTCGTCATGGTGATGAAAAATGAATTCTAGTGGAGAGGCACTCACCGATGGGGCCAAAGATCCAAGGTAGTGTCCATACCTTGAGTAATGGAAGGTGGCCGCCTTGTCATTATTAAAAGAATCCTGGCGGATTCATGGACAGTCTTTAATTGTGGATAGACGGGTGATTCGTCGCCCTTCCACAAACTTGTGGATAGTAGATGGAACGGTAATTATTTATAATTGCAAGTTTACTACTACCACCAACTGTGGGTAGCCGGGTGATGTGTCGCTATCCACAAAAGTCCCACTATCAGGACTGGACTTTAAATATGAGGACTGATTGGTACTCATCTGACTACCACCAACCACTTACTTTAGGTATACTGTTATTACAGCGGTAAGTGCAAGGGTTAGAAAAGGCTCAGATGCCCAATAAGGTTTTCCTCCAAGTACCTTAAGGGCCTGGTGTTTTTCCTACCACTTCACCAGAAAATATAAAAAAGTAGGTAGCGTCTGGTATCAACGATATTAATACTGGCTTGCCCCTGGCTCAAGTCCGTGAACTCCAAGTGAGACACAGCTTAAGTGTTAGGCGGGAGAGTGGCTCGATAAGCTACTTCATGATGGTACTTAGTGGTTAACCGGCTCTTGAATGGGAGTGGTAACGAAAGTGTACTGAGGCTGGCCGACCTCTTCAAGCGTCTACAGGTGCTCTACCTAGCTATCGTAATGAAGCACGGGTAGAGCATTTCTGTATTTAATACTTGACATTTTCACTAAATATTGGTATAATAGTTTATAAACAATAAGGGGAGATAAAAAATGAAATGTCCTGAGTGTGGAAAGGCACATAGAAGTGAGAAAGTAGCCGGTCATTGTGATACGGTAATAGAGAATCAATGGGGTCATTATATCATCTTATGTCATAATATGCCTGGTGGAGTAACTGAAGAAAATTTAGCTACTTATAAGGTATTTAATTTGGAATATTTTCTTGAGGTAAAAGCTAAGAGGGAAGCTATGAAAAACTTCTATCAATTTAAGGGGTGGGACTAATGTGGTTACTAATTGATGATATGAGAGATCTAAACTGCGACGTTATTGCACGTAACGCCCACGCGGGGTTGCAGATGCTTAAGTCAGGTATATTCGATACAGTTTGCTTCGACCATGATCTGGGGGAGCACCAAGCAACTGGCTATGAAGTAATGTCTCATGCTTTTCGCCTTGATTATATGGGCGGGGTTGATCACGTTCAATTAGTTACCAGTAACCCTGTGGGGCGAAACAACATGGCCATGCTTTTAGTCGATCATGGGTATACTTCTACGGATGGTATTAATTATGTTCAAAATTAATCTTCACGCTCATTCACGCTACAGTGATGGTTCTAACACAATTAGAGATATGGCATTAGAATCTAAGCATCTTGGGTTTAGTGCTTGTGTTATAACTGACCATGTATATCCTAGTAGAAAAGGTATAACACATACAGTATCTTTAGATGAAGCTAAGTTTATTAAGGCTTTGATAGAAGCTAATGCAGTATCTAAAGAGTTGGATTACCCAGTAATTCTAGGAGCTGAGTTTGTAGTAAATTATGAGGAAATCCTGGTTTTCGGTACTGGTGCAATTTTATCTCTTCTAATCCTCCGAGATACAAATGGGACTATTAGTGTAGAAGATATAAGAGAGGCTAGAGCGAGCTATGGTTGTGCTACTATCATGGCGCATCCTCATAAACCCTATCAATGGAAAGCTGTAGATATTCTAGACGGGTTTGAATTATTTAATAATGTGGTTTTTCAGTTCTCACGTAATGGAATCCCCCCAAATTTTAAACACTTAACTCCTTTTGCTAATAGTGATGCGCACTCTGATTATGATTTATCATTATCTTGGAACGTTACTGAAAGGGCTATCACTAATGAAAAGGATTTAATAGCATTTATTAGAGGTAGCTGTCCAATAGCTCACCATGTATCCCCCATCAGAACTTTAGCTGATGTATTTTCAGAATTGGAGGAATATTAATATGAAAGAGTTACCTTATGAGTTTGACTTACTATATGATATTAAAACGTGGGAACAGCTCCGCAAAGTTATGAGAGGGGAGCCCGATTGTTCTGATGCCACCCCTATGCAGGTTTATTGGTTATTGATTGAATATAATCTACCAGTTCCTGTGGGATTTAGTCCTTTTACAGAATCGCGGAGGAGAGCAGAAATGAAACTAGTACCCTGTCATTTCTGTTGGGGAGAGGAACTGAGTTTAGAAAGTAGTAGGTCCCTTAGAAATTCATCAATTCATTGTAACGATTGTGGAATGATTTTACAACTACAAGAGTGTGAAGAAGATACTGCTGATAAATGGAATAGGTGCCTACTTCCCTTAGAAGTGCAAAGAGTATTGGATGCGGCAATAGTGTGGGAAAGGTTTCCAATTAGCGGAACAGATGAGCTTCGTAATGCCGTTGAGGCTATCCGCACGGAAGGAGAGAAAGGGCATGAATGAAGCAAATTATCGGACAAACAAGGGGGTATAACATGGAAGAAGAAATCAAGACGTTCGTAACAAATTTATGCAGGGACTCCGATTTAGATAATACCGAAAAAACCGCTATCTTACTGTATTGGAAAAACAAGTTAGAAACCAGGAATAACGGAAAAATAATGCGTGGCAGAGAGTTTAAATCTTATGTGGATAGTTTGGAAATACTTGATAACGCCATGAAATACTTGATAACTCCATACAGGAGAAGACATGAATAAAGAGGTAAAGACATGAGTTGTATTTGTAGATTATGCGGAAAAGGCGCACAGGAAATCGGTGGGTACCTAAAACGGGTAAACGAAACCGGAGTTACTGGCATTTGGGAATGCTCGCCGAGTTGTGGCACGGATAGAAGTTTTGAGGCAAACCTGCTTGATGCCCTTTTCCCAAAGGCAGAGAAGGTGAAGCCATGAATAAAACATTACTAGAAATAGCTAAGGGGCTTAAGAAAGAGGGAGTCCAATGTAATTGTGATCTGGACAATTGGGAACCGTTGGACACAGGACATACCTCTGTATGCCAAATACATAAGGTTGCTAAATTATTTTGGACGAAAAACATGATGCATCAGCAACGGAGGACTCAGCAATGAATAAAGAACTAGCTAAGTTCTGTGGAATTTGTTGGCATGAAGTTATAAACACTGAAGGGAAGGGTAAATGCTCTTGTGGGGAGACGGCTTACGACTGCTTGTTTGAGGATAGGGTTGAAGAGTATAACCCAGACTTCACCGGCAAAGACTTTCACCTTCTGCACACTGCAATGGGGAAGAAGGGGCAGTGGGCGAGATTTCACCACTGGTTGGCTGTGCAGAATGGGCTACTAAGAACATGGGAAAATTTTGCCAATACTATAGCAGATTTTCACATGCTACCATTCCCCGAGCAGGCCAAACTTATCTATGAGTTTGTCGAGGAGATGGAATCATGAAAGAACTTGTGCCAGCCTTGCGACAGTACCGACACAACAGCGAAACGGGTTTTGTCTTTGGCTACGATAAGGACGAAACGGAACAGATAGTCGACAGCCTGCGACGAGAGATTGTGCGGTTGACTGCTGATCGTGGCGACTATGATAATATCCTTTGCGTTGACTGCCTCGACTCTGGGTGGGACGAGGAGAAAGAAGGGCGCTCGCCATGCGCTTGTGTATCTGAGACTGAGCCTTATCAGATTCTTGAGGCAGAACTATCAGATACAATTTTTAACTACGAGAGTATGTCAGAGGCATGTAAAGCCAATGCGATAAAAACAGAAAAAGCCCGTGCCGAGGTGAAGCAGCTAACAAGAGAACTTGGCATAGCAGACTGGACCAATGGGTTGCTTGAAAAGCAGATTAAAGATATCGAGGCACAGCGTGACAGCTACCGTGATTTATACCAGGCGGCTAAGGCTGTTTCATTCGGCAATAAATATGGAGGCCAAAACATCGGCAAGACCGCGCTTTTTAAAGCGCGTGAAAACTCATCAGCAAATGCGGGGGCCAAAGATGATTAGAAATTATGAAGCTTTTTGGGTGTGCTGTGGAATCCAATACCCTTATACCGCCTACCGATGTACCAGGTGCGGTAGACATATTAAGGAGGAGAAGCTATGAGTGAAGAAAAGGGGCCAACCATGACTGATGCAGAAAAGTTGGTAGCTATGTACGAGAAAGTACATGGCCAAGTATCCGGGTCCTGTCATCTTGAGGCTTATCTGGATGATTATAACGATATGGTGCAGGGTCTTTATTGTTTGAAGGACGGGACCATAGCTTGGTCTGTAAGTAAAACTGATGTGTTATTTGACTACGTAACCAGAAATATAAAGGAGGCCAAAGATGTATGATGGTCAAAGCACGGCGGATATTATTAACACAGTATTATGCTGTGACTGCACAGCAAGTGAAGCTATCGAGGTGGAGCAACAGCTCTTCAAGAAACTTACTGAAGAGCGTGACACTCTGCTAGAACAGCTAAATAAAGTACCAAAACTTGTTGGAGATCAAAACGGAAGGCTTGCAAGAGAGCGTGATCTCTACCGCGAGCAAATCGCCACCCTCACCGCAGAGGTTATGGATAAAGACTTCATTAAAGGGGAGGCTGAGGCATGGGAGGCTGAGGCAGGGAAGCTTGAAGTGCGTCTGGAGGAGCTTAGATGTGAAAATATAAAGCTAAAAACGTTAAACACAAAAACGCATGTTTCCTTAAAACAAGCCGGGGCAGAGGTGGAGCAGCTCACAAAAGAGCTGAAAATGACACAGTGGACAAACAGTTTACTTGGGGATTGGGTTAAAAATATCAAAGATGAGCGTGATCTCTACAGTGAGGCCCTACAGTGGATTGCTGACAGCGGAATAAGTGGAAAGCATTATCAGTCACACTCAAGCCTTGTCAAGTTAGCTCAAAAAACACTCAAGGAGATATAATGGCTTGTTTTCATGTTAGAAAAAAACAACATGCTTGTTTAAGAGATAATGCTGGTAATGTGCTGAGATTCCAGCACTCTACCATATGTGCTAAATGTGGTCAAATATTTGACCAGGTCTTAATGGATTGGGATTTTGAGGAAGGTGTATATGTGGAAAAAGTTTAATATTAACTATTGCGTAAAAGTAAAACTAAATTTCGCTGGTAGGGATATTCATTACATGTATCAAAGAGACCGTAATATAGCCGTGAATAATTTTTCTATAAAGCCAGTACCTTTTGTGTATAAAGCTGCGGAAGAGGATGAAGAAGGGTACACAAAGTGGCAGATGTGGAATCTTATGGAAGTCTTTGGTAGTTGTATGCAATTAGGGCGTGAGATGCCTTTTGATACTGTAATATTACTAAAGGAAGTGGATTTAAAATAAATCTTGACTTTTCCCTCAATTATTGGTATAATAGTTTATAAACAATACAGGGAGATGAAAATTGACTAGATTACAGGTTGCAGAAAAGTTAGCAAAAGATTTTATGAGCATCTATATTCCTGAGTGGAAATTCACTTGGAATGATGCAAAGACCACTATAGGTCATTGTACCCATAATGATAAAACCATTACTCTTAGTGAAACTTTCACAAAGCATCGCACTCCTGGGGAGACTTTGGATACTATTCTTCATGAGATTGCCCATGCTTTGGTTGGCCCAGGTAAGGGTCACGGCGATGTTTGGAAAGCTAAAGCTGTTGAAATTGGTGCTAAGCCTACCTCTTGTTCTACAGAAGAAGAGACTCAGCTTACCCCTGAGCAGTTGAAGGCTAAATTCGTTATGCTTAATCCAGAGGGTAAAGTTATTCAAACTTGGGTTCGTAAGCCTATGCCTAAGACCTTTAATACTTTAGCTTATCGGTATGAAACAGGTCGTAAGTATGAAACTATGGGCAAACTCCGTATCCTCACTATGGAAGAATACCAAAAGGAGAATAAAGGATGAAAAAATGGTTACTAATAGCTTTATTGCTTCAAGGTTGTAGCGTACCCCAACTGCAAGTAGCTTCTACAGGACTCTTGTTAGCTGATTGGCAACAAACTAAGCAGATAGCATCTAACCCTGACTTCTTCGAATATAACCCGATCTTAGGTAGACACCCCTCTCAAAGTAGAGTAAATGGGTACTTCGGAGCAGTAGTAGTATCAAACTTAATTGTTGGTGAAGTAGTAAAAGAAAAATATGCTAAATGGTACTACTGGACTATAATTGCTGTAGAGACTGCTATGGTTTCTCGTAATATAAGTATTGGAGTTAAATTTTGAAAGAGTATAAGGTAGTAAAAGGATATTCCACAGATAAATTAGAGAGAGAAGTAGCCTCTTATATTCAACGCGGGTGGCTCCCGCTAGGCGGGGTTTCTGTAACAGATAATTATGCTTTCCAAGCTATGGTAAGACGTTATAATAGAGGGGTAGAATGAGACTAATAGCAACAAATGCTACATGGTATCGAGCAGCTACAGTTATGTTATCAACTGTAAAGCTTCCTAGTTATAGTAACTATAATGAGACTTTTGAATCTTGTATATTTCACGATAAAGGGGGTAGTGATGTAATAGCTAGTTATCAAACTATCCAAGAAGCTATGGAAGGACACGAAATCCTTAGACGGAGGTATGGACTAAAATGAATAAATTAAGAGAATGGTATGAAATGTTTATTGCTCTATTAGTTCTTGGGACAGCCGCTTTAGTAGGTCTAATAACCCTTCTAATATTAAGCCCTGGATTTTGGTTAGTTGTAATCGCTTACATTTTAGTAACACGCTTATAATATTAAAGCCAACCATCTTTATGATGATTGGCTTCTTTTTTATGCTTCATTTTACGTTGGTATCTTGATTTATCTTTATGAACTATATTTCCAGGTAGCTCAATAAATCCCATCGCTTTCTTAGCTAATTCTACCGCAGAAAGCCTATTTTTGGCTTTGTACTTTCTCTTTGACATTCTAAAGCCTCCTCTTTATCTTCAATAGTTCCATTAACTAAATCAGCTAATATATCATCCTCTTTCAACTTATAAACCTCTGCAAACCTAAATGCTAGGGCAACAGCAGTATCAAACTGCTCCTGTGTAACGCATGAGTCAATTACTTTACAAACTTTAGCACTCCTCATATTAATCCCCCTCATACTGAATATATTTGCCAAGTACATCTTTGATACATTCTTGGCACAGGTCAATAGAAATAATATTACCATCCCCAAATATTGAACCCCACCCACAAGGGTTACACCAGCTCAAAGCTTCTTGGCTAGCTATGAAATCAGACATATCTTTATTACACTTATTACAAGTAAAACTTTCTAATACTTTTA
>Ga0209414_1000887_pt1 | contig 14475 bp, 19 predicted proteins | sample LakVidmifraction_4_FD_181154 | JGI IMG/M metagenome (GOLD analysis project Ga0209414, IMG submission 181154) | Hypersaline microbial communities from Lake Vida, Antarctica - Brine Hole Two &gt;0.2 micron (SPAdes) (version 2) | ecosystem: Environmental > Aquatic > Non-marine Saline and Alkaline >... | reverse complement strand
GCAATCACCATTATATAATTGTATCATTTTATTTATCCTTTATTTTTTTATTGGCAGACCGAACAGGATTTGAACCTATACTATGACCGTCAAAGGGTCGTGTGCTACCATTACACTATCAGTCCGAAAATGGTGGATGTTGGTGAACTTGAATCACCGACCTTCTGATTATCAGTCAGATGCTCTAACCAACTAAGCTAAACATCCAAATGGGTTGAGGAGAGGGAGTCAAACCCTCGTCAGAAGAATCACAGTCTTCCGCTCTATCGTTGAGCTATCCCCAAAGTGTCTAAAATTGGAGCCAGAGAGTGGGATTGAACCACCGACCTGCTGATTACAAATCAACTGCTCTGCCAATTGAGCTACTCTGGCAATTTAAAATGATGCAGTAGGTGGGACTTGAACCCACGAAGCTTACGCATGGCTTGCGTTTCGGTACCAACTCCTCCTTATTTATACGCCATATTCCACCACTACTGCAATATTAAAATGGCGGACAAACATGGAATCGAACCATCACAACTATCAATCGTGGCACGGTGTTCAAGACCGCATATCCCCATGGATGCGTTCATCCTTAAAATGTCAGCGTTCCTTTTTATACATTTACGGGGAACGCAAGAAACCGCAACGACAGTGGTTGGATTTGAACCAACGACCTTCTGACTAGAGATCTCCTATATCAGATGTTCTGACCAACTGAACTACACTGTTTAAAATGGTCGGAAAGGCATGAATCGAACATGCGTTACCTTCGTCCAAGGAAGGGTGAGTGCCATTCTCTTACTCTCCGACATAAACTGGCTGATACGGCAGGGATTGAACCTGCAACTTGGTGATTAACAGTCACCTGCTCTACCATTGAACTACATATCAATAAACTGGTGCGAATGGTAGGAATCGAACCTACATGAGTTGCCTCGGTGGATTCTAAGTCCACTGCGTCTGCCAATTCCGCCACACTCACATATAAATGGTGGGCAGTGAAGGACTCGAACCTTCGACTATTGAATTATGAGTTCAATGCTCTAACCAATTGAGCTAACCACCCTGTTTCTTATTAAAAATGAATCGCATAAGAGAGTTGAACTCTTGTTATATGGATGAAAACCATATGTTCTAACCGTTGAACTAATGCGACATATCAAATCCCCTGAAATGGTGCAGAAGAAGGGAGTCGAACCCTTGTCCTCATTATAAGGGGCAGATTTTAAGTCTGCTGTGTATACCAATTCCACCACAACTGCATAAATGGTTGCGGGGGTTGGATTTGAACCAACGACCTACAGGTTATGAACCTGCCGAGCTACCAAACTGCTCCACCCCGCAATAAATTGTATGCCGTGTATTATATCAAAAATCCATTTGATAGTCAACAACTTTTTTAAATTCTTTTAGTTATTTCCCTATCAGCCATTTTATTTGTAAAGTATAAAAAATTCAGTATGAGAGCCAACATCAATTACAGTCTTATCCTCATACTCATTCATTATACTGTAATATGATTTATAGTCGTGGGCATCAAGAAAATCTTTCATGATTACACTGGCTTCTTTTAAAGTTTCTGGTGTTCCAATTACCCTTTCCTCACCCCTACTGTTTTCAAAACATAATTTCATATTATCTCCTTATATTGATTTAACCAAAACATTTAACAGGTCAATTTCCCCACATGTCATCGATATACTCCTTTCTCCTAATTTACTAGAAACGCACACGTCATATCCCTCTTGGTTTCTCCATTCTGTAACCTCTATATAATCATCATCTCCAGAAAGGTAACAATAATCTTTCAATTCCGCAAATGCGGATGTTTTTTTGTCTATACTTATTTTAATTTCTTTTTCGCTCATATTATTATACCCCCAGCTTATGTTCTTCATAGTAGTCATCCCATAATGACAATGTAAAAATACTGTAATCACGTTTGTCGTTTTCCATATACTCAATTTTCATACATGATGAGTTCCATGTCACCATACAGATATGATAAACTCCACCAAGAAAATTTTCAGTAAATTTCTTTTGTGTTTCTTTGGTGTCAAATATAACTCTTTCATAATCTTGTATGTCTATTAATTTTGCCATATCGTTTTCCTTTAATTTAAAATATCTGCTTTTTTTAACTCTATCACAAGACTTTGATGTGTAAGAGGTACTTTATCTAATAGTGTCATCAGTGATTTTACCTGTTCAGCACTCATCCATATTTCAGCTTCATAAAACCGATTACTGAAATCTTTTATGTTAATTATAGTGTAGGAAACCAATCCTCTATTTATTGCCACAAAGTCTAAACCGATTCCCTGTTCTCTATAATTTACTACTTTGTAAAAAGTGCAAATTTCTTTTTTTATTGTAAGCTCATTCTGTTTAGATTTTTTACCCCATTCTAAACTTTTTTTAAGTGCTTTTACTACTTCCTTATAATCAGAGTAACTTACATATCCTTTAGGTGTACCAAATACATTAGGTGCTTTAAAATATACATAACCACCGTCATCAACATATACTGTAAGTTCTTGTGAAACTATCACACCCATTGTTTTGTTATAATTGAATCCTTTTGCTGTCCCTACAGTTTTTGTGTTAGCAAATCCACTTGTAACAATTACCCCAATTATACTTGCCATTACTAGTTTGTTTATATTTTTCATTATCTTCTCTTTCTTTTAGTGTTTTTGTTTATGCTGTCTATTATACCAAAAAGTCTTGCATAATACAAGTCTTTATTTGATTTATTTAAATATTTATTATTGGTACATTAATTGTGGCTTCATTTCCACCATCACCAGTCCATAAAAACCCCTGTCCCATGCGTATTGAGCCAACATACCCCTTTTCTTCCTCCCATACGTCCAGAGGTGAAGTAGACGGTATTCTTCTGATTTTAAAGCCTATATGCTCCACTACAGACTCACTATGCAGATGTGCAGTGTGCATTTCTCTGAATTTAGTCCTACCCCACATTTCAGAAGCTTCATGTTGCATGATTTCACCTACTCTAGCTTTTGCTTCTTCACCATGAGTAAAGCAAATCATTGAATTGCCGTATTCATAGTACTTTCTTGAAGTTGGTCTACTATCAAAAGCAATCAAACCATTTATCCTATAAAAAGATTCTAAGTTCCTCACCAAAGTATACGACATATTTTTATCGTGATTTCCTTTAATAAAGCACACATCTATTTCTGTACTAGGGAATGACATTTGTAAGAATTCCAACGCCCAAACGGTAATTTCCAAACCTGCTTCATATATTTCAGCAAATCTGCCATCGACATCAATTCTTGTTCCACGGTTGGTTTCACCCTTATCATTGTCAACTTGAAAGAAGTCCGAACCTATTGGAAACAGTATCCTATCAACATTATAAGCACAATTAAGTTTGGCTCTTCTGACTATTTCCTTTATTACAGCTTTGTAAATTCGTTTGGTTGTTTTTAGATTAACATCCTGTCCAGTTTCACCCTTCCATGCTTTTTTGCCCAAATGCAAATCTACAATAGGAATTTCAAATAATGCTCTTTTTAATGTGGAATCTGTATGTGCAACACTTTTTCTAGCATCATTAAATATCTCGGAGTGTTTATCAGCAATTCTTTTAACAATCACTTCTATGTCGCAAATTGGAATTCTTTGCTCTGTTGGCAATACTTCAATAGACACGGAATATAAGTCTTGTATGTTATCTTTCTTGGAATATACATTCCATGATTTATATTTAACAAGCTTAACTTTCCACAGCAATGGGTCAAAACCCGCACTAATCATAATATCCGTATCAGATTTGTTGTGAATCTTGTTGAAGTCCATAATAAGATTAATGCTCTTGCCTTTGACCACCTTTCCATTTTCCCTAACGTCTTTTGATTCACATTCCAATACCAATCCATCATATGGACTATTGGCAAGGTCAGCTGGATTATCTGTTGAACTGTCAACTATACCATAATTCAGAAAGTCTCTAATTCCAGTGCATCTTTTTGTCGCATTGTTCATCCCAATCAATTTTCCCGTTAATAAATGAATTGCATCTATGGATGTGAAAGACCTGTCCTTAGATACTCTACTTAATATGTCTCTTGCGTTTAAGTCTCTGTCTTTAGTCATATTTTTCCTTTTGGTTTGTGTTATTTCTTAATTATTGGGATTTTATCATACATACTATAATTAATCAACTTTTAATTAATTCTACTTTGCTCACTCCCTTTGTCTGTGTAACTACAAATATTCTGTCTGCACAGTCAATTATAGCTTGTTCGTGTGTCACTATAATGAATTGCAACTTTAATTTATCTGATAAAGTCTGCACCAGAGTTCCTGCCTTTTCTTGTAATTCTTTACTTAAAAATTTAAAAGGTTCATCCATAATAAGTGTAGGGGTAGATTTACATAACGTCCATAGGCTGATACGTAAGGCAAAACTTAGTATGTCAAGAAGTCCTCCACCATTTGCCTTAACAGGATTCATACGGTGACCATTTTTGAGTACATACAGTTCTGCTTCAGTTCTATTACGCTTTTCAATAAAGGTAATCTTGAACTTATAATTAGAATCCTCAAAAACGGCATCCAGAGCTAAATTCACAATTTCTTCAATCTGAAATGAAAGACTGTTCTGTGTTGATTTTCCCACTTTTTGTAATATGATTCTGACTTCCTCTAGCACCTCAATTTCTTTTTGAGTGGCTATCTCACAATCTGTTCTTTCTTTTAGATTTTTGTTGTGTAAATTTACCTCGGTTTGCTTCCTTATAATAAATTCACTTACTTTGTTGTTGAAACTATTCTTCATTTATATTGTCAAACTTTTCTTTTAACTCGGTAAATAATGTATCTGATTTTTGTTTTTGTACTTTAAAATTCTTCTCCAATTGTTCAATAACATTTGGAATCTGGTTCACATCAGTAATCCCAAACTCCTCCAGTAGTGCTTCGGCGATATCCATTTGTTTTGAAGTCACTACTGCCATTGATTTTTCTGCTTCATTGATTGCCTTTTTGAATTGCTTTATTTCCTCCTCTTGGGTCATAATTAACCCTCCTTCACCAATGGCATATTAACCACAAGTGAAACTGGTTGAATAACTAGTTCTCTTGAGTGAACCATGTGCCATATATTACCAGTAGCCAAAATCTTTAGTCGTTGTAAGAATGGCACTTTCCACTGAATCACAATTATATTGTTATCATAGAATACAGGTAGGTCTAAACACCCATTAGCCTTCATAACTCTATTACAGTACTTATTGGACACAGGTGTTATTTGTTTCTTAGACTTTTTTACAACATTCTCTTCCTGTTTATCGGTTAGTGTAGATGTCATCGTGGATGTATCCTTTATAATGTCTTCCCTAGTGGGAGTGTTCATAGGAGCATCGTTGTGCATGTTTTCCAACACATTTTCAGCAAATTGTTTACAGTTAAGTTTATCCATACATATATTTTCATCATTTGTCATATTATCCCTTTTCTTTTTTGTTTTGAGTTTATTTGAACATCTTCCCAAAAGGAAAACTGTTCAAGAAATCTTCAGTCGCTTTGTTTGTGTGGTGCTTGTTGCTTGATTTTTGCTTTACTTCTTGCTCTTCAAATACCATGTCAGTAAATCTGATAAGTCTGCTCAATACAGCCTTGAACAGTATGTTGGCTCTTTCATCATTACAAATCTCTATTCCTTTTTCTTGTCTTTCCAATATACCTCGGAGCTGATTTTTTACTTCTGATTTTTTCATTGCTTCTCCGATTCAAATTTAGTGTAATCCCAACAAGTCATCTGTAGCAGTAATTCATATATTTCCGACCACATTCCACCTCGTGACCTTGATAGCATTTCTAGGCTATGTGCCGTTTCATGACATTTTGCACATAAAACCATAACATCTTTTTTTAATTCCTCGCCCCTTGAACTATAATTCAAATGATGACAATGAAATTGCCTTAATCTTCTACGTTTGCCCTTACTCTTTCCTCTGATATAAACACCATTCCATCTTTTAATTCCACACAATCCACAAACACAAGTTTCCTCATCCAACAAGGACTTTGAGAACTTTTTCCAATGTCTTGATTTCATATAATCTTTCCATGAATAAGCTTTTAATTCAGCAACTGTTTCCATTGGTTTTCTTTTTGCCATTATTGCTCCCTTATAGTTGAAAACCCACTAGTGGGTTTAAGCACTAGTGGGTTAATGGTTACCTAGTAAGGTAAGTTGTATGTTTGTTTTTTTTCATTACAATCCATGAAGCTTTCACATTCTTCACATTCGGTATAGTCCTCACAGTCATTACCAAACACCCCTCCCGCTACAGGACAAATTTTTTCTTTCTTAGTGGACTTAGCTCCTTTGTCAATGAAGTCCTTGACGTTTGCTTCGTTGTCAAGTTCCTGTACGTCCTTATTCTCATCCTCTTTGTCATGGTCAACCTTTGGAATAGGTTTTGCCTGTTCAAACAATGCCTCCAACTCTTCATATGACATTTGTTCAAGACAGTTATCCAAGTCAATTCCACGTTTAACAATATCTTTGTCCAAGTCTTCTCTTTCATTAAACTCTATGATGTTAGCAAATGTGAATTCACTTGCACCAATTTTTCTCACTTCTGCCTTAACAGACAAGGTTTGACCCTCTTCAAGCCTCCAAAATTTAAGTTTACTCCAATTTTTCAGGGTCTTTTTGTCCCATTTGGATGGAGGTACACCATCCGCCATGTAAGCAGATAATTCTGTGGTGTCAAACTTCAAAGATTTGGTTAATAATGCACCAAAGCAGAATTTAGAAATATCAAAAAGATATATTTTATTGTCTTTCAATACATTGTACAATACCCTTTCACTTTTCTTAACGTCTTTGATGTAATCAATGTTCTGTAATTTTTCTGGCTTGTTATACTCTGTCTTTATCCATTTGCATACAGGGCATGGAGCTTTTTCGTCATAAGTCTTTGGACAAACAACAGTTTCACCTGCAATTCCAACTTTTCTGTGAATAATAAACGCTTTAGACCACCAAGGTTTTCCTTTTTTTGCATATTTATTATCATCAACTGTAACCGTGTATGGAACTAAATCCAAATCCATTTCTTCAGTCAATGGAATACCCTCATTTGGTATTGTTTTGATGTATGGGTGTTTCGTAGACTTTTCACTGTCTGCGATTTGTCCCATCATTGTGTTGACTAATTCTATTCTTTCTTCTGGTGTCATATTTGTATCCTTTATTTGTTTGTTTTTAAATCAACTAGAGCAAGTAACATATACTTTTTCTGTCTTAGTGTCTCTATTACTCCTGCTAGTTCCTGTTTCTGGGTTTTTAATTCTTGTAATTCTTGACTCATTCTAACCATATCCTCCTGTAAAAGAATGGTAGCATCAACAAGTTTAACCGTTGGTTTACTTAAACCAAAATCTTCGGGTCTTGTTATGTAGTTAATAGTTAAACTAGCTTCCAATTCTTTCTGTTGAGATGTGAGTATGTCATGTTTAACTGTAACTTTAACTAATTCAGTTACTGTAGTGTCATACAATTCCGCATGTGTTAATATTTCACCCTGTAGGTTGTTGATGTCGATGCTTCCTTTATTCATTATCTTTGCTCCTTGTTTAGGTTTATTGTTTATGTCGCCTATTATATCAAAAACTATTGTATAATACAAGAACTTTCTTTAATAATCTTCATTTATTTACTCGTTGATATACTCCTCCAATCTATCACGTACCATCCGTGATATGTCGTTGCTGTTGCAATAGTTACGCACATTTTCCTCAAATTTAAATGTGATTCCTTTTTTATTTTTAATAACTTCAACAAACGATTCCATGTTTTCATTCCGCTTTTTCTCCTTTATTAAATAGTTAATGTCAATAACGTTGTCCTTTATGGGTACTGGTATTTTTGTTATCTCATTAGTATAGGCACTCCATCCAATGACAACTGGCTTGTAATCAATTTGATGTGCTTTACTCCTCATCAATGAACCAACGTTAACCAAAGTACAATCTTTATTTGAAACTATAAAATGTTGGTGATTGTGTCCAGAAACAATTAAATCATAATTTTTACCAAATACTTCAATCATTTTTTGGGCATTGTGAGTTTCAAACATCATCTTGTCGTTACTAATCATGTCATGGAGTAATAAGACATTGCGTTCACCAAGTCTTTTCTCTGGTAAATCAAATCCTTGCTTATAATGTCCTGCATAAAAATTTACAACTGTAGTTCCGTACGCTACAACCTTAACATCTTCAATTACATTTAATGCTCCTGTGGTGTGTAGTAATCCTAAACTACCTTTGTTTCTTCTCTTAAATGAGTGGAATGGCATATCGTGATTGCCATAGATTGTGTTGAATGGTGCTTTATACCCTTTGAACAAGCTGTATATAATTCTTTCCAAATCAGAATTAACTGAATATTGGTTCAATAAATCACCAACATCCATTATATCACACTGTCGTTGATACGCAAATTCAATTATAAATCTCATTTTATCTATAAGAGCATCTAAGTAATTATCAGTCCTACACCTTGGTGTTTTGTCAGAGAAATGGATATCACCAGTAAAAATACAATCTATAGGCTCCATAAAACACCTCCACAAGTTGGACAGTTTTCTGGTATCTTTGCTTTACAACTCTCCAATTGTGTCATCAAAGCACTATAATCAGCTTTACTAGTGATAAACGACCTTTGCATGTGTCTGATGTTGTTCAATTCTGATTCTAATTCTACACATTTACTACAAATCTCATCAATTCGGTTAATTTTATCTTTCAGTTTCATGATTCCCTCATATTTTATTTGTTTTTTTATGTTTGTTTTGTGTTGAGTGTCATATCTCTTAAGAACTTTCAATCTACAATCCGTTTTTTGATTTATATTGGATATGTCAAACAGATAATCAATTTTGCCACTTAAATTCAAAATCTTAGAAAGTCTTAACTTACTCACATGATTCAAACCAGCTTTGATTTTGAGTTCCTCTATGGTATCCATCTTAGACTTAATATCATTCTCAATGTTTAATAACAATTGAAAGTTCATTTGCAATCTAGTCAATTCTGGAAGGAACATATACTCTTCAATTGTTTTCTCCAAATTTTTGATTTCCATTTGATTAAACTTGCTGGTGGTGTTCAATTTTTTAATATCAGCATTAACATTAGTTTGGGATGTGATTATTATATCTAAGTCCACCAACTTGTTAAGCTTTCTGGCTACTTCACCACCTGTTTCGGAAAACATGAAAATAGAATCATGTTGAAAAGACCAATTCAGATAATTGTCCATTTTAAATTCATCTAATACATCCTGTGGTGGTTCATTTCCAAAAGCTTTTAATATCTCGCCGTGGACATGGTACTCATTGCGTGCTTTGGATTTCACCCTTGTAATACCATCAAGCTCAACGGCAACCAGTTTAGTCCCATGTCTAGTGTAATCCTCAACGTTATTTTGTATAACAAAGTCCAAAGCTCTGATTATGGAACTCTTACCTTTGTCGGACTCTCCAATAATGATATTAATACCATTTGAAAATTCAAGTACAGATTTCTCGTGTGCCTGAAAATCAACTAATGTTAGGAGTGTAAGCATCTATTAAATATCCATTAATAATTGCTTGTCATCGTCTGATTTTATTACTATTAAAATCTCAAGTTGCTTTAGAATATCTTTCAATGTGCAATCAGCATCCCACAGCAATGGTGCAATAAACCCCTGTATGACAGGGAAAATGTGTAAATTAATTTCAATTCCCATAAAGGCTGTATATGTATCCTGCATTACTTTGTCGTCAATCCAACAATCGCTATATCTCTTAACACACTCAAAAAAATCTATCAATTGAACGTAAGTTTCTTTAGTAAATCCGTATTTATATTGCATTATCTTCTCCTTTGTTTGTGTTAACTACAATTCCCAATTCTAGCATTTCCTTGAAATCTATGACAGCATCTGCTTTCACTAATTCCCACCCATATAATGTTTTTCCATAGTAAAGGTCATTCAAATCAGCACATTCCCAATTCTGTTCCCCTTTTATTCTAATAATCATTTCCTTGAATGATTCAGTTCCAATTATATTACAATCATCATCATAAATATTGATATCATCATCATTCTCTGGTTCATAATCTTCCCAATTATCATTATTATATGTTTTATCTACATATTTATAAACTTCCTCATCGTTTTCTGCCAACAGATAAGTTTTAATTCCTTCTTCATAGTCTTTTGGTGACCAGTGTCTGAATGTTACTCTATATAGGTTCATTATCTTTTTCCTTTGTTTGTTATTAATATGATTCAAAGTAGAATTCTTGTATGTTTAATGCATACAATTCATCCGTTAATCTCTTAATGAAATCACATAGTATATCATACTCTACTGGAAAGACCAGTTGATTGTTTTCTATGTCAATTTCACCCATAAATTGGGTATTCTCTGTGAAGTACCTCTCCGCCTGTATCAATTCATCCCCGTTCTCAAATGTAATGTATAAATCTCTTAATTCGTGTTTCATCTTATCCTTTATGTTTTATGTGGTGTATTGTACCAAAAAGACTTGTATTATGCAAGTCTTATTTTATATTATATGGCTTTTTTATAATACCAACTCTTGTCAATATCTGTCAGTTCAAAGTCTACCTTAAATGGAATCTGAATCCAAGGATTTTCTTCAATTACTTCCCTTTGCATTACTTTTTTCATTAAATACAGCACTTGTTTGCACTCTTCTGGTACTAAATCAACTACAAGTGAATCGTGTATTTGTCCAACCATCTTTGATTTCAAACCATACAAGTCAAAATAATACTTCAAACGGTTGATAGACCACAATAAACAGTGAAATGAACTACCTTGAATAGGATAGTTACATATCTGTCGGTCGGTCAAATTCCCCCTGTAAATAAAACCTGTGTAGCTTTGTAGGAATCCATCTTTTCTGTATTTAGCAACAGTTTCACCTTTCCATTTTTTATATCCAAAAAATCTATCTTCCCAAAATATACGCTCCACTTCTTGCATGTGTTTGGTAAACTTCTTTAAATTACTAATACCCTTTGATTTCAGATGGTCTGTCAGTGGTTGTCCATCCATCAATTGTAGTTCCAGTTTATTTAAGTTTCTCCACATTATTTCGGCTATTGGTTTGTAATAACTCCCATAAAATTCTGCAAAAGTAAATCCATTTTTTCCTTGGAATCGTAGAATATTCACTCTGTCTTCTTCTGTTTTATTACTTGGTGTCATCTGTTCTATTGATAGCATAAATGAATCCATTGTAACGTCTCGGTGCATATCTGTACCTTCTGTTGTTAGATACTCCAACATCTTAGGGTCACGATGATATGAGTACCCTGTAGACACTTCAGCACCACTAAAATCGGCTTCCAATAGTTGGTTACCCTTTGATGGAACTATCCCACCTCTGACGTAGAATGACACTTCCTTGTCGTGCTTTGGCATATTTTGAAAGTTTGGTTGATAACATGAAGAACGATAACTTGGAACCCTAGTCAATGAGTAACTTGGGTGTATCTTTCCTGCAACACTGTTGGAAGTAATTCCTTTTATGAATGTGTTCTTAGCATTCTTCAATTTAGATATTTGTTCCCTTATTCCAAGAAAACCAATATCAAAAAAAGCAAGTGTGTCCTTGTCAACTTTTGCAACTTCTTTCTTAGTAAATGCAAATGGTTTATTTCCAAGTTTATCATATACAATATAACCCAACTGCTTAGTAGAATCAGGGTTGTATTCTGTGCCAAACTCTTCTTTCCATTGGATAACAACTTTATCCTTTTCAAATTCAATATTTAATGCTTCCAGTTTTTGGTCAATTACTCTTACCTGTTCCTCATAGAAATTAGTATCAGTATCCAAACCATTATAACTGATTTCAGATAATGAAACATTCCCAGAATTAAGGAGATTATATGCTTTTCTTAGTTCAGTGTTATTTTTAATAAAATTCTTCTGGTGTAACTTAAAAAGCCAGAATTCAACTAAACTGTCAATTGCATTATACCTTAGCAAATCCCTTTTGTTTATTTCATGTATCCTGTTATAATGAGAACCATCCGAACTTTTAAGTAAAGGGGTAATATCCTTAGCATAATCAAAAATTCCCAACTGTGCAACTGATTGTAACTTAACACCATTTGATTTCTTATTATAAAGAACTGAATTCTGTATAACGATATCATCAATTTTTCCGTTTAGCTCACATCCCAGATGTTTGTTTGTCCATGCCTTTTCAAATGAAACATTAGCAATGATTTTAGAAATATTTTTATCAGCTAAAATTCGTGTTAGTAGTTTAGTGTTTTCAGTAGTAATCATAAATGCATATGAAATACCTTTGAAGTAGATAGAACAACTAACCAGTTCGGCTGACTCTCTGAATGGACTCAAACAATTAGTTTCATAATCAATTGCAATCTGCCCTTTTTCAAGTGATATTTTGTTCATAATATCAATGGAACCATTTTCGTCAACAATCTCTATACACTTATCAACAAGTGCGTAGTGTTTGACATCTTCATATAAGTCATGGTCATAATTCAAGTCCAAATCAATCTCAATCTGTTTCCTTATATGCACAGCATCTTTTATTTGCTGTTTTAATTTGGAGTTTAAAGTCATTTGAGGTTTTGACTTGGTAGGTTCTATTATTTGGTTTGCTAATTCATCAGTATCTATAATAGGGTGAGTTGGAATAAGAATTGCATTATATTTGTGTAGTGGGATAGTATAACCTGTCCACGTAGCAAACTCTCCAAGCTTCATATCAGAAATGCCCTTTATTACTTCAACAAAAGGTTCCTCACCCAATGTGATAATATATCTTGGTGACAGTTCCGAAATCTTCAATGCTAGTTTTTCATGACATCTTTCAGAAAATCCACCAGACTTGCATCCATGACATTCAATAATACCACAGTCATTGTTTATGTCAATAATACCGTATGGTGTCAATATTCTACCAAGTAATATTCTTTGTATTAGAGTAAATCTACCTTTGTTAATTAATAGTATTTTCTTTTTGAATTTACCCACCATTGGGAATTTTTCAATTCCACTTTTCTTGAACTCACATCCATTGCAGGTATCAACTGTTAACTCAATATCCGCAAACAGGTCATCTGTGAAAAACCCTGCCATTATAAATCCTCCATTAATTCTGGGTTTTGATGTGAATTCCCAACCACTCTACACATGTCAAAATATTGGGTTATATATCTCTGCATACTACTTCCACCCCAAAACATAGCTTCGTATTCGTTCCATTGAATTAACACTTTTACACCATTAAAATCAACTATATCACCACCGAATACCATAAGTCCATTTTTATCTTGTAACCCAGTGTACTGCTCGTGTTCATCAGTATTGAATCTCCCATTAAGTGGGTTTATAAAGCAATCTAAAGTTTTTTCAGTATATCCCCAGTAATGTAACATTAATCTGTTGTCACATTTATACCACTGTCTATATATTATTCTGCTCATTACTGTGTTAACCTTCCCATTACTACCATTGTTGTTTTCTCTGCTTCATTATACACTTTCAAAACGTGAGTATTGTTTGCAGGTACTATTTCAATTACCGCATCATTCATTATATACTCTGGTGGTAAGTATTTCAAATCAATGAAGAATTCACACTCATACTCATTATTCACCTCATACTTTATTTCCACTGTTCCCGCATGGTTTGAACTTGTGACAATGGTGCAATCACTTCCTACTTTGAACTCAACACAACTTATCCCCTCAAATGTCTTTAGAACAGTTGCAAATTCCCCAATGTCATTATAAAATTCCATTGGAAAGTTATATCGTTTCAAGTCTACTAATCTTTTTATAGCATCATTAAAAGGTGGAGTTTTACTATAATTGATAGTTCCAAATGTGATAGTTCCATCCTCAAAACTACACTGCAACCTTTCATTATTCAATTGTATACTACTGATAGAATAATTCTTTAGTTTCTTCAAGTTGTCAAGCTTCATTGCAAAATCAGTTTCAAAACTGATGTCAAATTCTTTGATAACAATAATAGCTTTATCAGAAAACATTGCTTTGTTATCTTGGAAGAAAACAGTTTGAGAAATCAAATCAGTTGCATCTTTTCTATTGACACTCTTAAACAGTTTAATCATACCATCAAACTGTTCCACCAGACTTATGTTTTCTGATTTATCAATCTCTAACTTTTCTGGAAATGTATCAACGTCCAACTTGAGTAGATTAATAATAGTCTTTCTCCTATCTGCCTTAATTATCAAATGGTCACCTTTTGGTTCCATAGTGAATTTTGATGTTTTGAGTTTTGAAATGTATGAGTATAAATCATTGAACACAGTCACAAAAGGGGTTTCACATTCAAAATCAACGTCAACCCTCAAATCAAAACTGTTGATTGTCATTACATCATGGTTGAAGTAAAGTATATTACT
>Ga0209414_1000886_pt1 | contig 14476 bp, 10 predicted proteins | sample LakVidmifraction_4_FD_181154 | JGI IMG/M metagenome (GOLD analysis project Ga0209414, IMG submission 181154) | Hypersaline microbial communities from Lake Vida, Antarctica - Brine Hole Two &gt;0.2 micron (SPAdes) (version 2) | ecosystem: Environmental > Aquatic > Non-marine Saline and Alkaline >... | reverse complement strand
TGGGCGTTGCAGACTTAACGTCAAACGATATTTTGTCGATGGCCCAAGGTGCGTTCCTTCGTGAATCGTTCGGCGCAACAAAGCCCGGCGAAGCCGCACCGTCAGACGCAGGTCGCACCTCAAAAACACAGGAAATAATCGACATTCTTGGCGACATGGGCCGTGTGCTTCCCGAGGAGGACACAAGGCCCCTTATTACCCGCGCTGCGGAAGCCTTTCGGAAAGGGGCCCCTAAAAATAACGACGTGGGGATGATACAGCGCGTTGCCGATATGGCCGCCGATCAGTTAGACGCGGGCGAGCCTTTGATGCGCGAGATTCGCAAAGCCGTACGGGAGTCCCTACCACCTACGGAAGCAACTGAAACCTTAGTGGCACTGAGCTATTCGCAGGCCTCGCATGACGGTGGCATGGCTACGGCGGCCCTTGATGACGGCGGGATTACGTTTGACAACGATCTGTCCAAGTTTAAGACGGAAGTATCTGAGTTCAACCGGAACGCAATCCACGCGGTGTATAAGCAGATGGCCAAAGACTATGGCATAGCGCTTCCGAAAGTCCGGTCTGCCACGAGCACGGCACTGGAATCTAAGCGCATGCTGGCCCTATACGCTATGCAAGACACCATGCTGGCGAACGCAGAAATATTAAAAGCGTCAGGTAGCACCGCCGCGGCGGCCAAAATGCGAGAGAAAGCCGAAGGCTACCTTCTCCACATGACCCGCGCAGAAGCGCAGAACGGCATGAAGCTGTTCACTGCTATGCCCGAGATCAATGAAATAGAACGACTTAAAGAAGGCATGAGGGGCTGGCTTCGCAAACACTTGCAGGATACCGGCATCTGGTCTGAAGAGACGGGCCAGTGGATGCTTGACAACATTGAGTGGGTTCCGTTTAACCGGGAAGCCGCAGAGGTCGACCAAGAGGCGGGTGGGTTTACCGCGTATATTAGGGGTCTGCAAGTTCAAGCAAAGGACCCAAAGTTCAAGGGTTCAATGCGCGAAGTCCGTGACGTTATGGACAACTTTGAAAACTGGGCGGACTACAGCGTTCGCCGTGGCGTCCTAAACAAAAAAGCTGCGGACCTCGCCACAGCAGCCCTTGAGTACCTGCCCGAATCCGAAGTAGTGGCGGTCAAAACTCCGATGAAGAACGCGGCCGATCGCACTGTGTTGTATATGGTGAACGGCGAGCCTCAGTACGTGGAGTTCGCCAGTGCCAGTAAAGCGCAGATCTTTAAAGGGGCTCCGGCGATGGCAAGGTCTGCATTGCCGGTGATTGGCGGGCTTGTCGACGGGCTAAACAGCGTTTTCCGTGGAGCTATTTTAAACTTCCCCCTATTCCCCATTTACCAGTTGGCGATGGACTCTATTTCGGCAGTTTATATTTCTGGCCTGTCGCCAAAGTACGCGTATAAGATCCCGATACTGGCCGTAAAAGAAGCATTGGCTACGCTGGCTGGGGCTTCGGAGACGCATAAAAAACTTCGATCCGTTGGGGCCGTAGGCGTGCATGACTACAACGCAACGCTGGCTGAAGCAAACTCAGATGTAATTGATCGGATGAAGTCTCTGTCGGGGTTTGAGAAATACGTAGCCCTGATGCACCGTATGAACTTGGTTGCAGACAACGCAGTCCGGCAGAGCGTCTATCTGATGGCGCTCGACTCGGGCCTATCTGATGCCTCCGCGGTCGAAAAAGCGTTCGAGGTCATTAACTTTAGAACTCGGGTTGGCAACAATGCGCTTGCTGGAGCGGCACGCAACGTAGTGTTCTTGAATTCGTTCTACGCTGCATCTCGTGCGGCATTGAAAGTTTTGTCCAGCGAGGGTATATCCCCTACCGAACGCGCTCAAGCACGCAAGACGCTGCTAAGCAATATGGCTTGGCTTGGCGGGCTATCGTTCGTAATGGCCCTTGCCAATATAGGCGACGAGGACTATGAAAAAATGAGCCGCCGGGAACAAGCTGGAAAGCTAACGCTTCCGGGCCTTGGGGGTTGGGGTATCCCGCTGCGTCCCGACGTGTTTATGCTGGTAAAAATGATGGCTGAAACAACAGCCCGCCAAGGCTTCTCTGAGTTTGCAGATGATCCTGCCAAGGCCAAGGCTACCGTGTCTGACGCAGTATGGGAGGCGCTCCTTAGCGGGCCGATGCCGGTCGCGCAACCACTTAAAGTTGCGGTTGAGGTAGCTACGAACCACAGTTTCTTTACGGGCCGTAGTCTCGTTGGTAGCGGCTTGGAAAAGCGGGACGCGTTTCAGCAGTTTTCATCTACGACCAGCGAGCTGGCTAAGGGTATTGGGGCCTCGGCCAAGAACTTGGTTGCGCTTACGGGCCTGGAGGCTGAAGGGATCTCTCCCCTCAAGATCGACCACGTTATCCAAGGCATGCTGGGTATGTACGGCGGGGCGCTCATTCTTGCTACTAACAGCATGGTTAACAGTCGTCCAACGCAGTCAGCACAAGACATAATTGCGTCGCTTCCCGGCATGGCGCGGGTTGGCGTAAAAGAATTCGACAGTCAGATTAAATCTGACTTCTACGCCTTGCTAAAGACGGTCGATAAGGCTGTGGACACCGCAAACCGCTACAAGCGAGACGGCCTGCGAGAAGAGTATAAAGCGTATACAGCGGAGAAAAAAGATTTACTCAAGTACAGTAGCACGGTTAACCGCATCGAGCGGCAGCTCAGTACACTGCGCAGAGGTAAGGAAATAGCCGCAGCGAGCAAGACCCTTACTCCAGAGCAGCGGGATGCAAAAATACGGGAGCTTCGCATAAGTGAGGAGCAGATGATGAAAAACCTCGCACCGCTAATCAAAAAAATGCGGACAGAGGCCCTCTCCTAAGCCACCCGCCATACCCGCACGCCGTAGTATCCGAACTCGCAGCGGGGGTGGGCCCTCAAGGTAACCCTCAGAAACTTCTCTGCCGGTCGGATGGAGCGCTTAACTACGCGGGCCGCTGCCGTCGTCTTAATGAAGAAGGAGTGCCCCGGCAGGAGATCTTCCCACCGGATGTAGTACAGCACTCCGAAGACATCGACATACCGAATATGGTCAGGAATTCGGAGCTGCATCGCCCACAGCCAGCGCGTCTTCGACCCCAGTGGCAGTACCATCCAAGCAGTAGCAGCGCATGCCCATTGCTTCAAACCCGCCAACAGCACCAGAGCCGATTCTCTTGGTGGACGCCGCGCCGTTATTCTTCATATACCCTCGTGCAGTGAGCGTCTTAAGCGCCTGCTGGAAGTCCACCTGCCGACTAACGAAGTGGTCACGTAACGCCGATGCCGGTATCCACAACTCCTTCGTGTCAGGCTCGTACCGTATGCGAAGCGGGCCCCGGGGCTCCCGAATCGGTGCCTGCGGCATGGCGGATCGCAGCCCGTTAACGACCAGTGCGTTGTTCACGTTTTCGTTGATGTACAGACTCAATGCTTCTTCGGCAGCAGCCTCGGTGTTTGCGGCTGGCTGAATCACGTCTTGCCGAATCGCGGCTATCGTCGTCAGCGCATACTGGTATACATGCGAGATATTGATAGAGATCAGGCCCAGCTTGGTAGCTATGCTGGCTGCAGTAAACGCGCAGGCCAAAATGGTGGAGTAAAAACGATCAGCTTGATCAAGGTTTAAGTCGATGTCGATCTTCTGCTGAATCTTCTTGAGCTGCTCAATAACCTTCTCCCGGTTCTTCAGAACATACTGCATAAACACAGGGCCCGCAACGCCGTAGTTCTCGACCAAGGTGCCAAACACTGCATCGGACTCCTGCTTAGTGACTTCAAGCGGGCGCGTTATACGCAGCTCAATGAGGCGTCGAAGCTCTCCGTCGGACGTGCTCTTGTGGCGGGCCAGCTTGTCGTACAGCGAGGAGTTGCTGGACATGATGACAAACGTAGCCCATGAAGTGTTGTTTGCGCGCAACTTATTGGTCTGGGATTCCATCCGGTTCTTGCCCCGCCCCTGCGGAATGTCGTACAGCAAGTCGGACAGCTCGTCATCTGCGTAGTTGGTCACTTCGTCCATAGTGCCCGCGATAGAGTTGAGGGTGCCTAGCCACTGCATCTTGGACATGCCGGTGTCAGATTTCTTCATGAGCAAATCGCTCGGGTGCCCGAAGATGGAGTTGACGATCATCTGGGCCGTAGTCTTCCCCGTGCCGGACTTGTTGGACATCAAGTTGATCGCCGCGCCGCGCACATCCAAGCTACCCATGAGCCGCAGGAGAGGTGCCCCAAAACCAAAGAACACTGCCAGCGCATGCGCTTCCATGCCGGGTTTGTCGTAGAAGTTGACCATCTTTGACCATGCGGTCAGGTTCCCCTTCGGGGTTAACTTGGGAGCGAAGTCTTTTGTGGCGCTACCTGCCGGGGCAAGGCGGGCACCTTTGTCTGTATATTCCAACTCACCAACAACGAAGCCCGAGAGGTCTGGCAGCCAGCCCATTTGATGCCGAGTGCGGTCCGCGGCGAACATACGTTGCAGGTTGCGGGTTGACGAAGCCATATACGCCATGATGTTGTCCAGTTCTTTGTTAATTGCTACGACGCCGTTCTTCAACAGCAGGTCGCGCATTTTCTCTTTTGTAAGCAGTACTGAGACCGGGGCCGAAAACCTTCGGATACCGTCGTGCGGAGTGTGCAGATTCACGCCAACAATCTCGCCCTCCCCGTTACCCTGCGCGTCTGAGTCGTAGAACCTAGATGTAAGGTACAGGTCATAACGATAGACTTCGAGCTCGATCGGGTCACCTTCTTTATCCTTGGTCTTCAGGAATACCCCGCCGTGGATGCCCCGAAAATACGGCGACGGGTACACAGGGATGTTGACCTGCACGGTCTGCGGTACGCCGGACTCCACGTTGTCGGGCTCAAGCTGCTGGTCCACGACGTACGCATCATTGACGATGGTGGCGGCTTCAACTTTGCGGCCAATAGCGATCGGGCTTGTGCAACGCTGGGGGCATCCCGTGCAAGCTGCGCTGTAGTTGTCCCGGTACCAATCGCATGTCATGGGGCCCTTGGTCTCTTGCGCTTTACGCAGGGTGGCTTCGGGTGAATACTCCGGATGTGCGCGTGATAGTGCCTGCACCGCGGTCTCTGCATCTGTGCAGCGCCAAGCAATCGACAATGCCGCCCGCCACAGGGGCTCTTCTAGTGTGGCAGCGTTAAGCACTGCATGAGCGATCTGGGCGCAGCCGTTGCCTTTGACACTGCGGCGAACGATACGGGCGAACTCCGTTGCTGGGTAGTCACCTCCGGCCAATGCTCGGGTCATATCGTCTACGCCGTCGGCACGCGCTGCGTCCCAGTCCATCGAATCCTCACCGGCGGGGAGGAGCGCCTCAAGCGTAGCCAGCGGGCTAATGACGCCGCTAACCATCAACTGCACGGGCAACGGCGGCACAACTTTGTGGTTCTCGGTATCCACCATGCGTAGTACCCGCGCTGCGTCGGAAGTAACGGTCAGGTCGATGCCGAGCTTGTGCTCTACGCAGAGAGTCTTAAACCTGCGGGCCATCAACCGCCACGTTGACACATCGAGCACTTCATGGAACGGCCAGTAAACATGCAGGCCGCGGCCCGAGTTCACGATAAACGGAGTAGGCAGGCTAGCTGACGCAACAAATGCCTTGAGCGCCACGGCGGCTTCATCACGGCTCGCGTATGGCTTGTCGGCACCGCAGTCCAGATCAATAAAAAACGAGCGCAGGGCTTTCGCGTTTGTGGCTTTACGCCCTTCGGCTTGGTCCACGAAGCTGGCAAGGGCAAAGAATACGTTGGAATCTCTCGACCGAAGAACTGCACCGCGGGCAATTAGGTCTTCAATGGAGGCATGGTATGTGTGCGTTAGCGCCCCGGATTTGATTCCTACTACGCAGTAGGGGCCTTCGGGGGGCAGTACGGCTTTATAAAAAGAATGGTCCACGAATCCTCACGAGTTAGGAACGAGTGTAAAAGGTGGGGCCGCGGCCCGTGTTCCGCGTTGTCAGGAAGGGATCAGCTTCCTCTAGCCCCGGGGGCAACTATACTCGCACTCTTGTGTAGCGCAAGATTAATTCTTCGATGCGATTGGCTTCGTGCTGTCGCGGCTTGAACCGCCCGATGAACCATGAGTACACCGTTTGACGGGAAACCCCCAACGTTTCGGCAACCGAAGCCACCGATATGTCATGGGTAACGCACACATGAGCCAACCTAACACCGGGCAGAGTTTGGTCTGCTGCCGCAATCGCCTTGACGATGGTGTAGGAATAGCCCCGGAAATCACTCATCGTCAGCGCCCCATGCGTCTAACGCTTCCTCAAGAGCCTTCGGAGTGGCGATAGGTTCAGGCTTCTTAGACGCCCGCTTTACCGGATCGCTTGCAGTAGCTTCTGGCTCCGCTTCGATAGGCGCGGCTTTGGCAGATGGCTTTGCAAATGCAGGGGGCAGCGCAGGAACTTCTTTCGGTGTAGCCATCTTGAACTCGACGGCTTGCAGTGCGTCCTCGGATGCTCCTTGCGCACGGGCCGTTGCTAATTCCGGCTGCGTCAACGGGCGGACAGCTCGGAACTTGAGTACTGCAACTGCGGCCGACGTATCAAAACGAGCTTCAGTTACGATGCCCGACATCGGAACGCCATGGCCTGCCAAAAACTTTGCGTAGGCTTGCAGTGGCATCTTGTCACCCTCGGCTTTACCGAAGAGCGAAGTGGCCGGTAGCTGGAGGCGGTACACGTTACCCGCCAAATCGTTCTCAAGCAGCACGGCGAAGCGCTGATTGAAGCGGCAAGCGCGGGAACCGTTCAGGCCAGAACCTGCGATGTTTTTTACGCAGGTAGCGCACGAGCTGCTTTGTGGGGCTTCGATACTTGCATCAGGAGTCTTGCCGTCACCGGATGCGCAGATGGGGCCGTTGGATTCGCCCTTGACGTATGTGCCCTCGTAGTAGGCACGGGCTACGTGCTGCGCTGCGCTGACGATGACGACGTTCATCCAGCGCTCTTCGTTCTTGGCAACCTCATCGCCGCCGACCATCATGCGGAACACGCCGCCTTCTGTAGAGATGGTCTTCATGCTGGCACCACCACCAGCAAGGCGCTTCGTTAGCTCATCGGGCTCGCCGCGCAAGTAGTCAGGGAGGATGGCACCGGATTTAAAAAGTGTGAGTTCGGACATATGGGTCTCTAGGGTTAGTTGAAAGGCAGTTGAAAATTAATTAGGGTTGGCTTAGGGCAGAACTATTTGGTTGGCCTCCGTACAGTGATCGCGTATTTAGAATCAACGTTAAGTCCGGCAGGGAGCTTGTCCGGATTTTCTTTGAGGAACACCTTCATGTTCCCCTGCGACACGCGCTGCTCCAGCAGTTCAATCGAGTTGTGCTCCTTGATGAAGGCATACATTGACTGCCAGTCGCTTGTCCAGTAGCGAGTTCTAACTGTGCGGGTGAATGTGCCGTGGTCCGTGCGGCCCCCGTCTTGGCCAGTAGTCTTGCACAGGGCTAGCAGCTCTGCCTCTACCGCATCCATCTGCACGTCAAGTCGCCCCACGGATTCATCAAACTCCGATTTGAGCTGGGCTTTGGCGTCACGGATTTTTATGTACACCCGCACAAGCCGATCCGCGTCGTACCTAGGGGCCTCTGTTGCTTCAGTCATTTTTATGTCCTTTAGTTGGGGTGGGGGTACTCGCTGCGTCTGGGTAACTTGCCGGGGTAACCGCCCCGATTTCCGTCCAGCATCCGCTTTCCCCCCGTATTGAATTATACACAGTTAATTAACGGTGTCAAGCTATCTCCTGTTTGTACAGATCGACTAGGCCTTGGTGCATGTCTACTTTTCCGTCGAGCATGTCGTACATTCGACGCTCTACCGGGCTGCCTTGCAAGCGGACAACTGTGACTTTGTTCGTCTGGCCAGCGCGGTGCGCACGGGCGTTGCCCTGTATATACATCTCCGCAGAGGATGTTGGGCCCCACCACACTACAGTGTCCGCGGCGGTTAGCGTGATTCCATGTGCGGCAGCTTGGGGTATCAGTAGGATGATGCGAGGACTGGCTTCGGTTTGGAAACGTTTGATGATGTCGGCGCGTTGCGAAGCAGGCACTCCGCCATGTATGCTGTCCGATGCGTAGCCCCGCTTGGATAGCTCGTCTTGCACTTTCTCCATCGCGTGCCTAAACGGGATAAACACAATAACCTTGTGCGTGGTTTGTTGGATTACTTCGTCCAGCTCATTGAGCCTATTTGACACATCGAACTCAACAACCTCTTTGTCCGTCGCGTACGCCACGCCCTGAGAAATCTGTAACAATTTTGTGAGCAGTCCCGCTGCGTTAACGGCCGTGATCTCCGAACCTGCGGCCAGTGCCACCATCGACTTCTTGATGAGGTCGTAGTACTTCTGTTGCTGCGTTGTAAGTGGCACCTCACGAGTGGTGTACAGCATGTCTGGCAGGTCAAGACACTCTTCTTTTGTATACCGAATTGCAGGCTGCAACGCTTTGAATACGGTATCCTGCGCGTCGCGCTTTGCTGCCCACTTGTACTGCGTGACTTTGTACATCACGGAGTCCCGAAACGTTCCGTAAAACTTCGGCATGAGATCTGGGGCAACCAGCTTGGCCAAGCCGTAGGCGTCTACTGGGGATTGGGATGCCGGGGTGCCGGTCATGAGCCACAAGCGTGTTGTCGGTTTGAGTAGCGCGTTCATGGCTTTCCACCGATCGGTCTGGACATTTTTCAGGGCAGTCGCTTCGTCAGCGATGATGAGGTCAAACTGCGCATCCTCTAGCGCCTTTCCCACCACCTTGACGCCATCAAAGTTGATGATGACAAACTCGTAGTCACCGTTGATAATTTTTTCCCGGCGCTCACGAGATCCGGATGCAATGGCCACCGTGCGGTGCATGACCGTGCGAAATAGATCTGCTCGCCATGCGGTGTCCATGATTGAGACGGGGCATACAACAAGTACGCGTTTGATTTCGCCCTGCTGTATCAAGTAGTCCGCAGCCCACGCTGCTGCTGCGGTTTTGCCAGTCCCGGCTTCGCTCAAAACGAGGCATCGCTGGTGTGTGGCCAAGAACCCCGCGGTGACTCGCTGGTGTGCAAACGGTGTGTACACACCTGCCCACTTGTATCGACCCGTGATGGGGTGCGGCACGTTTTTAATACGTAGGTTACGCAGGAGCTTAGCCTCGTCAGGGCCCCAGTTCACCAGCACTCTAGCCAGCTCGCCGTTGCGCTCAAGGACTCTACTTTTTGGGATCAAAGCGGTGATCTGATCCGCTTTCTTGGTGGTAAACAGCAAGGCCCGGTTGTCAATAATTTGCACGGAAATTCCTTTAGGCGACGAAAAAAGCACGGTAGCCTAAACTACCGCGCAAACTCATGTCAACTCAACTAAGGAGAACACCCTATGAAAAGTGCCCTCCTAAACTATATCACTTTTTGGCTTCGCGTTTGCTAGTTTGCGACTTCATAGAGCCATTTTTATTGCGTGAGAAACTGCGGTTGGTTTTGGCAGCCACTGCCTGCAGGTTGCTGGCCTTCGACGTGCCACCCTTGGACATCGCCTTCTTGTGGTCTACATCCATGCCCTCCGGTACCGTACCGTTGGCTTTTTCGTAGGTGCGCCGTGCGCCGTTGCGGGCAGAACGATTGGCAATCTGCTCGGGTTGGCCTTGGTACTTAGCGTACTCGGCGGCGTAATCTCGTTTTTTGGTAGCCATGGTTAGCTCCTATGATGGTCGCACGAAACGACGGGGCAAAATTTACAAAGGCCGCTCGGCTTGGCGTTCCACACTCCGTGGCCAACAGCAGCTTCAATCAACGAGGCCTCGCCCGCCCACTTGGCCAAGATGCTAGGTAGTTGGGCCCGAGAAAACTCCGCCTTAATGATGTCGTCGGCAACCACAAACATCAGCATGCCCTTCACCACTTTTACTTCGGGGTAGTGGATCATTATCATGGCCGCCATCAACTCCAACTGCGATGTGTCCGCATACCGGCTGGACTTACCCGTCTTGAAGTCTACGACGCGGGCAACGCCCGTATCATGGTTGAGCGCGAGGTAGTCTGGCAGGCCGCGGAACCACACGTCCTTACCAAAGAACTCGCAGGGTTTGAAGTCCGCGGTGATGCCGAGCTTGAGTTCACACTTGATCTCGCCTTTGATCCGGGTGAGAGGTTCCACGAAGCGCTTGTACTGTGAAAAATTTTCAGGAAGGGGTGTCCCATCTTGAATGTATAGCTCGAAGGCTTTGTGTGCGGCGGTGCCATAGAGAGTCGCAGTGCTGTCTGCCTGCTTGAACTTTTTGAGGATGCGGGTCTCATGGTACTTGCGGGGACAGTTTTGGAAGTCCTTGATTGCGGAGTACGAAAATGCGAGTGCCATGGGTTTGCTTTATTGAGATTGTTAAGTGCCAATTTTAACAGTCCCCGTACGATTTGCCTATCCCCGACTCGCAAGCAAGGGGTAGGGTCTGTGCCCACTCTGGACGCCAGTTCATGCACGCTTCAACAAAGGCTTGTGCCTCGGCGGCTTCTTCCGCTTTAGCAACGATCGCCACAGCGTCATGCACCGTGAGTACCACCTTGTAGCGCTTGGCGATGCGTAGCATCTGCTCACCAATAATGATGCGGGCCACAGCTTGGCAACAGTTGTGCACAACGAAGGGACCGTTATCTCCACGCACGACAAAGCGGGACCGAGGTCCCGCGTTCAGGATGTCGTACACCGGTTTTTCGCGTCGGGCTTCCGCGTCAACTGCTCCACTGGCCAACCGTGCGCTAGTCGGTAGTATAAGGTTGTGTGGGCGATCCCTGTCTGCTGACTCAAGGCTATTATGTCCACCCGACGTTCGGTATTGCGCCTGTTCATCGAGTTGGCGCGACGTGAAACCCAATGGCAGTTCTCCAGCGAGTAGGGGCCGTTGTTGTCCATACGATCCAAGTCCAAGCCCCGAACGTACGTCGGCCCCATATCGCCCCAAAAATTTATGAATGCGCCCTGCCACCGATCGCACACGATAATCCCCCGCCCGCCATAATTTGCCCATGCTTGGTGGGACGGCAGTCGGCAGCGGTCTAGCATCGACCTCCATACTGCAAACGCTGGGTGCTTGCTCATGCCGTGCGTTCTGTTGCCATGGGAGATAAGCCTCTTGGTTGCGCACCCGCAGTTTGGGTAGCCCCCGCGTTTTATCTCCTTGATAACGTCGGCTCCTACCTTGACGCACTGCGTCCCGCACCGACATTGAAAACGCCAGTACCGCTTTTTTCCATCGCTGTGTTCCGGGTTCAGCCCCGCCAACATGCCGAAGGTCTGGCCTGTAAGGTTCGGGGTATTGTGATGCAGCTTCCCATCCATCATCTGTGAGTACCTCATGATCTGGTGTCATATGAACACCGTCGATAGTAACACAGGGTTGTACTGATTTGGCTATCATGCCCCCATGAGTTACAAACTCCACACCATCATGTACACGATCGCTCGCGGTAATTTTCTCAATGGCCACCCACCCTCGGTCTGTCAGTACGTCAGTCCCCACGGCTATGCAGTTTTCAATAACTTTACCGCCGTACACGTAGACCGGGACGCCCTTGCTGTAGTACATCCATGAGGCCTTGCCATCCTCTTTCACAACCTTCTTGAGTCCGGGGTACTGTATGAACAATCCGTTGGGCAGGCGTATGCCTTTGTCGGGCACCACCGTCAGCAAGCCTTGCGCGTCGAGCACCATGCTCTGCCCCTGCGCCAGCGCTGTCAGCGCTTCTTCCCCCTTGCGCCACAGCAGGGGGATCCGGTTGTACGTCCCGCGGTATGCGTTCACGATGCGCTTAGACTCAACGTCGTCCACAACAACCTTCGCCTGCATCTTCAAAAAGAGCTGGAGCTTGAGCCAACCCACGCCGTAGCCTGCGCCTAGGACTACGGTTTTTCCTACTGTCCTCTGGGGCCCCGTAATCGCATCTACTGGTACGCCATAGATGTTGCTGGCCATGATCTTGTACACATCCTCGCGCCGCTCAAACGCTGCAACGAGATCGTCTTGCCCAGCCAGCCACGCCAGCACCCGCGCTTCGATCTGCGCAGAGTCGCAGTCAATAACAACGTACCCCTCGGGGGCCATGATGGATTTCTTTATTCGGCCTGCGTTCGCCCCGCGGCTTGGCAGATTTTGCATGTTCACGGAATCTTGGCCGCTCCATCTGCCGGAGTGTGCGCCGTAGTACCGCAAGGGGACAGGGAACGCCCCACGATCTGCCATGCCAATGAAGCGCTCAGTGCGTGTCTCTTCGATCGTTGTCTTGGTGCCAAGGCGAGCTGCAACCAACCCCTGCACACGAATGTCGGGATGTCCACCCAAGGCAATGAACTCTTCGTCTGTCTTGGCAAACGCGTAGGCTTCCTTCTTCGTAGCTGGGCTAATCTTGGTCGGTGGCTCCACGTCGTAGGAGCGCAGCAACGTCGCAAACATCGCGTTAGACATGAGCAGCTTCTTGATTCCGTCGGTGCCGTCGCTGAACACCGCGTGTACGAAGTCCGGGTCGCTCTCGGCCAGCATCATGTCGCGGACGTCATCAAGTAGTTGGGCCTTGGACTCACGTACTTCTTTAAGGTGGAGTTGGAGTTTCGGCTTGTCTAATATTAGAACGGGCTCCACGAACATCCGCAGTGTCAGGTCAATCAGCCTGAGCTCGATCTTAGGGAACCCCATGCCCCTGTACGTATCGAACAGCCGCTTGGTCAGCAGGGAATCATTGACGCAGTACTCGCCGTAGCGGGCCAGCTCTTGTGGGGTGAAGTCCGCGTAGCGTTTGCCTAACGCGTTAAGAACCTCGTCGCCTTTGACACCGACGCCTTGGCGTTCGGCCTGCGCCTTTAAGCTGTGCGACTTTTCATGGGGGAACAGCGCTCTTGACATACCCAGTGTGTCGAGCCATGCCAGCGGGTTAACGCCGTAGTGCCATGCCAAGATCGAAGCGTCGAACGCGGTGTTCTGCGCCAGCACCAGCTTGTTCGACCAATCAATCGCAGCCAGCGCATCGACCACCTCGGGCTTGGGGTACCACACAGGAGGCTCGTCGCCCACTCCAATAGCAGCGCCGATGGTTTCGAATAGCGGGCTGCGAACGTATTGCTCAGTCGCTAGCTTCGTCAGGCTGAATTCGCGACTGTAGAAGGTCTCGAAGTCGATCGTTATCACTTGAGGCATCTTTAGTCCAGTTGAGTTGAGTTTTTTCTGCGTACCGCTTTCGGTCGTTGATACGCTTTGCTGCCATACGCAGTTCTTGTTTTGATGCTTCAGGGAACTTACCTTGGAGGATTTCAAGGAGCTCGCCGGGGGTCATGGGATCTCTCGCAGATAGTCTATGGACTGCTGCACGTCCGCTAAGTTGTTTTCGTTGACGACGATGGCCATACCCTTTGCAGCTTTGACCGCTGCGATCTCCCGATCTTGCAGTGCCGTGGTCTTACCCTTACCCGCCTTGCACTCAATGGCGAGAAACATCCCGTCAACGCAGCAGATGAGGTCCGGAATCCCGGCCCGTCCCATGCCATTTGACGCCGGGGCGAAGTAGTAGACGTTGTTTCCCTTGAGGATCTTGGCTACTGCGTCTTTGACTTTTTTCTCGGGAGTTGCGGCCATCAACTCACCTCTTTAAGTTTCTGCATGTAGTGCTTGGCTTTGCCTGCGTCGTCGCTGTTTTCTTTGTGGCCCGCCCGCATCGAATACTTTATAACATTGCCTTTGAGATAGCCCTTGAACTCCGCAGGGGTCAGTACCGCTTCCATGAGAGCCCAAGGCTGGATGGGCATGTCTTTGTAGTGGCTGCCGCTAACTTGTATGTCGTCTGCTTTCATGCCTCGCTCTCCTTTTTAGTCCGTGCTTTGCTGTAAATGCTAAAATTTTTAGGCTTGAGTCCAATCATCTCGGCGGTCTTTTTGCCTATGCCGACCGTGCCGTACTTGGGCTTGGTTTCCCTGAGCCGCTCAACAGCCTTTGTCGAGGCTACGCTTCGCTTGCGGGACGTGTTGTTTGCGTTGAGGGCGTTTGGCGTTTCCCCGCGCCGCTCGGCCTCCTCTACGACAAAACGTTGCCACTCAAATGCGTTAGCGGGCGCGCGTAAATCTCTCATAACAAACCTTTGTGAATTGTGGTCGAAGCGGATCAGGTCAAACATTGTCAGTCCTTTTCTTGGGTAGCGGGCACCAGTGTGTGTAAAAAGAGACGTCACCCGTCAAGTTGCCGTACATGGCAATGCCCCCCTTGGTCAGCAGTTGCAGCTTGACGTTGCGCGGCGTGTCGTCGTCGAGGGGTATCCAGTACGTGATAGTAGATACGGCCACGGTGCCGGTTGAGTTGATGGTGTGAGTCGGCTTGCGGGGCCGTCCGCGCCCTCGTTTTTGTTCTTCAGTGCGTATCACTGCACCATCCTCCGTTGCAAAGCTGTGCAAGTTGGCGCACTCATAGCGCCGGTA
>Ga0209414_1000885_pt1 | contig 14478 bp, 14 predicted proteins | sample LakVidmifraction_4_FD_181154 | JGI IMG/M metagenome (GOLD analysis project Ga0209414, IMG submission 181154) | Hypersaline microbial communities from Lake Vida, Antarctica - Brine Hole Two &gt;0.2 micron (SPAdes) (version 2) | ecosystem: Environmental > Aquatic > Non-marine Saline and Alkaline >... | reverse complement strand
ATTATTTGTGTGACAACCCCGCCATCACTTTGCTTCCAAAAGAGCAAAGTGGTGGCGGGGTTGAATTTAAAGTATTTTGGCTCATCCACACAAACCGTGACAGAGCCAAAAGTGTTAATGGTTGCTCGCCCAGTTAGAACTTTGTTGTCCTTTGGAAACTGAGTCTAAAGTTCCCTTTTTTTTTGTTTCTAAACTGCCTGTTGTCGTTCAAAACGCGTTAGATATTTCAGGAGCAACTGTTGTTTCTTTTGGTCCTTGGTCATTAAGTCTTTGGTCCTCCATGAACAAGTTTTTTAACTTGATGAAAAAATCGTGCTTTTTTTGAGAAAAAGACTTTACTTTTCTTGCGAGATATACTATGGTACGCAACTCTTCGAAGGTAAAGGGTTGGAGATGTCGGAAAAATTAGATAAAGGAATAAGTGCGATGAGTCAGATTGACAAACAAGCAATAATAACAGAGTACAAGCGTCACGACGCTGATTCTGGTTCTTCAGAAGTGCAGATTGCAATTCTTTCAAAGAAAATCACACATTTGACAGAACATTTAAAGATAAATAAAAAAGATCATAGTTCACGCTTTGGTCTAATAAAGATGGTTAATAAGCGTAGAAAGCTACTTGATTACTTAAAGCGTACAGATAATGCGAAGTATCAAAGCTTGCTAAAAGAGCTTAATATTCGTCGATAATTTGTTTCTTGAAAAGAGCAGGGGTAACAACCTCTGCTTTTTTTTTGCATTTTTCTTGAAAGATTTTAATTTTTTTGGTATTAATTAAGGCTGTTTTATATCCCAAAATGTATATTGGTAAAGTTGTATGGGATTTTTTAATTGTATTAAGTTTATGGAGTAAATTATGAAGAAGAAGTTTTGGATTGTTGTTGTTGTTTTGGTTATTGCTGCTTTCCTTGTTAGACCCAACAAGAATATAGAGAGTGCTTATCGTGTTTTGCCTTCCAATGTTTTGATGACCTGCGAAATGAAAGACCTAAATGGTGAAATTGATTTTATTAACAACTTAGGTTTTGCTGATGGTGATATACTTGCTCCTTTATTTGCAGAGAGTGATGAGACTGAACGCAAAATTGTTGAACTTGTGATGGACGTTCTGGGTGATGAATTTATTGTTGCTTACAAGAGTGGTCACTTGGAAGAAAAGATTTCCGCAGATGAAGAGGTTGTTGTTCAGGATATGCTGGATAATCTAATTATGGCTTCTAAGCCTGCTAAGCAAATTTCTGTATCTATTATAGAAAAATCTCTTGCTGGTCTTATTGATGGTGTGGTTGTCACAGAATATGATGGTGTAACCATCAATACATTTGAGATTGAGAATTCAGAAGAACCTATTTTTATATCTTATTGTGTTGTTGACGGCATTATTATCGGCGCTTTTTCTTTAGAAACCTTGCAGCAGTCTATTGACATTGCAACTGGTAAAATCAAGGATAATTTTACTCAAACAGAACTTTACCTTAAGTTAATTGCTGGGGCTAGTGAATCTGATGTATGTACGATGAGTTTTGATATGTCTGAATTTATGACAACTTATATGAATGCTATTAATGCAGTTGCACTTTCTGCAATGGGCGATGCTCAAACTAATGGAGTGGTAGAGTTTCAGCAACAGATGGCTGTTTTAAAAGATATGTATGATGGCCTTGGATATGGTGTTGGATATATGGGACGTACTGATAAGGAATTCTATACAAGAAGTAATGGAAATTTTGAGCCTGAAAAATTGGACGATTTTTATAAGTCTATTTTTATGGCAGACAACTCTGTTTCAGATATGACAAAGTTTCATATTAAAGACCCGGTTATTGCATATGCTGTTAATATGGGTTTTAAGGAATATATTAATTTGCTTTTAGAGACTCTTCCGCAGGATGGAATTACAGAGATGAAGAGTTCTTTTGCTACAAATACAGGTCTAGATTTCGATGCTATGATTGGATGCATGGGGAATGGAATATCTTTTGGTTTGGATGAATTTGAGTATACCACATTGATTCCAAATATCTCCATGAGAATGTTGATAGGACTTAGTGACCAACATGACACTTTAATCCCTGCATTAACCAAGCTTGCTGGCATGACTGAAATGCCTATGAGTAAGAAAAATGTTGCAGGAACAGATGTTACTTATGCCAATATTCCTATGACAATACTAAAACCTGGTTTTGCTGTCAAAGGTAACAAAATGTTGTTTGCAACATCTCTTGATGTTATGAGTGAACTTGTTCAAGGTGTAAAAGTGGAGGATTCTTTGGTTTCAAATGTTGAATTTGCCAGTTTTCTCGGTAATGAAGATTTGTTTGGATGGTATTACTTGGATCTAAATAAAGTTATTGATGTCTTAGATAATATGTATGTGATGTTTAAACCTTTTATGGACGGCAAAGTTCCAGAGGAAATTATGTCTGAAGATGAGGTTGAAAATACTCTTGCAAGAGCTAAGATGTTGCAGACACTTTACATGAAAGCATATACAAAAGACAACGAGTATTACAGTGAAATGGTTATTAAATATGATAAAGATTATGAACCTGTAGTTGAAGAAGTTGAAGTTATTGGTATTCAAGAGAGCCAATTTCAAAAGTCGACTAATTACAATTTTAACAAGTAAGATAAATTAGGGCTGAAAGCCCATAATAACACAGCCTAGGGCAACGTCCTGGGTTATAGTTTACGGCAAACCAAGGGCTGAAAGCCTGAGATAAGTTATGTTTTAAATGTATTTATTTCGGGGGTAGGACATTCGCTACGCTCATTGCTTCATCCTATAAAGTTTATTATTAATGGCTAAAGCCTCTCTCGCAAGCTCGAGTCACCCCTTTGTTTATATGTTGCATTATACCTAGGGCGTAGGAAGGAATTGGCTTTGCTGTTTCGGGGCGTTGCCCCTTGTTTTGCAATAAAAACAAAGTATTTTGACTTTTGAAAGAGGTTCAATAGTAAAGTAGTATTATTTAAAAGATTTAGAGAGTATGAAGTTAAGAAAAAAAGCTGTTTCAAAAAATAAGAGTGTATCTGTTAGGGGCAATCCCAAAAGCACACTAAGGTCTTCGAAAGAGAGAAGACAGAGGTTTTTGATTAAGGTGGGTACTGTGCTTTTTGTTCTTATCGTTTTAGTTGGAACGGGGTATGGCGGCTTTGTTTATCTGAAAAATATTCTATTTGTTAAGAATCCAAGATATACAATTACAAAGATTGAAGTTCAATCCTCTGGAGTATTCTCAGAAGATAGGTTTAAAGAGTATACAAAGATTAAAGAGGGTGATAATATGTACTCCTTTAAACTAAAAGATGTACAGAAGCAGTTCAAACACAAGATTCCTAACGTTAAGGAAATTGAAATAAGACGCCAGTTGCCTGATGCTTTGATTGTTAAGATTATGGAGAGAACACCGGTTATTCGCCTGTCTAGAAGGTCAAGGTTGTGCGTTGATAGAGATGGATACATCTTTGCTGTCAATGGTAGCAAACTAAATTTCTTGCCATATATTTCGGGGTATGAATATTTGAGTTTGCGTCCAGGAGGAAAATTAACAGGCAGGTCTCTTTCTGCTGTAAAGTTAGTGACTATTGGTGCTTCAGGAATGATAGATCTTCCAATTACTAACGTTAATATATCTCCGGAAGATTATATCATTGTCTTTTTAAATAATGGTAAGAAGCTTAATATTGCCTGGAAGGGAATGGATGATAATTCTGAAGAGTCTTTGGAAGAGTTAGAAACGAAGCTTATGCGTTTCGTCGTTCTTTTAAATTCTCCACAAGGTAAGGCTTTGTATGATTTTAGTGCAATTGATGACAGTTTTTATGGAAGGTAATTATTAATATATGGCTAATACAATTAAAACTGCTGTTGTTGAGATTGGAACTGCAAAAATAAAAGTTCTTGTGGGCGAATTACTTGAAAACAATCACATAAGAATTCTTGGTGTTGGCGAGCGCGACTCCAAAGGTGTTTTAAAGGGGGAGATCGTTAACAGTAACAACCTTTTACCTCCTCTATCTGCAGCTTTTGAGGATGCTGAACGAGAATCTAATATAGTCATTAAGAATATTAGTGTTGCTGTTTCAAATAACAAAATCAATGTGGTTTCAAACTCAGGTAAAGTACCGGTATCTTCAGAGAGTTGGGATATCAGACAGGTGGATGTTGATGCTGTTAAACAAATTGCATTCAGCAAGATGTTTGACAATACCGAATATATTGCAATGCATGATATTGCTCAACTATACACAGTTGATATCGATAAAAAAGTAATTAATCCTATCAATATTTATGGCTCTACCTTGTCACTTGATGCATTGATTGTTAGAGGTTCTTTATCAATGCTTAAAAATACGATGCGGGTAATTAGTCAACGACAGGTTGATATCAGTGAAAATGAGATATATTATAGTCCTGTTTGTGATGTCCAGGCAGTTCTCACTCCAGAGCAGAAACGCAATGGTGTAATAATGATTAATTTTGGCGCAGGCAAGACAGACTATGCGGCATATGCATGTGATGTTCAGGCTGCTTATGGCACTCTTGGTGTTGGTAGTTCTCACATAAACTATGATCTTACAGATGCTTTCTATATTTCCAACAATGATGCAGAGCAGTTAAAGCAGACATATGGAATTGCTCTTAACGATACAGATGATGATTATGTTGAACTAAATACACTAATGTTTAACACTAAGAATGTTAAAGTTGAGTCCATTCAAAGAGTCATATATGCCCGTGTTGAAGAAATCTTAAAAATTATTAAGACTGACCTTCAAAAAAGAGATATTCTTCCTTATATTAAAGCTGGAATAGTTCTAACTGGTGGGGGATCTCAACTACCTGGATTACAAAGTCTGACGGTAAGAACTTTTGATAATATGCCTACTTCCATAGGTTGTCCCTGCAATATTGAGGAGCATGAAATCTCAGAAAACCCTGCATACTCAACGGTTTGTGGTCTCTTGCAGTTTTCTCTGTTGGAAGCAAAACAAGAAGACGACGGAACCTCAGGATTTTTGAAGAGGATATTTGGAAAATGATAGCAAAAAAAACAATAGGTATTTTTGGTGTTGGCAGTTCTGGTTGTAGAGCACTAGATGGATATGATGGTTATTCAGACACAGAGCAGATTGTTGCTATAGATGTTGATCAGATTGCTCTGCAGTCACTTGATGTTCCTTCGGTTCTTCTTATTGGTGGACAAAACGAGGGTATGGGAGGTGTTGCAGGAGATGTTGAGCTTGCGAAAGAGCTTATAGCTGCGGAAGAGCATATGATTGAAGGACTTTTGTCAAAGGTCGACTTAGTTGTGCTTGTCGCAGGATTTGCAGGTAGTACTGCCGCTGGAATGTTACCTTTTATTGTGAAAAAAGCAAACGATCTTGCAATTCCAACTGTTGTCGTAGGAACTACACCATTCTATTTTGAAGACGATGATAAAAAAACAACATCTAAGAATGTTTTGAAGGATCTGGAAAAATTGTCATGTTCTATTATACAGATAAATGTCAGTCATCTCTCAGATGAAAACGAGGAGCTCTCAATTGTATGTGAACGAGCTACTGTATGTATGGCTGAATCATTAAAGTTTCTAGTGGGTCTCATTAGTTATCCCGGTTACATACGAATTGATTATCAGGCTCTAAAGCATATGATTAAAAGTCCTGAAGGTGATGTCTGGTTCTCGTATGGTAAAGCAATTGGCACCAATCGTGCAGAAAATGTTGTTGTTGATTTTAAAGCAAATAAATTAACAAATCTCAATAACTTTGTGAATGCAAGAACAGCTTTAGTCTCCATAAATTCCGATGATTCCCTAAGACTGTCAGAGATTGAAAAAATTATGGAATCTGTAAAAAACCTTTTGGATCCAACATGTAAAGTAGTTATGGGCACCACAAAAAATAAAATTTTAAATGGGGAACTCATATTAAATATTTTAGCTTTTGAATTTAGAGTTGAAGAGGATGATCTTGATGTTAGTCTGATTGATATTCCCAAACCTGCTAAACAGGTAGACAACAGTGAAATTGAAAAGGCAACAACGAGGGCTCCGGAGCCAAAACCTTTAATGAGAGACAACAAGTTTAAAGGTTCTGATCCAACAATATACAATGGTGTCAATCTTGATGTTCCAACATACAAAAGAAATGGTATTGTGTTAGACTGAGCAAATTCGTAAATGCGTAAATGGCGGGAAGTGACAAATTCGTAAATGAGCAAATTCGTAAATGCGTAAATGGCAGGAAGTGACAAATTCGTAAATTCGAAAATGCGTAAATGGCAGGAAGAAGAGTTATAAATTCGTAAATGCATAAATTACTGGCACAAGGTAAATAAAGAAAATTATAATGTATACTGACTTTAAAATTGAACTTGAGCAAAGAACTAAACAGTTTGCAGTAAATGTGATTAAAACCTTGAAACAGTTTAATGTGTTTGGCATTGATCGTATTGTTCAAAATCAAGTTGTTCGCTCGTCAACTTCTATTGGTGCAAACTATAGAGAAGCAAATCGAGCAGAGTCAAGAGTTGATTTTATACATAAAATTGGAGTTGTGGAAAAAGAAGCTGCTGAAACTCAATATTGGTTTGAAATTATAATTGAGACCTAGTACATGAGTGACATCGAGGCTATTGCTGTTGTAAATCTTCATCAAGAGGCTACAGAACTACTTGCTTTATTTATTACTATTTCTAAAAAATCTAAAAAGAATAACAAAACTTAGGATAACATTTCGCATTTTCGCATTTACGAATTTTCGAATTTTGTCCTGCAAAGGACTATAATTATGACGAATGATGAGACATTAGATATTTTGAGAGAGACAGATGCTTTACTTGAAGGGCACTTTGAGTTAAGATCAGGCCTTCATAGCGAACAATTTTTTCAGTGTGCAAATGCATTAATGCATCCATATGCAGCAGAGAAACTTTGTAGTGCATTAGTTGCAAAGTATAAGGAAGAAGCTGGCGATATTGGTGACATCGAAGCTGTTATTTCACCGGCTCTTGGTGGAATTATTGTGGGACATGAAGTTGCTAGAGCACTGGGAGTTCCTAGTATTTTTGCCGAAAAGAAAGAAGACAAACTTCTGATGAGAAGATTTGAAATTAAGCCGGGAGAGAGATATGTTGTTGCAGAAGATGTGGTAACAAGAGGCGGTAGGGTTCAGGAGACTATTGACATTGTTGTGAATGCCGGGGGGATTGTTGCTGCTGTACTGTTGATTGTTAATCGTAGTGGTGGCAAAGCCAGGTTTGCGTATCCAATGTATAGCCTTCTGGAGATGGAACCCGTGACGTATGAATCAGGCAGTTGTCCATTATGTGATGAAGGTAAACCATTGGTTCATCCGGGAAGCTAGGAAGAAATGCGTAAATGCGCAAATTAGTAAATGCGTAAATTAGTGGACAAACTCCGCAGGTTTATATAAGAAATTCAGATTCGCCGTTGTGGTTCCTATCTATGGCTTGACTGGTCGAATATTTAACGTCCAATTTAGAGAAGGTAAATACGAAAACATTTATTTTATTACTATCTTGTGTAATTCAATTCGATTGTGTATTATTTATAGTATGAAAAAAAGAAACTTAACAATAAAAGTTTATGATTCCTTTGAACAAGAAGAAAAGGCGGAAACACAAAGACGTTCTAAAAAAACATCCAAAGAGTGTTTAGATGAGTTTGTTATACTTCAGAGAAGAGTTTTGGGCGATAATTGGTGTCGACAAAAGATGGTTCGCACAATAACCTTTGAGAAAGTAACGTGGTAGTATTATGCTTTTTAGTGATGATATGAAAGACTTGATGAATCTCTTTGAAAAGTATTCTGTTCAATATCTTTTGGTGGGTGGATTTGCTGTAAATTATTATGGTTATGTTCGAACAACCATGGATATTGACGTTCTAATCTTTCCTTCCAAAAAGAATGCAAATCAAATAATATTGGCTTTAAAGGAGTTTGGTTTTGGATCTGCAGACATACCTGGCGATTATTTCTCAAAGGAGGGATGTGCTATACATTTGGGAGTTGAGCCAAACAGAATTGACATTCTTACTAAATTAAAAGACATTAGCAATAAACAAATATTTAATAATTCCCAGAAGATTCAATACGATGGTTTGGAATTAAATATTATTTCTAAAGAAGATCTACTTGAGTGCAAAAAGAAATCTAGCCGTTTGAAAGATTTAGCTGATGCCGAAGAACTTGAAAAACTACTATAATCTAGTTGTTGCTGGCCAAATTAAAACTGTATAGAAAAGGGCTGACAGCCCGACATAATATAGCCACGGGTATAAACCCAGGGAATAAAAAACGAGCAACGCTCGCTCCTGCCCACGGCAGTGTCTTTCGTTCTGCCTTGGATATTGAGTGTTGGATATTGGATATTCCTTTTGTCCACCATTGGATATTGAGAAACAAGGTGGCTTAGACTTAATACGTAAATGCGAAAATGGCAGGATTGTGAAGATGGTTTAATTATGTAGGGGGCTACCTGCGTGTTGCCCCAATGTGTGTTGGGCGAACACATTAGCCCGTATAATAAAAATTTAATAATAATTAAGAATGGAGAAAACTTATGGCTGTTAATGATTTAAAAGTGGCATATAAAACAATTATGGATGATCACTTTCCACCGGAAATGGAACTATCATTTATCGATGGAGCAAAGAGACAGACTCTTTGTTACGAAAAGGTCTCATGGATTATTGAGAATGAAAAGAAGGGTTTGCGATATGGAGAGAATCCAGGACAGGAAGCTGCTCTATATAAATTGGTGAATGGTAATCTAGTTCTTGGTGAAGTTGAATGTATCCAACCCGGCAAATATCTTGCTTCTGATGTTGAACTTTTACAGTCGGGAAAACATCCTGGAAAAACAAATATTACAGATGCTGATAATGCTGTTAATATAATTAGATATTTTGATGAAAAACCATGTTCTGTAATTATGAAACATAATAATCCATGTGGTGTTGCTCTTGGTTCAACTCTTGCACAGGCATATGATAAAGCCAATATGGCAGATAGGCTTGCAGCATTTGGTGGTGCAATTGCTCTAAATAAGACTTGTGACATCGAGACTGCCGAGTTAATTACCCAAAACTATGCCGAAGTTGTTGTTGCTCCGGATTTTGCACCAGGAGTTATGGATATCTTTGCCAAGAAGAAAAACTTGCGTGTAATGCAGATTGCTAATATGGCCAACCTTAGTGATTTTGTTGGTAAAAGATTTGTCGATTTCAAATCACTTATTGATGGTGGATTAGTTGCTCAATGGTCTTTTGTTCCTAATGCTAAAAAGAAAGAAGATTTCTTGCCGGCTGAAACTCTTTATAAAGGTTTAGAGTTCAAGGTTAAACGACAACCAACAGCTGCGGAATACGAAGATTTAGTTTTTGGTTGGCTGGTCGAAGCAGGTGTAACAAGTAACTCTGTAATTTATGTTAAGGATGGTGTTACTGTTGGTATTGGTACTGGCGAGCAGGATCGTGTTGGTGTTGCAGAAATTGCCAGAGATAAGGCATATAAAAAACTTGCAGATAGAATTGCTTGGGAAAAATATAAGACACCTTACAATCTTATGGCTGATGAACATGCAAAGATTGAGATTGATGAACAGGTTACTGAACTAAAAGGTGGGTTGCCGGGCTCAAGTATGATTTCCGATGCATTCTTCCCATTTAGAGATGGTGTTGAAGTTGGACTCAAAGAGGGCGTCTCTGCTGTGGTACAACCAGGTGGTTCTATGCGAGACTTTGAAACTATTGAAGCATGTAACGAATACGATGCAGCAATGGTGTTTACTGGTCAGAGAAGTTTTAAACACTAAATCAAATGCGAAAATTCGTAAATTCGAAAATGCGAAAATGAGCAAATTGCAGGAAGAGTTCAAATTCTAAAATTCGAAAATGCGTAAATTGCAGGAGTGCCATTAGTGGCAATTTGTAGACTGTAGGGGCGAGACCTGTCTCGCCCTTTTCTTTTACGTATTAACAAAAACAATTGACATTTACGCAACAGTTGTGTAGGTTCCCGGAATACTTTCTTTAAGGGATAAAACAGTTTTAAGAAAAAAAACAGGTATAAAATAATGGCTAAAAAACGATATGTTCAGGTTGGTTTAGGTTCAAGAAGTTCAATGTATCTTGATTCAATAATGAAAGACTATAAAGATATTGCAGAGATAACAGGTGTATGTGACAGCAATATGAAACGTCTTGATTTTACATTGGCAAGTGCTGTTGAACGCAATAGTTATGATGTTGACATTAAAAAATATAACTATCTTGACTTTGACAAGATGATTGAAGAGCAGAAGCCGGATATTGTTATTGTCACATCTATGGATAGGACTCATCACAAATATATTTGTCGAGCAATGGAATTGGGTTGCGATGTTATAACAGAAAAGCCAATGACTGTTGATGCCGAAAAATGTCAGCAGATTATTGATGTTCAGAAAGCAACCGGCAAAAAGGTTACTGTTACTTTTAACTACCGTTATTCACCAAGAAATACCAAGATTAAAGAGTTGATAAAATCTGGTGCGATTGGAGATGTAACAAGTGTACATTTCGAATGGGTACTTGATACTAAACACGGTGCAGATTATTTCAGACGCTGGCATAGAGACAAGTTGAACAGTGGTGGTCTGCTTGTGCATAAGTCAACACACCATTTTGACCTTGTCAACTGGTGGTTAGACTCAGAACCAGAAACAGTTTTTGCGATGGGGCGCTTAGCGTTTTATGGTAGAGAGAATGCCGAAAAACGCGGTGTTAAGAATTTCTATTCAAGAGCAGCTGATTCAGATATTGCTAAAGATGATCCATTTGCCATTGATCTTGCAGGTTCAGAAAATTTAAAAGGTCTCTATCTTGATGCAGAATCTGAGGATGGATACCAAAGAGACCAGAGTGTTTTTGGTTACAATATCAATATTGAAGATAACATGTCTGTTTTGGTGCGTTATAAAAATAAAGCACAGATGTCTTATAGTTTGAATGCTCATTCACCTTGGGAAGGTTACAGAGTTATGTTTAACGGAACTAAAGGTCGTTTGGAGTTTAATGTAAAAGAAAATTCATACGTTTCTGGTGGTGATGATGATATTAACCTGACTCTTAACAGAGAGCAGGATAAGCCTGTCGAAAATACAACACCTGAAATTATTCTACAACACCATTGGTGTAAACCTGTCGAAATAACATTTGAGAAAGGTGTTGGTGGTCATGATGGAGGAGATGTCAGACTGCTTAGAGATCTGTTCTATGGAGTTGAGGATAATTCACTTGGTCATGCTGCCGGTATTGAAGATGGGGCGATGAGCATTCTTACTGGTATTGCTGCAAACAAATCTATTGCAACTGGCATGCCAGTCGACATTAAAACTTTGGTTGAACTTTAACAAATTCGCAAAAATGACGATGAGGACGTATTAGCTCCTCCCTTCTTGGCTATTCGATATTCTCTTGCTCCTGCCCTGTTTAGGGGAGGTGGCCACGCTGTTATTTGCTTTTAAACAAAAAGCAAATGACGGCGTGGACGGAGGGGTAATCTTTCATTCATCATTGGATGTTGAATGTTCGATGTTCATTAACCACGACCGGTCCCCTCGGGACTTGTGCCCCCGTGGAGCCATGATTCTGACTATAGCTCCATCGGAGCGACATCTTTGTAGCCATGGGTGTAAACCCATGGAAAAATAATACGAGCAACGCTCGTACCTGCCCTCGGCCTTGTCAGGCGTAGCTTGAAAAGCGAAGACTTGGAGTGTCTTTCATTCATCATTGGATATTCCTTGTTGGATATTGGATATTCTCTTGCTCCTGCCCTGTTTAGGGGAGGTGGCCACGCTGTTATTTGCTTTTAAACAAAAAGCAAATGACGGCGTGGACGGAGGGGTAATCTTTCATTCATCATTGGATATTCCTTGTTGGACATTGGATATTCTTTTTGTCCTCCATTCATTATTCGATGTTGGACGTTCTTTAATGTCCTTCCTTGGATATTGAAATGGCTAGTCCCGCCCAGCGGGAAACGCAGTGAATGGTCTACATGCGCAAATGCGAGGAATATTCCTTAATAGGAACGCTTTGCGTATGTAGGGCGAGATACATCTCGCCCTTTTTGTTTTGTTTGGGAATTATTTGGAATTATTTGTAAAAAAAAATTGCATTTATTGTGCAATTATCATATACTTGAGTCTGATTTTTTTAATAATAAATAGTGGAGAATAAAAATGGCAGTAATTAATTTTGGCGGCGTAGAAGAAAATGTCGTAAAACGGGAAGAATTCCCATTAGAAAAAGCACAGGAAGTGCTTAAGGATGAAGTAATCGCAATTATCGGTTATGGTGTTCAGGGTCCTGCACAGGCTTTAAACTTAAAAGATAATGGATTCAAGGTTATCGTTGGACAAGCTATTGAATTTAAAGCAGACTGGGACAAAGCCATTAGAGATGGTTTCGTACCGGGTGAAACACTTTTCTCAATTGAAGAAGCAGCTACAAAAGCAACAATTATCCAGTATCTTGTTTCAGATGCAGCCCAGCGTTTGGTATGGCCAATCATTGAGCCTTGTTTGAACGAAGGAGATGCACTCTATTTTTCTCACGGATTCTCTATAACTTATAAAGAGCAGACAGGTGTAATTCCTCCAACTAATATTGATGTTATCCTTGCAGCACCAAAGGGATCAGGAACAAGCGTTAGACGTAATTTCCTTGCTGGACATGGTATCAACTCAAGTTATGCCGTTTTCCAGGATTATACTGGAAGAGCTGAAGAGAGATGTATTGCTCTAGGTATAGGCATTGGATCAGGTTATCTGTTTCCAACAACTTTCGAGAATGAAGTATACAGTGACCTTACTGGTGAACGTGGTGTACTTATGGGAGCTTTGGCTGGAATTATGGACGCTCAGTATGAAGTGCTTCGTGAGAATGGACATAGCCCAAGTGAAGCATTCAACGAAACTGTTGAAGAATTGACTCAAAGTCTTATCCGCTTGGTTGACGAGCAAGGTATGGACTGGATGTTCTCCAACTGTAGCGCTACTGCGCAAAGGGGTGCACTTGACTGGAAACCTAGATTCAGGGACGCTACAAAGCCTGTTTTCGCAGAGCTATATAATAGTGTAAAAACTGGAGAAGAGACAAGAGTAGTTCTTGAAAAGACCAGTGGAGCAGATTATAAAGAAAAGCTTGATGCTGAATTAAAAGCAGTAAGAGAATCAGAAATTTGGGCAACAGGAGCAGCTGTAAGAAGCCTTCGTCCAAACGAAGCTGTTATCGAATCTACTGTAGGTACTTCAGGACGCGGTACTAATTAATAACACCTCCTTGCTTACAACAAAAAGACCGACTTTTTAAGTCGGTCTTTTTTTGGCCTAGTCACAGTGATTCTTTGGAAATTGGATTTGCCACTTCGTGGCGGAAAAGTTCTAAGAAACCTGAATTTAAGAGCTCCATTCTTCCATGCTTCGCCCGTTGGGCTAGAGCAATGAACAATTGAGATGTCGTGTAGATGTGTTAGCGAGGACAAGGTTGGCTTCTCAAAAAAATAGAAGCATAGTGAGCTATTTTGTGTTTTTTGGAGAAGATCAACGGTCGCCGCAGGTAACAGGTAAAAGATCAACCGTGAATTGCTCTAGTATCATCTGCAACAGCATCACTTCCCTTTGGTCGTGTGTCCTAATAGTCCAGGGCCTGCGGGAAGCTCAGCGGAGTGGCAATCGCATTCCACAACCGTTCCGCCATTGTTCCTATATTTTTAATCCCAGTCTTGTTCTGAGTAGAAAAGTGGGGCAATTTCAGATGTTTTATCTTTTATATAGTCAACTTCCTGTTGTGTAAGTCGTTTCTTCCAGTTGTGTACATTGGACATACTGTTTCGAACAAATTCATTTCTGTTTTTTTGTTCAACAGGATTGTGAGTTCCTGTGCTTTTTAATATTTTTGTTTTCACCTTATCTGTAAATTGCAGATTAAGTTTATTGTAAAGATATTGAAATTCATCTATAGGATCTTTAGATAAATCTTCATGACGTACGAATATCCATTCGGGATGTCTGCTCTTGTAGATGTTTATAGTATGGTGAATAATGTTCCATAGCAGGATTGCCTGATCAATTAAATCTTTTTTGTTTTCAGAGTATTCCTTTATTTCATCTTTATATTTCAGAAGATAGCCATTTATAAAGGTCCTCCTGCAGTAGATTTGAAAAGTCAAATTGCCAATCTTTAATTTTTAAGCTTGAGCAGAATGCATCTGGATGTCTGATCAGTACCACAACATTCATATCAAATGTCTCACTCAACCATTCAGCAGAGAATATGGCAATGTCAGACTTCCTTACCCCACGGATTTAGACTGACACCAATTCGTATCGCAGACACAAATTTGTTCCAGGATAAATTGTTTCTGTTTCATTAAGATTCTTTGCAAGTTCCTTTGCGG
>Ga0209414_1000883_pt1 | contig 14505 bp, 14 predicted proteins | sample LakVidmifraction_4_FD_181154 | JGI IMG/M metagenome (GOLD analysis project Ga0209414, IMG submission 181154) | Hypersaline microbial communities from Lake Vida, Antarctica - Brine Hole Two &gt;0.2 micron (SPAdes) (version 2) | ecosystem: Environmental > Aquatic > Non-marine Saline and Alkaline >... | reverse complement strand
ATTTCTTCTTCAGGTGTTAATGATATATTTGAAACTTCAGATAAGGGTTCTGATATTGCAAAGATTTTAGATATGTTATGTCCATCTGTGGTTGTAAATGAGAAAAATACAGTAAAAAAGGCGATTATAGTCAAAATTTTATAAGTCATACACTAAGCTTGAAAATTAATGATTTGTTAATTTAGTCCAAATACAATACCAAGATTCAAATATTTGAATCTTGGTATTGTTAAATGTTGGAAAACCATATTTTTACTATGTAAATTTCATTATGTTTTAAAAATCAGTATCTTATGATCTCTCATAAAATCCAACGTGTCATTTAAAAACGAATTAATTTGAATTTTATTTTTTAACAAGGAAGCAAATTTAAGAAACTATTGTTTGTTTTAACTGTTGAATTTTAACAATTAAAACCAAACAGGGCTAAGGTTTTTCGAATACTAACAAGAGAAGTATTCATTAATTCAGGAGTTAAAAATTTTTTTCAGAAAGAAGATAATCCAGTTACAGGTAAAATGCACATAACGATTTAATATCAGAAGAGGAAATAGCACTGGATTCAGAGAGTTTACCATCTCTATATTAGAAACAGGATTTAAAAATTAGAGAAGTAATAAAAAAGCAAAAAAACCTGTTTTTTTATTAAAACATTATCAGGGCAAGTTTAATCTCCCCAAATATAGTTTCTATCTTTGCACCTCAAATAATTAATTGCTATGAATAAAAAAGTTATTCTAATGATATTAGATGGCTGGGGCGTTACTCAGGATCCAAAAGTTTCTGCAGTTGCTCAAGCCAAGACTCCCAATTTTGATTCATTAATTCAAAAATATCCCCACGCCCAATTACTTACCCACGGAATGAACGTTGGATTGCCGGAAGGTCAAATGGGAAACAGTGAAGTTGGCCATATGAATCTTGGAGCCGGACGTATTGTTTACCAGGATCTCGCAAAGATCAATTTAGCTGTTCAAAATAATAGTTTAATCCAAGAGCCTGTTTTGCAACAAGCTTTTGATTATGCAAAACAAAATAATAAACCCGTTCATTTTATCGGGCTTTTGAGCGATGGCGGTGTACATTCACATATTAATCATTTAAAAGGCCTTTTGACTGCTGCCACTGAATATGGCATAAAAGAAAAATATGTACACGCATTTACAGATGGCCGGGATGTAGATCCACACTCAGGGAAAGGATTCGTAGCCGAAATTGAGGAACACCTTGAAAAAACAGGTGGAAAACTGGCTTCAGTTACAGGAAGATATTTTGCCATGGATCGTGACAATCGTTGGGAGCGAATTAAAAAAGCTTACGATTCTATTGTTTTAGGAAAAGGAAAAAAATCTCAGAATGCAATTGAGGCAGTGCAGGAAAGTTATGATCATGACGTAACAGATGAATTTATAGAACCAATTGTTATCACAGATCCAAATGGTGATCCTTTAGCAACCCTGAAAGACGATGATGTGGTGATATTCTTCAATTTTAGAACAGATCGCGGTCGCCAACTTACGGATGCCCTTACTCAGCAAGATTTCCCGGAGTTTGAGATGAAAAAAATGCCGTTGTATTTTGTGACTTTGACCAAGTATGACGACCGTTTTACAAACATAAATGTAGTTTATAGGAAGGAAAATATCAAGACTACCTTAGGCGAAGTGCTGGAATATATGGGGAAAACCCAAATAAGGGTAGCGGAAACCGAAAAATATCCACACGTGACATTTTTCTTTTCGGGTGGAAGGGAGAAACCTTTTAAAGGTGAAAAAAGGATCATGTGCAATTCACCTAAAGTTGCGACCTACGATCTTCAGCCTGAAATGAGCGCTTATGAGATCAGGGATAAAATTATTCCGGAAATAAATTCCCATAGTGCCGATTTTATTTGCCTGAATTACGCCAATCCGGATATGGTAGGTCACACCGGGGTTTTAGAAGCAGCCATTAAAGCAGTTGAGGTTGTAGATGAATGTATGGGAGATGTTGTAAATGCAGCGATAAAAAACGATTACAGTGTTTTGGTAATTGCCGATCACGGGAACAGCGAAGTGATGATAAATCCCGATGGCACTCCAAATACCGCGCACACCACCAATCCCGTTCCTGTAATTTTGGTAGATAAAGATGTCAAATCTATGAACAATGGCGTTCTGGGCGATATCGCTCCAACTATTTTAAAATTGATGGGGATTCCAAAACCCGAACTAATGACACAACATCCATTAATCTAAAAAAATAAAAATGAGTTTATATATTTTAATTCTTGCATTTATCACCTCTTGTGGAAATATCAATAATACAGTTAAAACCGCCGATAAGGATTTAACTCCGGTGACAGTCCAAGATTCAGAGGAACAACAGGATATGTTGATCGGCAAATTCACAAAAGAAGATTTGCAAAAACCTCCTTATGAAAGTTGGTTTAAGAGTAACTATGATAATTTCAAGCCTTCTGCAGAAGCTATGGAAACTATAAAAAACAATATTTCAGACTATGAAATCATGGTGTTTATGGGAACCTGGTGCGGGGATAGCAAACGGGAAGTGCCAAAACTTTTGAAAATTTTGGATGAAGTTGGATATGATTTATCCAACCTGACCATGGTTGCGGTTAACAGAAGTAAAACCACGCCAGAAAAACTTGAAGAGGGCTGGGATGTAAATATGGTTCCCAGTATCATTTTCATAAAAGACGGAAAAGAAATTAACCGTTTTGTAGAATATCCAAGGGAAACTATAGAAGAAGATATCGCCAAAATAGTAAGCGAACAGGGGTACAAGCATTCATATTTGAATTAAATTTACCCTTGCCACAATAAATAAAGCTCGTAAAAAAAGAGTATCCGCTTTATTCTTATTAATTTTGGCAAAATGCAAAGAATATTGACCATCGCTATAGATTTTGACGGGACAATCGTTGAAAACAGGTATCCAAAAATAGGAAAACCTCTTTTGTTCGCAATTGAAACCCTTAAAAAATTACAAGAGGAAGGTCACCAGTTAATATTATGGACTTATAGAACAGGGACTGAACTTAAAGAAGCTGTTGAGTTTTGTAATAATAAAGGAATATTTTTTTTTGCGGTAAACAGGAGTTATCCTGAAGAAAAATATGACAACTCTTTGAGCAGGAAGATTCAGGCAGATATTTTTATAGATGACCGGAATATTGGTGGTTTATTGGGATGGGGAGAGATTTATCATACCTTAAGCCACGAATTTTTACAAAATAAGCAGCTTACAAAAATCAAAAAAGGAAAATCAGAAAAAAGCATTTTGAGCTTTTTTAAAAAAAAATTATGATAATAATAAAATCGAGGGAAGAAATTGAATTAATGAGAGAAAGCGCTTTGGTGGTTTCCAAAACTTTAGGAATGCTCGCTTCAGAAGTAAAGCCGGGTGTTACTACGCTGAGATTGGATAAATTAGCCGAAGAACATATCCGCGAACAAGGAGCCGTTCCCGGTTTTTTGGGCTTGTACGGTTTCCCGAATTCCCTTTGTGTGAGTCCAAACGCACAAGTAGTTCACGGAATGCCTAGCGACACACCTCTGGTTGAGGGCGATATCATCTCAATTGACTGTGGATCTGTTAAAAACGGATTCTACGGAGACCATGCTTATACCTTCCCGGTTGGAGAAGTAACTCCGGAAACCCAAGAGCTTTTAAAAATCACCAAAGAATCCCTTTATGTAGGAATAACTGAATTTAAGATTGGAAACAGGGTTGGGGATGTAGGTTATGCTATCCAAAAATACTGTGAAGATCACGGATATGGCGTAGTTAGAGAATTGGTAGGCCACGGCCTGGGAAGAAAAATGCACGAAGATCCTGAAATGCCCAATTACGGACACCGAGGCAGAGGTAAAAAATTTATTGAAGGAATGGTCGTGGCAATTGAGCCTATGGTAAATCTGGGTACAAAAAACATCAAACAGTTAAAAGACGGCTGGACAATTCTGACTGCCGACAATAAACCCAGCGCACATTTTGAACACGATATTGCAATTATAGATGGGAAACCGGAATTGCTTTCAACATTTAAATATATTTACGAAGCATTGGGAATTGAAAGTACCGAAGAAGATAAATTCAGATCATAAGAATATGATTAAAAATTTCAGACAAGAGCGTTGGAAAACTTATCATTTGGATATCTGGATGGATAGGTTCGTTTATAAAATCTCGAACTATGGCCGGGTGATAAGTTTCGTTAAAAATCCGGAGGGAGAACTTCTTAGTGGCGGAAGAAATTCGGGTTATTTATCCTTCGCCGTCGTTCTTAAGAATGGAAAAAACAAAAGCTATTATTTTCACAGGGTCATTTCTGAATTGTTTTTGAACAAAAAAGAGGATGATACTTATGTGATTCACAAGAATTATGAAAAGCATGATAACCAGGTTTTAAATTTAGCCTGGGCCAATAAAGAGGAATGGGTCAAGCACCAATTTGGAAACCCAAATGTAAAAGAGAACAAGCTGAAAAGGAAATTGAGAAAAGTTACCTCCTATTCGAAACTTACCTATGGACAGGCTGTTATTCTCAAAAAAAAATTATTAGACCCCAACCGAAAAACCCGGATACGGATACTTGCCAAACAATTTGGCGTTTCCGAGATGCAGTTATACCGGATTAAATCTGGAGAAAACTGGGGAGATATAGAGGTATGATCAGTAAGGTCTTTAAGTTTATCCTGAATTCCATTCCACGTCCATTTTTGATAAGGTTGAGCTATCTTGCAAGGCCAATCCTCAAAATAGCATTACGGGGAAATAAATACCAGGATCCTATAGATGGAAGTAGTTTTAGAAAATTCCTGCCTTACGGCTATGAAAACCAACGGGAAAATGTGCTTTCCCCTTCTACCCTTTCCCTGGAGCGCCACAGATTATTATGGCTGTATTTGCAAAATGAAACCGGATTTTTTAAGGACAATTTAAAAGTGCTTCACTTTGCCCCTGAACAGGCTTTTTATAAGCGCTTCAGAAACTTGTCCAATCTGGATTATACCACTACCGATTTGAATTCACCTCTGGCAGATGTTAAAGCTGATATTTGCGATTTGCCTTTCAAAGACAATACCTACGATTTTATATTATGCAATCACGTATTGGAACATATTCCGGATGATACGAAAGCCATGCAGGAAATTTACAGGATCATGAAACCAGGAGGCACTGCTATTTTACAAATTCCCCAAGACCTAAACAGGCAAACTACTTTTGAAGACAATAGCATAACCTCCCCCAAAGAACGCGCAAAGATATTTGGCCAATATGACCATGTAAGGGTTTACGGCAGAGATTTTTTTGACAAGCTTAGAGGAATCAGATTTAAAGTTGAAGAAGTGAATTATGGCTCCAAATTAAGCCCAGCTGAAATAGATAAATACCGGATCGCAAAAGAGGAGATCATCCCGGTATGCACCAAATAATGCTTCGTACCTCATCAGTTCATAAAGTTTTGATGAGTGCCTAAAATGTCTGAAGTAAAGTTATCTTCAATTATACAGGCGATGCTAGAATCAGCATTTTTTTTAATTTTATTATTTACTGATAAGTTTCTATCATTCCTTGACCAATACCTTTTCAAACCCTTCCGAAGCAAATACCTTTACCTTGTCATTTTTTTCAGCATAAATAAAATAAACATCCACATTTTCAAGTCTTTCAAGCATTTCTTTAGATTTTTCTATACCTAAAGCCATAAATGCAGTTGCATAGGCATCGGCAATAGCGCAATTTTCAGCTAGAACTGATACGCTTAACAGGTTACTTCTTTCGGAGATTCCGGTAATAGGATTGATTGTATGGACAAATTTCTGCCCGGTTAGTGAATCCACCCGAAATTTTCTGTAATTCCCGGAAGTAGCCATTGCCCGATCATTAAGAGATAAAGCAGCCTGATAAGTTCTGTTTTCCTCCGTTTGCATCGGATTATCTATCGCCACGACCCAAGACTGATCTTTAGCCTTATTCCTCCCCTTTGCTGCCAATTCTCCGCCCAATTCAATCAAATAATCCTGAACTCCTTTTTTGTCGAGAAACAGGGCTATAACATCAACGGTGTAACCTTTGGCTATAGCGTTGAAATCCAAATAGATTTCCGACTGCTTTTTTACAATTTTATTTTCGGCGGTAAGACTCACTTTGTCAAAGCCTACATACTGCAACATAGAATCAATTTTCGTGCGCGTTAATCCATCCAATTGGCTTCCTGGACCAAAACCATACGCATTTACCAAATTACCCACAGTGGGGTCAAAATAACCGTTACTCTCCCGATATATCTTTTCCGAAAAATTAAATACTTTTCTGAAATTTTCATCTACACGAATGGAGGTGTCCCCAGAATTGATCTTTGAAATATCGGAATCATTTTGATAGGTACTCATAGAGTTGTTTACAACTTCAAAAATGGAGTCGAGACCTTTATCAATATTGAGATTTTCAGGTCCAAATAATTTGATATGATAAGAGGTTCCTAGCGCTTCTCCAACGTAAGCCTGTTCTTCGGCACTAGGATTTCTACAGGAAACGAAAAAACCAATTCCTAAAACTACTGCCGCTAAAAATGCTTTATTAAATTTCCTGCAATCCTTCATAATTGACAATATAATCTTCTTCATGTAAAACTGGTTTTTCATAATCACTTGAGTTCGCCAATCCCACTCCAGCATAAAATGTTTTGGCTTCAAATTTCAGCGCATGTTCTTTAATGCTCTCCATATATATCCTGTCAATCTCTTTTGGATCGTCCGGATAAGTGATGGCGCGCACTACTACAAAATGCACAATCTTATTTTTTAGGGCGACAAATTGAGGATTGGATTTTAATTCGCTGTTCACACCCAGAAACTCGTATCCCAGATCTTCCAGGTCTTTTCCAACAATATTCATTGCCAGATTATGAAGTTCTTGTTTGGTAAGTTGGTTTTTCATAATGATTCCAAAATTACAAATTAAGGTCTGCAATTAGAAAATAAAGCTTGTATTATATTTATGCCTTATTTTTTTTGAGTTGATGAGTAGTGATCCAATTACCTGATAAAAAATAGGAATTGTGCGAATGAGGGATTTCTAATTTAATAAAACATTAAAAAAAAGAGACCGACAAAATTGCCGGTCTCAGATATAAATTTAACAAAGTTTTGTATTATCCACCAAAATCGTCAAATCTCACGTTTTCAGGCGGAACTCCATGATTGTCGGTCATTTGTTGAACGGCTTTATTCATCAATGGAGGTCCACAGAAGTAAAACTCAATATCCTCAGGTGATTCGTGGTATTGCAAATAGTTGTCAATCACCACCTGGTGTATGAATCCAACAAATCCATCCCCTTCATCTTCTAAACTTTTCTTAACTTTCCAGTTATCCTCCTCCATAGGTTCCGATAGGGCCAAATAGAATTTAAAGTTAGGAAAATCCCTTTCCAACGCCCTGAAATGTTCTGTATAGAACAATTCACGTTTTGAACGGCCTCCATACCAGTAGGTCACTTTTCTGTTCGTTTTTAGGGTTCTGAACAAATGGAACAAGTGAGATCGCATTGGTGCCATTCCGGCTCCACCACCTACATATAACATTTCGGAATCACTCTCGTTGATAAAAAATTCCCCGTAAGGACCGGAAATAACAACCTTATCTCCTGGATTTCTGGAGAAAATATAAGAAGATGCAACACCCGGATTTACATTCATCCAGCCATTTATAGCTCTATCAAATGGAGGAGTTGCCACCCTTACATTTAGCATGATCTTACGCCCTTCAGCAGGGTAAGAAGCCATAGAATATGCACGCTCTACGGTTTCATTGTTTTTCATTTCCAGAGGCCACAATTTAAATTTACCCCATTCATCCTTAAATTTATCGGGATCACCAGGATGTTCTTCAGGATGGGCGGTAATATCCATATCAGTGAATTTTACCTCACATTTTGGAATTTCAATTTGGATATAGCCTCCGGCTTTGTATCCCATATCTTCAGGAATTTCAACAACAAATTCCTTGATAAATGAGGCCACATTGTAGTTACTCACAACAGTAGCATCCCACTTTTTGATTCCAAATACCTCTTCAGGAATTTGGATTTTCATATCTTGTTTCACCTTTACCTGGCAACTCAATCGCCAACCATTGGCAATCTCCTTTCGGGTAAAATTCGGTTCTTCTGTTGGAAGAATTGCTCCACCACCTTCGGTAATAATACATTTGCACTGAAGACAAGTACCGCCCCCCCCACATGCTGAAGGCAAAAATAATTTTTGTTCACCTAAGGTTGAAAGAAGGTTTCCTCCTGAAACTACTTCAATATCCTTTTCACCATTTACTGTTATTGAAACTGGACCCGATGCCACTAATTTGGCCTTGGCAAACAATAAGATGGAAACCAAGAATAAGATTAGTGCTAAGAATACAATTACACCTGCTATTATAACTGTCATTGTTTTTTGTTTTTCAATTAAATTTCAATTCCCATAAAACTCATAAACCCTATTGCCATTAACCCTGTTATAATAAAGGTAATCCCTAATCCTTTTAAGGGAGCGGGGACATTAGAATAGGCTATTTTTTCGCGAATGGCGGCAATGGCTAAGATCGCCAAAAACCAACCAATTCCGCTTCCAAATCCATAAGTAATGGCTTCGGACACTGCGCCAAAATCTTTTTGTTGCATAAATAATGAACCTCCCAGGATCGCACAGTTTACAGCGATAAGCGGAAGAAAAATCCCCAAATTACTATAGAGCGTGGGGGCAAATTTTTCAACGATCATTTCCACCAATTGAACCATAGATGCAATTACCGCGATAAACATGATAAAGCTAAGAAAGCTTAGATCAATAGTTGCATATTCCGGACTTAACCATTTCAAGGCCCCGGGCATAAGCAAGTACTGGTTCAACAAAAAGTTGATAGGCACAGTAATAGTAAGCACAAATATTACCGCCGCACCTAAACCTACTGCTGTTTTAACTGTTTTTGACACCGCCAGATAGGAACACATTCCCAGGAAGTAGGCAAAAATCATATTTTCTATGAAAATACTTCTAACAAATAAATTTACATATTCCATTGTTATCTTGTTTTTGCTGTTGATCTATTAATTTTGTTCAATTAGTTTGCGGTTTCTGGAACGTTGGACCCAAATGATAATCCCAATTACAATAAGTGCCATTGGAGAGAGAAGCATTAACCCGTTGTTTTCATATCCAAAGGAATAAAGACCGGTAGATTCAGCAGCCGTGGCGGCTCTATGCCCTAATACTTCAAATCCAAATAATTTACCTGCACCAAGCAATTCCCTGAAAAAAGCTACAATTACAAGAATAAGACCGTATCCGGCACCATTTCCAATTCCGTCAAGAAATGATTTGTAAACATTATTAGCTAAAGCAAAGGCCTCAAGACGGCCCATAATGATACAGTTGGTGATAATAAGTCCAATAAATACCGATAGCTGTTTACTGACATCGTAGGCATAAGCTTTAAGAACCAGGTCTACTAAAACTACCAACGCTGCAACAATCACCAATTGAACTATGATTCTAATTCTATTAGGAATTAAATTTCTGATAAGTGAAATTATCATATTGGAAAATGCCATAACCGCCACTACAGCAATAGCCATAACAATTGCAGGTTCCAATTGTACCGTAATTGCCAGGGCCGAGCAAATCCCCAATACCTGAACAGTTATCGGGTTATCATCGTTTAATGGATCAGATAATAACTTCCGGTTTTTCTTTGACAGAAAATGTTCTTTTTCTTTTGAATCTGACAAGAACAAGATCATTTCTTTTTTCTTTGCTTCCTTTTCCTCGGAAACTCTGTTTTTATCTTTTGTCATAATTACTGAATTGCAGCTTTAATTTCCCCTTGTTTCTTGAAAAAAGGAAGGTAGTGTTGTAACCTTTCTGAGATCATATCAGAAACCCCATCCCCGGTAATGGTTGCACCAGAAATAGCATCAACCTTATTATCGCTTTTATCTGTTGGATCCGGTCTTCCTTTAACCACCGATACCCCAATCAGGTTACCGCTGGAATCAAAAATCTTCTCATTGGTGAAACGCTCTCTAAACCAGTCTTGGGTAATCTCAGCTCCAAGTCCCGGGGTTTCTCCTTTGTGGTCAAAAACAGCCCCTTTAATGGTATTTACATCGTCTTTTAATGCAATATAACCCCATATGGCATCCCATAGGCCTTTCCCTCGTAATGGAACTATATAATATTTTTGTCCTTCAATTTCCGCAATGTAAATTGGAAATAATTGTTCGTTCGCCGGTTTTTTCAATTCTTTTGCAAGGTTTATTTGAAAAGCATCTGCACCTTCAATTATCTCACCATTTTCATTTAAAGCGTAAGCTTCCTTGACGTACTGGGTGTATAACACCTTTGATTCATCCCGGGTTGTTTCAATACCTACGGTTGACAAAATGTTTTGCATTTTTTCCTCGCGCACATTTTTCTCCCGCAATGGCTGAAGGGTGGTCGCGGCGAATGCCAGGACACTTCCTACCACTATAACTAAGATTATAGCAAATATGAAAGTATATGAATTGGTATTGGTTCTATTGACTTTTTTCTTTTCCATAATTATACTGCTGTTTTAATTTGAACTGGAACATCAGACAATCTTTTCTTTCTTCGCTTCACGTTTCCTTCAATCACATAATGGTCTATAATCGGAGCAAATACGTTCATCAGTAAAATTGCCAACATAATTCCTTCGGGATAAGCAGGATTGAACACCCGGATCATCACGCCCAAAAATCCTATTAAGAACCCGTAAATCCATTTTCCTTTGATGGTTTGTGATCCAGAAACAGGATCGGTAGCCATAAATACAATGCCAAAGGCCAACCCACCAATAATGAGGTGTTGGTACCAGGGAAAGTTTGTCAAACTATTCCCTTCCAGTCCCATGGCAGGAAGTAAATTAAAAATAAATGCCATGACCGCTGCACCTATAAACCCGCTCAGAATAATCCTCCAGCTTCCAACCTTTGTAAAAACCAGGAGCAAGGCTCCCAATAAAATTAAAATAGTGGAAGTTTCTGCAATTGATCCGGGAATGGTGCCCGTGAACATATCCATAAAACTGTATTCAACTGGATGTCCTGCTGCCAGTGAACCTAAGATTGTTTCCCCGGAAACGCCATCAATATTACTAGCTTCACTTACCCATACTTGATTTCCGGACATATAAGTTGGATAAGCAAAGAATGCGAAAGCCCTAGCTGTTAAAGCAGGATTTAAGATATTCATTCCCGTTCCTCCAAAAGCTTCTTTACCTATTATTACCGCAAATACTACAGAAAGTGCCACCATCCATAAAGGGATATCAATTGGCATGATCATAGGAATTAAAAGTCCCGTAACCAAATATCCTTCATTTATATCATGCCCTCTAAAAATAGCAAAGGCAAATTCAATTCCTAAACCAACACCGTAAGAAACAACGATCATTGGAATGACCTTGCTGGCTCCATGACCTAGTGCTTCCCAAAAACCAACTTCCGCTTGAATTTGAGATAAGTATTGATAACCTCCGTTCCACATCCCAAATATAAGTACGGGAAGTAAGGCGATCACCACAGTGATCATCACCCGTTTTAAATCTACCGCATCCCTTACATGAGCACCCTTTTGGGTTGTGTGATTCGGGGTGAATAAAAAAGTATCAATGGCATTCCAGGCCGGCGCATACTTTTCTAACTTCTTACCTTTCCCGAAGGGCTCTTTGAATTTATCTAATTTTTGTCTAATCCATTCCATATTTAAACTTTTTAACCTACTTCCGTAATCATTAAATCCAAGCCTGTACGTATAAGGTCTTGAGCTTCTAATTTAGAAGTGTTTACATAATCTATGAGTGCGAAATCTTCTGGCGCTACCTCGTAAATCCCGAGGTTTTCCATTTTCTCGATATTTCCGGCGATACAAGCTTTCAGGAGTTGCATTGGATAAATATCCATTGGCAACACCTCTTCCATTTCTCCTGTGACTACAAGCGCTCTTTCCTCCCCGTTCAAGTTTGTATTGAGCTCGTATTTTTTACTGGGAAACAACCAGGATAAAGATGTTTTTGAATTGGAATGAATATTATTATAGAAAAAGGGCATCCAGCCTAATATCCTATATTTATTTCCTTCCGGAATTAAGGTTAAGGAAGTATTATAAAATCCGATGTATTGATTATTGGAAAGTTTATCCCCGGTAAGTACATCTCCGGAAATTAACCTGACATTATCCGTCACCTGACCTACTACATCGGCTGAGTTCTCTCCAATTTTTATACGGTAATATTTCCGATCCTTTGCTTCGCTTCCCGTAACTGCAATAGTTCGATCTGCATGAAACTCACCCGTTAAGAACAGGTTGCCAATTATTGTGACATCTTCTGCTCCAACAGTCCAAACTCTTTCCCCTTGATTGACAGGATCAATTTTGTGGATCTGAACCCCAACATTTCCTGCTGGATGCGGCCCCGAAACATTGTGAATTTCAACTCCTTTGATATTTTTTAAATATTCCGCAGAACTTTTATCTACCGAAAGATGAACTTTTCCGGGAGTTAATTTTTGAAGCGCGTAGATCCCTTCCTGAAAAGCGGCTACTTTATCCTTCAAAATAAAACCTATATCGGCTGCCAGTGGCGCTGTACATACCGCTGAAACAAAAATAGCCTTGGGAATATCCTTAGGATTGGCCACAATATCGTAGGGTCTTTGCCTAATAAATGCACCACATCCACTTTCCAGAATTCTGCTTTTCACAGAATCAGGATCGGCTGTTGCCGCGTTCATTTTTCCGAAGTTTTTATAAGAATCAGTTGGGTCAGGCTCAATGATCACCTCAATGATTTTGCGTTTTTCAGCACGCTTTACTTCCAAAAGAGTTCCGCTTACGGGAGAAGTAAATTTAAGTTCCTCGCTATATTTTGAAAAGAATAGTACATCCCCGGCAAGAAGTTTTTCTCCCTCCTTAACAACCACTTTCGGAATTATTGTGTGAAAATCTGTGGGTTTGATGGCGTAGGTCTTGGACCTTGGGGCATTGACAATTTGTTTTTCCGCCTCCCCTTTTAATTTTAGAGTGAGTCCTCTTTTAATTCGAATGTCTTTTGACATAGGATGGAGTATATTTAGAATTATTTTTTTTAAATGCCCAAATTTACTAATTTTAACCCTATAACTCCCAAAGAACCTGTAAATTTTTTAACTTTTTTGATTGTCAGGTAAGAAGTTTAAAATTAAGGGAATAAAATTTGTATTTAACTTTTAAATTATTGAAAATTATGAAAAACATTCCACTTTTGATAGTTATATTTTGGGCAGGCAGCATTTTTGGTCAGATTCAGGATGAGACCCTTGCCCCAAATTATATCAAAAGCATCGAATTGACAGGTAATTCTAATATTACGGGAAATCCAATTGTTCAATTAGGAGAAAACTTAACCCTGGAATTTGACGACATCATTGGGGATGAAGCCGATTATTATTATACTGTAAATCATTATAATTTTAACTGGATAGCATCTGAATTAGTTAAATCTGAATACATGGAGGGATTTGATGACACGCGGATCTACAATTACACAAATTCCTTTAACACTCTTCAGCCTTATACCCACTATAAATTAACAATTCCAAATACCGATACCCAGGGCCTTAAAATTAGTGGAAATTATATGCTGAAGGTTTTCAATAGCAACAAAGAACTTGTGTTTTCCCGAAAATTTATGATTTTTCAGCCTCTTACCCAAGTGGCGGTCACAGTAAAAAGATCCAGGGATCTCAATTTTATTAACAGCAAACAGGCAGTGAATTTCAGCGTAGATTCTCCGGATTTGTTGCTGCGCAATCCGGAACAAACGGTAAAAATCGTCATTCTTCAAAACCACAATTTAAAAACTGCTATAAAAGACACAAAACCACAATACACGATTGGAAATCAGCTCATTTACAAGTATGATCAACAAACCGCTTTTTGGGCAGGAAACGAGTATTTAAATTTTGACAGTAAAGATGTTCGTTCCTCTACCATAAATATCAACAAAATCGAATTGCTGAATCTTTACCACCATTACTTATTTACAAACAGATCCAGAGATACCGAACCTTATACCTATAACCCTGATATTAATGGACAGTTTGTCATCCGAACTTTACAGGGGATTAATTCCAGTATAGAGGCCGACTATATTTGGACTCATTTTAGCCTTCAAAATTTTGATCCGTTGGATGAAGGTGAAATTCATATTTACGGAGCTTTCAATAATTTTGAATTAGACGCTTCTACATTGATGACCTACAATAAATTATCCGGATTGTATGAAAACGCACAATTATTTAAACAAGGATTTTACAATTATAAATATGTGCTGTTAAGAAAAGACGGCTCTATTGATGAAGGTTTTTTCAGTGGAAATTTTGATAAAACCGAAAATGAATACCAGGTGTTGGTTTACTTCAGGGATTTAGGTTCACGAT
>Ga0209414_1000879_pt1 | contig 14536 bp, 14 predicted proteins | sample LakVidmifraction_4_FD_181154 | JGI IMG/M metagenome (GOLD analysis project Ga0209414, IMG submission 181154) | Hypersaline microbial communities from Lake Vida, Antarctica - Brine Hole Two &gt;0.2 micron (SPAdes) (version 2) | ecosystem: Environmental > Aquatic > Non-marine Saline and Alkaline >... | reverse complement strand
AAGCTGCAGTAATTGCTATAGCAGACGAAAAATGGATAGAAAAACCTTTGGCTTCAATAGTCTTGGTGAATAATGAAGATAAAATTTCAGATGACGAATTAATTGAATTTTTATCGAGAGACTTTGTGAAATATCAGATTCCCAGAGACTATGTTTATATAAATGAAGTGCCAAAAACAAGCGTTGGTAAATTTGACAAAAAAGAGATTAGAAGACTTTTTGCCGAAGGAAAACTTACTTAAATAGAATAACTGCTGATTAGAATAAAATTTAAAGAAAAAACGAAATCCCAATAATGGCTATACGTAATTGCTTATTCCCGCCTACTCTAAAAATTCCTGCAGTCCCGATGGCTCCTATGTTTGCTTTCTAATAAAAAATTAGCTTTGTAAATATAAGTGAAAGAGGATAAGAGATTATCACTCAAAGAAAGAATCATTATTCAGACTCTTTTAGAAGAAAAAAGTTCTTGGGTTACAGGTGCTGTCTGGGATATTGATGCTGGTGTAATGGCCGGAAGAAATTAACTCTAAAAATTGTCAGACAGAATTAATTTAGAAGGTCTTGATACCTATTGATTTTATCAAGTTAAATATTAATGACTGAAGCGGAGATAATTTAGTCTCCACTTCATTATTTTTGCAAAATGATAATAATAATTGGAGCAGGCTTATCGGGTCTTTTCACAGCTTACCGTCTAAAAAAAGAAGGTATTCCATTTAAAATTCTAGAGGCAAGAGCCAGAGTTGGCGGAAGAATCAATACTGTATATGGAACAGACCATACACCCGTGGAAATGGGCGCAACTTGGTTTGGCACTCAACATAAGTATCTAATAGCACTCTTAGAAGAATTAGGAATTGATTACTTTGAACAATATATGGATAGCACAGTATTCTTCCAGCCCTCCTCTACTTCCCCGGCACAATCTATACAAATTCCCAGTCAACCACCCAGTTACAGAATCTCTGGTGGTTCATCAAATCTAATAAACACTTTGTACCAAAAATTAGATAAAAACGATGTCTTACTAAATCAATCTGTAAAGGAAATTAAATTCCACAATGATTCTGTTCAGGTAATTACGAAAGAGGTCTTTGAAGGCAGTAAGGTTGTTTTAGCCCTCCCGCCTAAATTATGGGCAAAAAAAATCTTGTTTGAGCCTCATTTACCAAATAATTTGATGAATACAGCTAAACAAACGCAGACCTGGATGGAAGACTCCATTAAGATTGCTTTGACCTATAACCAACCATTTTGGCAACAAGAAAATCTATCCGGAACTTTATTCAGTAATACAGGACCTATTACCGAACTATATGATCATTGCAATCACAAAAGATCCAAATACGCACTTTGTGGATTCATAAATTCATCCTTTAAAAATCTTGGTTATGCAGAAAGGCGTGCCAGTGTTATTAATCAAATAAAAAATGTTTTTGGAGTGAAAGCTGAAGAGTTTATTGACTATGAGGAATGCATCTGGAGCAAAGAAGAAAATACCTTTGAAGAATCTGATATTTCTCTTTATCCTCATCAAAATAATGGAAACCCAATTTTTAGTAGATCCTTTTTTGATGATAAATTGTTAATTTCCAGCGCCGAATCAGCTTCAGAATCTCCTGGATATATGGATGGTGCAGTGTATTCAGCGAATGTAACTGCTAAAAAAATAACTGCCGCCAAAAACGGTTCTCACAAATAGCGGGTAGCATTTAAAAAAAAATAACTAACTTGATCAACAAATCAGGTCTAACCTGCCGGCAGGTTAGACAAGTCCGGGTCCCTAATCCACGTTATTTGCGTTAACAAGACCGTTAGCAGCAAGTTTTTTCAAGTTTAGATCAGTTCATATTATTACAATTTAATGAGCAAATTCATATTAACTATAAGTTTTCTTTTTATTTGTTCACTCGGTTATTCTCAAGAAGAAATTATTCTGGAGGGAAAAATACTTGCGGATTCATTAGATAATACTCGTATTAACATTTTTAATTTAACTCAAAAAACAGGAACAACTAATTCCGATTTAGGAAAATTTTCCATTAAGGTTAAAGAGAATGATACACTAATATTTTCGTCAGTTCAATATGAAACAGTCTCTTTAAGAATCTCCAAAAAAAATATATCACAGAAGTTCCTAACAATTAAATTAATTGAAAAGGTGGTAGATTTAGATGAAGTACTATTAAGAAATATTGAATTAACCGGAAATTTAACACAAGACATAGACAGGATTAAAACTTTTAATTTTTACGAAAATATTCCTGTTTCATACAAGCCAAAATTGACATCAATAGGCAGAAAGCTTTTTACAGCGAAAAATGGAGCTCTCGATATTGTGATAAACACGATCTCAGGAAGGTTGCAAATGCTAGAAAAGGCAAATAAAAACGAACAGTTGACTTTAGATGTTCAAAAAGGAATTGATGCTATAGATGATACCATTTTTATTAATTGGCTAAAAATCCCCAAGGAAGAAATAAAAAACTTCGTTTATTACTGTGCAAGCAATTCAATTTACAGAAAGCTGATTGCGCAAAATAATTATTTGGAAATTTTAAAATTGTTCCAGAAACATGCTCCTGAATTTTTGAAGTTGAGGGAGTTAAAACCTGCTGCCAAAGACGGTTAACTCAAATTGCAGGCAGTTTTACAAAGAAAAAAACTAACTTCACCAACAAACCAGGTCTAAAACCGACAAGTCCGCATCCCTACTCCCGAAACTTGTGTTAATCGAGACCGTTAGCAGCAAGCAAAAACAACGAATCTACATACATACAATGAAAAAACAGATTATATTAAGCCTCATTTTATTTTTCACTTTTCTAGTATCGAATGCTCAAGTAAAAATAAATGACAACTACAATCATAATCCCATTTCGAATGTGAAAATATTCTCTAAAGCAGGCAGAATACTGGCATTCAGCAATTTAAAAGGTATAGCAAACATTTCAACAGTAGATTTTCCTAAAAATGATAGTATAGAAATTTATCATTCAAATTATGTTTCTCAAAAAATGACTTGGAATGATATAATTAAAAGCCCTCAAATCTATTTAAATCCTGACCCTGTCACAAAACTGGATGAGGTTGTGTTGACTGCTAAAAATCCAGAATATTTATTGTTAAAAGGATATTTTATTTCCTATCAAATAATTGATGATGTAGCAATATCTTTCTCCGATGGGATTATCGAATATTATATCAATTTGGGTAAAGAAAAAGTAATTGACGCAAGAATCATCGAATCGAGGACTTTTAAAAATACCGACTATATAAAAGCCTTTAAAGAAAGAAAAGGAAACAGTTCTTTTAATGTATTATCAACTGTTCCACCATTCAATTTCAAAGAAGAAGTCTTACTTTCTGATTGGAATAAATATAAAATTTACAAAGGAGGGGTTATTAAAAGAAAAGATGATATAATTGGGCGAATTTCTAATGACAGTAACAAAACAGAATTTACTATTGAATATTACTCTCCCCAAAATACCAAGAAAGTATCCCTCTTTGGAATAACATCTGTTATAAAGAACAAAACAATCTACGAAAAGTTTAACTCAACAACTCCTAAAGTAGAAGAGATTGCAATTTTAGGAAAATATTATAACAGCGATATCACTCAAAAAGGAGTTACTGTAAATTATGAATTAATCGAAGATTTTTACACAATGGAAAAGAAATTTTTATCTAAAGCAAAATTTAAAGACTATTTGAGTAAAAAGGAAAATGAAGAACAGTACAATCTTTATTTAGGAAATAAATCATTTTCAGTAATACCTGAATATATAGAATTATTGCTTTATAATGAGTTAGACCTAATCTCTAACCCAAAATGATGAAAAAAGACAGCTGCTGACACCGTATAAAATTAATTGCTAGCGGTAATTGTAAATAAGACTTATAAATCAAACATAAAAAATCTAACTAATTGGAGAAAAGTATCTTTGAAATTAAGAAAATGGATTGTCCTTCAGAGGAAAATCTTATCCGAATGAAATTGGACGGAATTTCAGGCATAAAACATCTTGATTTCGATATTCCGAATCGGAAATTAACTGTTTTTCACAAAGGACAAATTGACCAAATTGAAAAATCTGTTTACGAATTAAATTTAGGCGGAAAAAAAATATCTACAGAGAAAACTGAACAAATTGATTTTGAAGAACATTCAAACCAAAGAAAGTTACTTTGGACAGTTTTGGCTATAAATTTTCTGTTTTTCATAATCGAAATAATTAGCGGATTGATTTCAAACTCAATGGGACTTGTGGCTGACAGCTTAGATATGTTGGCGGACTCATTTGTTTATGGAATTAGCCTTTTAGCAGTTGGAGGAACCTTAATTAGAAAGAAAAAAATAGCCAAACTTGCCGGATATTTTCAAATTATACTTGCAGTAATTGGATTTTCAGAAATTTTAAGACGTTTTTTCGGAGAAGAGATACTTCCCGATTTTTCGACAATGATTATAGTTTCGGCTTTTGCTTTAGTAGCGAATGGAGTTTGTTTGTATTTAATGCAAAAGTCAAAGAGTAAAGATGAGGCACATATGAAAGCAAGTATGATTTTCACTTCAAATGATGTGATTATCAATTTAGGAGTAATTTTAGCCGGAGTTTTGGTAAATTGGTTGAACTCCGGAATACCCGATTTAATTATTGGAACAATCGTTTTTGTTTTGGTAATTCAAGGAGCAATAAGAATATTGAACCTAAGTAAATAAAAACACCGGCAGCAAAACCGCATATAATTTATGCTCAAATCGGATTTAGTACAAACCGACAAACATTCAACAAGCGATTTGCTGCAACGGAAAAATCTCCGATTTTCCAGTTTTACAAATCATACATAAAAACGTCACCCACAAGTGCAACAAAAATTTTAGTCTGATTAAGTAGATGACATTTCCCTTCCCCAGGTGTCCAAACTTCTTAAAATATTTTCCAGAGTTTTTCCTTTATCGCTTAGTTTATATTCAACCTTAGTAGGAACAACGGGAAAAATTTTTCTGAAAATAAGACCATCCTTTTCTAATTCCCGGACAGTTTGAGTAAACATTTTATTCGAAATATCTGGAACTTTTTTCTGTAGTACTCCAGAACGAAGAGATCCTTCTAATAAGTGAAATAAAACTAAAGGCTTCCATTTTGTGCCTATTAGATTCATAGCATTATTAAGAGGACAATTATCTTTACTCATAATAAAATTTTAAATTATTGATAATCAACATTTCACTCTTTTAGTAACCTATATTACTTTTAGGTAACTTATTGTTTAAGAGGCAAATATATCCTTAATTTGCATTTTAAAAAAAAGATTAATATGAAAACAAAAGAAAATTATCCAAAATCATTTTCCCATATAGGAATTACTGTACCCGATATAAAAAGGGCAGTAAAGTTTTATGAAGACGTAATGGGCTGGTATATAATCATGGAGCCTGCTAAGGTGAAAAAAGAAAAAGATACGGCTATAGGCCAAATGTGCATAGATGTGTTTGGTGAAGATTGGGAAGAATTTGAAATCGCCCATATGTCGACATCAGACGGAATTGGAATTGAGTTATTTTCTTTTCCTCATGGCGTAAAAGAAGCTCCGGAATTCAATCCTTTCAATACAGGGCTTTTTCATTTTTGCATACAAGACCCTAATATTGAAGAGTTGATAGAAAAGATCGTTTCCTTAGGCGGAAAACAGCGTATGCCTATTAGAGAATATTATCCAAATGATAAGCCTTTTAAAATGTGCTATGTAGAAGATCCGTTTGGAATTATTTTCGAAATATACACCCATAGTTATGAGTTGACATATTCTTCTGGAGCTTATTCTAAATAATAACCGAAAAGCCTATTAGAACCTAATAGGCTTTTAGATTACAATCAAAATGAAAAACATTTTTTATCTATTCTCAATTTTCTTAATCGTTGTATCTTGTAAAGAAGCAACCAATAAGAAAGCGGTCACTGTTATCTCTAAACAAGCTGATAGCTCTGCACAACAAATAATACAAGTTGCTGAATTTAAAGGCCAGCAAGTTACCGGAGTTACGGTTACTGACGCGGGACGCATTTTTGTAAACTTTCCAAGATGGAGAAAAGGAGTCGATAACTCCGTTATAGAAATACTGTCCGATAAACAGAAAAAAAGCTACCCTGATGATTTATGGAACTCTTGGGAAATTGACCAACCCATAAAAGAAGATAAATTTATTGGAGTGCAATCTGTGGTAGCATTTGAGAACAAATTGTATGTTTTAGATACTAGAAGTCAGTTGTTCGAAAACGTAATGGATGCTCCTCGTGTTTTTGTATTTGATTTACTCACAGATAAATTAACCCGAACCTATATTTTAGATGACAACAGTTACCATCCAAATTCGTATATCAACGATCTTAGAGTAGATAAAAAGAATAATAAGATCTACTTAACAGACTCAGGGCACGCAGGATTGATAATCTTGGATATTGATTCCGGTAAATCGAAAAGAATATTAAACAATCATATATCTACCAGTGCTGAACAGGCTTATTTGACCTTCGCGAAGAAGAAATGGAATAACACAGTTCATTCTGATGGTATTGCACTAGATACTGAAAATGAACGGCTTTTTTATCACGCTCTTACAGGCTATAGCTTATATTCAATTAGTACCAATGCGCTAAAAGTTGAAGACGAAAAACAAATTGAAGAAAATGTAAAATTTGAAACTAAAACTTCTGCACCTGACGGAATGATATTCGACAAAGCAGGAAACTTATATTTTGCAGATTTAGAAAATAATAAAATACAATACAGAAAACCAGATGCTAGCATCCACAACTTGATAGAAGGGAATGATATCAAATGGGCAGATACTTTTAGTATTTATAATAACTACTTGTATTTTACAAATTCCAGGATTAACGAGGTTACTGATGATATTTCAAATATGACATTCACCCTAAACAAGATTAAATTACCTGCTAATTGAGAAAAGCAAACTTAAGCCGTGTATAGTTAATTGCTTGGTACATGCCTACTCGGAAAATCCTACGGATTTTCCTAAGGTTCATTTCTTTTTGCTAAATTAGTTGCTTAACCATGCAACTAACCATATTCAAAAACGTTGGTGCAAATTAAAATACATCGATGAATAGCAAACATTTTAAAGTTGAAATAGAACATAAAATCGCTCAAGTTGTTTTTAACAGACCAGAAAAAGCAAATGCGCTCCACATGGAGGCTTGGATCGAAATGCAAACTGTTTTTGAAACTCTTTCTCAGGCTGATGACGTAAGGGTTATTATACTTTCCGGTGAAGGAAAACATTTTTGTGCAGGAATCGATTTAGAATTATTAATGTCGATTGGCAGATTACAAGATATTGCTTGTCCTGGAAAACGAAGTGAAAAGGTTAGGAATCTAATATTAACACTTCAACAAACAATTACCGCTATTGAAAAATGTTCAAAACCGGTACTTGCAGCTATTCATAATGGATGTATTGGTGGTGGAGTAGATATTGCAACTGCTTGCGATATGCGTTATTGTACTGAAGATGCTTATTTTACGGTTAAAGAAATTGATTTAGGAATGGTTGCCGATATTGGTACGTTACAACGTTTACCAAAAATTATATCCCCAGGAATGGCAGCCGAAATGGCATATACCGGAAGGAAAGTGTTTGGGCCGGAAGCAAGAAATATTGGTTTGGTAAATCATTGTTATACTTCAAAGCAGACACTTATGGAAGGTGTTATGCAAATTGCTTCAACTATTGCAAGCAAATCTCCTTTATCTATTAGAGGAACTAAGGATATCTTACATTATACCAGAGAACATTCTGTAGACGATGCGCTAAATTACATGTCTACCTGGAATGCGGCTATGCTGCTCTCCGCAGATTTAACAGAGGCCTTTACAGCTACTATGGAAAAGCGCCCGCCTAAATTTGATGATTAGTATGTTAGATTTAGTAGATGGAATAAATCAAAACGCGCTACAACAAAACCTTAGCTGCTACAGTCTACAGTGCTCAGGATTTTCCAGTCGCACAAATCTTATAAAAACTCGTTAATTAAAAACAAAATGAGAAAATACTACATCTTCTTTTTCATAATTTTTATTTTTTCCTGTGCAGATAAAAAATCTTCAATAAAAACTTCAGAAGAAGAAATAAAAAAAGAACAGAATATTGACAACACTTCAATAGTAATCCTTGGAACTATACAAGACGCAGGTTCTCCGCAAATTGGATGTAACAAAGAATGTTGTATCAATCTTTTCGAAAATCCGGATATCAGCAGACAAATAGTTTCTTTAGGACTAATTGATACCCCAAATAATAAAACCTATTTATTTGAAGCAACTCCAGATATAGGAAGACAAATGAAATTGCTTACTAAAAACGAAAAGCAAAGTGAAAAAGAGATAGCTGACGGAATCTTTTTAACTCACGCTCATATTGGACATTATACCGGATTAATGTTTTTAGGAAAGGAAGCTATGAGTGCTAAAAACACACCTGTTTATGTTATGCCGCGAATGAAGGAATATCTTATTAATAATGGACCCTGGAGCCAGCTTGTATCGAATAAAAATATGGCATTAAATGAACTGGAAAATGAAAAAGAAATTCACCTTTCTGATGATATTCAAGTAATCCCTTTTTTGGTTCCTCATAGAGATGAGTATTCAGAAACGGTAGGCTATAGAATAATAGGGCCAAATAAAAGTGCTTTATTTATTCCTGACATTGACAAATGGGATAAATGGAATAAAAATATTCTGGAGGAAATAAAAAAAGTAGATTATGCATTTTTAGACGCCACATTTTATAGTGGAAAAGAAATCAATAACAGAGATATTACCCAAATCCCTCACCCTTTTATTATTGAGAGCCTTGAAAAGTTTAAAGAACTTGACAAAAAAGATAAAAACAAGGTGATTTTTATTCATTTCAACCATACAAATCCTGTGATAAACCCGGATAGTGAGGAAAGCAAGTCAGTGATTGAACAAGGCTTCAGAATAGGTAGAATAAATGATGTGTTTGAATTATAACTAATTCCAATACCGCGTATAGTTTATTGCTTCTGATTTTCCTTTCGGAAATTACTCGCACTTATACTGTCTTAGTTTCTTAATCTGAAAATCCTGGCAGATTTTCTCGCAACGACCTGCCGGCAGGCAGGAACCATACACAAACACGTTAGCTACAATTAAAATCGACAATATGAGAAATTCAATTAAACTGTTAATTCTACTGTTAAGCTTTTCAATATGTGGAATAGCAAATGCTCAAGTTCAAATGAACTTTAAATTTGATACTCCTTATGGAGATAATCAGGCTGTTGGAAAATATGTTGAAATAAATGCCGCTAAAATTTATTATGAGGAATATGGAAAAGGCGAACCATTGCTTCTAATACACGGAAATGGAAGCAGTATTAAATGGATGGGAAATCAGATCGACTATTTCAAAACCAAGTATAGAGTAATTATCGCTGACAACAGATGACAGGGCAAATCTGAATTGAAAACAGATTCTTTGACATATGTTCAAATTGCAAAGGATTGGGATGGATTGGTAAAATATTTAAAATTAGATTCTTTATCTATCATCGGATGGAGTGATGGCGGAATAATAGCATTAAAAATGGGCATCAGTGTTAATTCGAAGATAAAGAAAATTGTTGCTATGGGTGCAAATTTGAGACCTGACTCAACAGCTGTTCACTCTTGGGCTATTAATAATGTTATGAAAGAAAGAGAAATAGTTGAATCTAAAATTCAGGAAAAGGACACTTCTCAAAATTGGAATTTACAAAAACAACTTCTTGGGCTTTTGGGAGATCAACCAAATATACCTGCTTCTGACTTATCAAAAATTAAAACACAAGTACTCATAATAAATGGAGATGAAGATATAATTAGAGGAATCCATAGTATGGAAATATATCAAAATATTCCAGAAGCACAACTTTGCATAATGCCGGGAGAAACACATTTTGCACCAGCATCAAACCCTGAATTATTTAATGAAATTGTAAATAGATTTTTGTCAGAACCATTTAAAAGACCAGATTCTGATTGGACAAAATTTGAACTGTAGCTAATCCCGCATATAAAAAATATGCTTATAATTATTATATAGATAGCTAATCTTAATCTGAAATATTTGTACTAATTTAAAGGCTCCTTTTTATACACAACCCATTATGCCCAATTATAAAATTGTACAGCCTGGAAAAAATTCTCATAAAGCAAGAATACAATGAGTAATCAGCCGAACAAATATGAAAAACAAAAAAAAGCTATCTGAATTAGCTTCTACGGCTATATGTGGAAATGATATCAGTTCATCCTGCTTGTATGTTTCAGCACTCGCCATAGTATATTCAGGGCAATATGCCTGGATAGCTCTTTTAATGGTTGGGGCTGTTCTTTTTCTGTTTCGGAAAGTATATGGAGAAGTGGTTGGGGCTTTGCCATTGAACGGTGGAGCTTATAATGCTTTGCTGAATACCACAAGCAAGTCAATGGCATCATTGGCCGCCACATTGACTTTACTTTCGTATATGGCTACTGCGGTGATTTCTGCCAATGAAGCAATGCATTACGCACATATTCTATTCAATAATTTGCCCATTATCATATCGACAATAATTTTGCTGGCAATATTTATGGGATTAGCGATTATTGGAATAACCGAATCTTCTAAAGTTGCCATTGCCATATTTATTTTTCATTTGGTTTCATTAATAATTTTATCCTCATTCACAGGACTTTATCTCTTTAACCATGGGCTTGATGTATTTTTTGCCAATTCAAGTCTTCCGGTAAAAGGAGGAAGTATAACAACCGCATTGTTTTTTGGGTTCTCGGCAGCAATGCTCGGTATAAGTGGCTTTGAAAGTTCGGCAAACTTTGTAGAAGAACAAAAGAAAGGTGTTTTCCCAAAAACACTGCGGAATATGTGGATTGTAGTTACTGTTTTTAATCCTTTGATGGCTTTTTTAGCATTAGCAGTTATACCTATGGCCACAATTGAGCTAAACCAGGAAGCACTTTTATCCTATATGGGGGATTTATCAGGAGGTTCTTGGTTATCTATTTTAATATCAATAGATGCATCACTAGTTCTAAGTGGAGCAGTTCTAACCTCATTTATAGGCGTAAACGGATTAGTTGAAAGAATGACCTTGGACAGAGTTCTACCTCCGTTTCTACTAAAAAAAAATAAAAGGGGCAGTTCATACCGAATATCTATCGCATTTTTTTTGTTATGTGTTTCCATTTTATTAATAACAAAGGGACGGCTAAGTGCTTTGGCAGGTGTTTATACGATTGCCTTTTTATCTGTAATGGTTCTATTTGGGGTAGGGAATATTCTTTTAAAAGTAAAAAGAAAAAATCTGCCAAGACCTGAAAAATCGTCTTGGCTGGTTCTACTAATAGCTATTGTCGCAGTACTTATCGCAATTGCCGGCAACGCGATTTTAAATCCGGCTTATTTAGGCGTCTTCTTTGAATATTTCATACCAACAATATTGGTAGTGATAATAATGCTGAACAGAACATTCATTCTTAAAGTTCTTCTGCAAATAATAAAATATATTCTTTCACCTATTCAAAATTCACTACAAAAATCGAACGATAACATTTTAAGATTAATTGATGACATCAATTCACAAGAATTCGTCTATTTCACCAAAGATGACGATGTGGCTACGCTTAATAATGTAATGCTATATATTCGAAATAATGAACATACCAAAAAATTAAAGGTTGTGACAGCCTTTAAAAAAGGAGAAAAAGCGACATCTCAATTCAAATCCGATTTAGATGTGTTAGATAGAGAATATCCTGAAATAAAAATAGAGTTCATTGAATTGGAAGCTAGTTTTGGACCAGATTTAATTAACAAGTTATCCAAAAAATGGAAAATCCCTGTAAACTTTATGTTTATAAGTTCCCCCGGTGACCATTTTCCCTACAGAATTGAGCAATTAGGAGGGGTTCGGTTAATAATATAAAAAGGCATAACACTGTGTTTCCTATCCTCAGCAACTACTCATATACTCACCATTTTGGTGCATTTGGACTTACTTAGAATTAACAACAAAATTATAAATGAAAAAACTAAAATTTCCAACTGCCCACACTATTCTAATCTTGATTGCTGTAATTGTTATGCTCTTAACATGGGTGGTTCCTGCAGGAAAATACGATAGTCTGGCTTACAACACAAATAGCAATACATTTTTCAAAACCAGCTTAAAAGAGAGTGTTGAATTACCGGCAACACAAGAAACCTTAGAGAACCTCAACATAAAAATTCCAATTGAAAAATTCACAAATGGTGATATCTATAAACCTATTGGCATTCCAAATACTTATAAAGAACTGGAATCAAAACCTCAAGGTCTCGCAGCATTAGCAAAATCGCCTATAAAAGGAATAATCGCAGCTTCAGATATCATTTTTTTAATTCTCATTATTGGAGGCTTAATTGGCATAATGAATTTCACAGGTGCTTTTGATGCCGGAATTTCCTGGATGGCAAAAACGCTTAAAGGCAGAGAGTACATTCTAATTATTTTGGTAACAACACTTATTGCAGCCGGTGGAACAACCTTTGGTCTCGCCGAAGAAACCATGGCCTTCTACCCTATTTTAATTCCTGTATTCCTAGCTGCTAAATATGATGCGATGGTTGGACTTGCCTGTATTTTTCTAGGTTCTGGAATTGGGACAATGTGCTCCACAATAAATCCGTTTGCGACAATTATTGCTTCAGATGCGGCTGGAATAAATTGGACAACAGGTCTCGACTTTCGCTTAATCATGTTAGTCCTTTGCTTGGTTATTACTATTCTTTACATTCTTCGCTATGCAAAACGCGTAAAAGCCGATCCGTCAAAATCCCTTATTTATGATCAAAAAGAAGAATTAGAAGCGCTTTTTGGATTAAATACAATGAACACAACAACGAAATTTACACATAGACTGAGACTTATTACCCTTGTATTTTCATTATGCTTTGTGGTTATGATCGTTGGTGTTTCTTTTTTAGATTGGTGGTTTGTAGAAATGACTGCCACATTTCTTGTCGGTGCAATTAGTATAGGCTTTATTGCTAAAATTAAAGAAAGTGTTTTCGTTGATACCTTTGTTAAAGGCGCTGCCGAATTACTAAGTGTAGCTTTTATTGTAGGCATTGCGCGCGGTGTGACAATTCTTATGGAAGATGGCCTTATTAGCGATACCATTTTATATCATGCGAGTACAATAACAGAAGGCATGAACAAAGGTGTATTTACAAATTTTATGCTTTTTATTTATGGAGGTTTATCTTTTTTCATGCCATCATCGTCAGGAATGGCAGTATTGACTATGCCAATTCTGGCTCCATTAGCTGACACTGTAAATATAGGCAGAGAAACTATCGTTAACACCTATCAATATGGTATGGGTCTGTTTTATTTGATTAATCCTACCAGTTTAATATTAGCAGCCTTGGCTATTGTGAAAATAGGGTTCAATAAGTGGTTAAAATTTATAATGCCGCTTCTTTTAATATTGTTGATAACAACAATGATCTTATTGACAATTTCTGTTTACTAAAAATAAAAACGTCCGCCAATAATAGAATTTGCTCAACCCAGCTAAATAGAACGATTCTAAAACTTAAAAAGACTAATTTGAACATTAAATAATAGAAGTTTCAAACATGCCTCTTTCATTGCACAAAGTGCTGTACTACTTATAAAAACTCCTCTTAAATAAGCAATTTCTTCATCTTTAAAAAAAAATATGAAACTGAAAATTTTAGCTTTATCATTTTACTTTGGTCTATTGATAAGTTGTGGCACTGATATCGACGATAATAATCAATGTATTCAAAATGAAATAGCATATGTTACTTCGGTTAATTCTCCAACTTCAGGAATAGTTAATGAAATAATCAATATTGAAGTAAAATTTGGAGCCCACAATGGTTGTGGAGATTTTGGAAGATTTATTGAAATAGAAGATGGGAACACACGAATTATTGAGGTTGAGGCAATATATATAGGCTGTATTTGTACAGAAAATGCTCCAATTATAACAACTAATTATGAATTCATCGCAAATAATACCGGGAATTATGAGCTGAAATTCAAATCTGGTCCTACCGATTTTATTACAGTGAATCTGACGATAAATTAAAAAACTATTACCACTAATTTTTAATTTCATAGCCTTAACCGCAGTGAGGTCTATAAAAACTCCTTTCAAATAAACAATTTCTTCATCTTTTAAAAAAAGAATTGTGAAACTGAAAATAGTAGCATTGTCTTTTAATTTTAATCTACAGAACAAGGCTTATCTTGCAAAGCTAAACGTTTTTGATTCCGGCGAATTAGTATAAATACTGTGTAATAAAACTTTGTTTAATATGCATGTGATCGGAAAATCCTGCGGATTTTTATACGGTTCATTTCTTTTTGCTAAATTCGTTGCTTGACTACGCATTTAACCATTCACCAAACTTTAGCTACAATCT
>Ga0209414_1000878_pt1 | contig 14536 bp, 16 predicted proteins | sample LakVidmifraction_4_FD_181154 | JGI IMG/M metagenome (GOLD analysis project Ga0209414, IMG submission 181154) | Hypersaline microbial communities from Lake Vida, Antarctica - Brine Hole Two &gt;0.2 micron (SPAdes) (version 2) | ecosystem: Environmental > Aquatic > Non-marine Saline and Alkaline >... | reverse complement strand
ATTGATGTTGCGATTGCGGTTATTTTTATAATATTTTTTTTATTCATATTCTCTTCTTTCATTTTTTAATACACCCCACAATAGAGTGCAAATACAACCCTGAAGATGTGGCAAGTATTCCAACTTTGTCTGAACTTGGAGCTATTCGCAAATATGCACTTGCACTTCCTAACATTGCTGGAATATATCTAGCGCTAGTCGTAGCAGGTGTCATAACGATAGAACGAGGAGGTGTATTGTTGGCTGCATCCCCTATAGAAATTTCTAAATACTGATAGTCTAATGGGTCTTCAGAACAAATCAAGTCACCAGCTGCCCCAGTCGTAACAGAAGGAGTAGATGCAGTCCACAATGTATCTCTCGCTGACAAGCTTGCTCTTAGTTCTATTATTTGCGATTCGAAATTTTTTGTATTTTCACCAAATCGAAAAACAATCAATCCATTATTCAAGTCTTTAGAAGCAGATTCTACAACCACGTTATCACCAGAGCTTAAAACAAACCCACTTTTGTTTAACAAAGTGTATTCGGAATCGTATCCAATTATTTTGACTTTCGCTTTAGCATCGTCTACCACAGAAGTTACAACCATAGATATCCTTCTAACTATATCTTCTGGGATGTTTTTTTTTGTCCTATCGTCAATTGTTTTTAAAAGTGAAGACAAATCATTCATCAAATCACGCTCCTTCAAAATATGGAAGTTCTGCTGTATTACTTGCAGAAACACTTATTAAAGCTTTCGTACTCAAAGGAATATTTAAGCTTTTTACAATAAACCTTTGTTGAATGTATTCAAAATATTCGTCTGTTATACCTACTATTGTATTCACATCAAGGTGTGGTAAAAAACTTGAATTAAAATTTATTATAGTTTGTATTATAGATTCTATATTAAGTATATATTCTGCATAGTCCTTAGCTCTTGCACTATTGTATATATAAGAACTGTTAATTAATGGCAAGACCTTTTTTCCAATAAGCTCAATTCTCGTTGATGAAGCAGGGTTGTTGTTCTCTGCTGTGTGTTGTATTATTTTGTCATTGATGTTATCAGCCATTACCTTTACCACGTTAATTGCACTTGTAAAATCATAATCTATTCCAGTACCACTGTATTCTCTAAGGACATCAGAAAATTCCCACGTAGTTGCCTTTTGGGAATATCCTATGTCTAGCATACCACTAACTAAATTTAATCGCCCGTCAACATCGTAAAAAATATCACAACCTAAAACATTTGCCGTTTCTTTTAGAATGTCTCCCAAGTAAGAGCCTGGAGATTTATTTATGTCATAAGGTAAAATTTCGTCAATGTATATTGGGTCAAGCAATGGAATAATCGGGTCTAAAACTTCACCATTACCTTTATCTAAAGATAAAATATTACGTATCGTTGAATAAATATTTGTACCTGCAGGAACTGCATAAGTTCCTTCAAGTTGGTTGTACCCTAACTCGGAACTCAACAATCCAAATTTATCAACCCCATTTATTACAACAGTTTTATTTGAAAAATCTCTATTCGCAGAAAGGTTCGTTAAATAGAACACCCCTTGAGAAAACCAATACGTGTCCGTCAATTCAGAAACTTCGGTACCCACTAAAATTATGTCTTCTTCTGTATCTTCATGCAAGAGAACATCTTCTTCCTGTGTGGCATGTTTTAAATTGATTGCATTTAACATATTTCTGTTGAACGCAAGCCCAGTGTACACTTTAAACTTCCTATTAATCCAAAAATACTTGTTCTCTGAATTTGGAAGAAAAACACCATTACTATCAATTAAAGTTAGTGTGCAACTTCGTCTAACACCCTGTTGGTAGTTTATTGAAATGCTACCAGAGGAGTCGGCGGAAATCTCATTTATTATTTCGGCAATTGCATTTTCATTTGCGTCTAAGATTTCCACTTTAAACCGTGGATACACTATTGGTTGAAGTGCAATATTTATATAATCTTGATTGAAAACATTTGTATAGTCCATGTTTACACCTCACTGTACACTGATATGTCCTTAAAGTCTTGTAATTCTGTAAAAGATACTGTTATTGTGGTTGGAAGGGAACCTGCACTGTTATCTATATTTGCAGACGCATTGTTTAATTGTCCATAATAAACATGCCCTTTCCTATCTTTTAACAAAACGATATGTCCTTTAGCTACGAAAGCATCCCATTCTCGCTTTAAGTCAACAGTGTCTGTATAAGTAGAGCTTGTAGATGAAATGTTGCTAATTAGGCTTGTAAACCCTAATGTTTTGTAGTTTGTTCTCCCCACGGAACTCTTAGGGTATTGAGCATATGTTTGGAATATTGTTCGATCTAATTTTTGTTCAACATCATTTGCCTGAAGATTTGAACCAAATATCCATATTTCCCCAGCATTGTAAATATTAGAACTAATAGGAATTAATTCTATAATAGACCAACTGCCCCAACAAGTTGTTAAGAGAGGGCTTACCAAAGATACACCAAACTCATTTTCTGTGGCAGGAAACACATACCATTTGTATTCCGTATTGTCTTCAACTCCATAATCTCTTATCTTGTTAACCGTTTCAGAGACTTCTGCAACTTTCACCAATTTGGATTCCCCCGTCTTCTGGCGATAGACTATGTAACTAACAACAGGACTTGTCAAACCAGAAATATAAGAAGAAATTAGAGAATCAGTAAAAGGAACTACAATTTCTACATCTGTAAAACTATCCCAAGCTGGTTCAAACGCAGAGTCATCAACTGTCGCTATTTCCCCCGCATCAGCTTCATGTTTTATAGCTAGTAAATAGTCCACCTTCGTGTCTGAATATAAAGTTATTGATTTATATCCCATTAGTAACTCACCTCCGTTACTGTAATTTCACTTGCAATGATAGTTGCTTTTAATGAAATAGCATCTGTTGTCACGGTTTCAGTCCATATTTTAGTATCATCCCATGTGCTAGAATCATCCCAAACATATCCAGTGCCTGCTGTAGGAGTTCCTGAAGCTGTTAACAAAAAAGCACGGGGTATTGTTCCTGCAATCAACTCCGTCTCTGAATCATCTTCGTCTGTACCTACAATTTTTTGATAAATTTTGAAATTTTCTATATAGATTCCCAACTCTCCTAACGAACCACTCGCAGGAGCATCAGCAAGGTTAATTATATATCCGTTTTTTGTAATGGGAAACGTTATTGCAGAGAATACAGTAAAAAATGACATATCGAACGGTGTGTTTGATATATTGTCATAAATTAATTCTCCTGTTCCTATTTCTACACTATTAGTCCCAGCAAATGGGAAATCTTCTATAATCTCCCAAGTTCCTGTAGTCACAGGTGTTGCTATTTTATCCAGTGTCCATTCAACTTCAACCCCAGTTTCTTCTGGTATGTTTTTTACACTTGGAGGGAACTCAAAATCTGGCGAACTATAGTTTGCTGTAAATGTGTTGTCTTCCGTCTCTATGGTCACATTTTCTTGTGTAACCACAGTTAATTTTAAACTGTAATCTTGACCACTAAGAAATGCGTCATATGAATACGTTAAATCGCCATTGTAAACTTCACCTGTTGTATCTAATAAAATGCCACTTTCATCGTATAGATTGAATACATGATATTTTATTCCAACACTTTGTGCTTGATTATAAGTTCCTTTAAAGTTCCCTATTCTGCTGTCTACGGTAGAAGACATTCCTGCATAAACAATGTACATAGTGCCTTGCGGCACTGAAGAAAAACTATAAGAAGAAGAAGTAAATATTCCTGTAGTGGCATTGTATTCGGTACATGGATACCCACCATCTTCTTCAGAGTTTGGATAATCAGGTATGTAAAGTGCCCCTTCGTAAGTATAGGGTACAACACCAAACATATCAAGTCCTGTCATTATTGGTATTGTTGAAGAAGAAGGCTCACCTAAAGTTAATCCTTCAAATACCGAATTTACGATGAGTGTTGGTGTAAGCCTTGATTTAAAAAAATAATTAATTGTGTCTATAAATGCAGAAGTTATTGAATAAGAAGTTCCTGCTACTGGTGCTGTTCCATAAGCAGGTGTTACTATAGCGTAACCAACTTTTTCGTCAATTACACTATAACCTGTACCAGGAGGATATGCTAAACTAAAGGATGGTAAAACTGTTGCTTCCGCTGTTGCCGCATTATACGCAACAATAGAACGCTTTTGTGAACCTATCATCAAAGTGTTGCCTAAGAAGTTAGATTGTCCACCTGCTACTTTAATGATGTCGTAGGTGCTTCCTGGGCCAAGTGTTGACATAAATATTGATGAATAATTAATGTATGCTGTTATAGTTCTGTTGGTTTGTCCTGAAATCTCAACCTTCATTCCTACTTTTATACCAATATTTGGAACAACTTTAAGTGTTGCAGTAGTTGAAGTCTGTCTTAAAGTTCCACTTGACACTTTCATATCAGCAGATGCTTGTGTTAATCTTGCAGACCATATTAAGTCCCTACTATTTGCAAAAGAATCCGATGGCATTGCAAACTCAAAAATGTCGCCATTGTATAATACTTTAGGAACTGTACTCCCAGTATATACCGATGCGTTTGTGTAAGCATCTTTAACTGAGATTTTATAAGATGCCAATTTGTCACCACTAAAAATGAATGAAAATTTGTTTGTAGCTAAAGTTCCGTCTACGACATTGCCTAAAGACGGATAAGCATTTAATGGTTGTCTAATTATAAAAATCACCTACTTTTCAACAAGGGCGGGAGTTACCCCACCCTTTATATTATCTGTTTTTGCTTATTAATTCTAGTTCTCTGACAAACCCCATTCCATTTGTAACCGAAGGTAAATTGACAGTACCAATATTTATTGTTTTGCCACCACCAGACGTAGCAAGTGCGGGTCTAGTTCCAGAAAGTTCACCTAAAGATTTTATCCAATTAAACAATCCCGCAGCTTGTTGGTTGTTAATTGCAATTTCTGGTTTTGTCAGACTACCGTCCATCCAAGCACTTCCTGTAAAGTTAGCAAGTCCCCCGTTTTTAAAGACCTTTTGCCCAGAGCCATTGTACCAACCACCTTTGTATTCAGTTAATCCCAAAGTTCCCCCGATAACTGCTTTTGTACCTTCATCTTTAGAAGTTTTCATCATCGCCAAAAGAACTGCTTCGTATGATTCCATTTTTTTGTCTTCTTTTGCCAACGCAATATCTCTTGATTCTTCAGCTTTGCGAACTTCGGCTTCTTGATTAAGTTTAACCAAACTTTCTTCAGCATCTTTAATAGCTTGCTTATCTGCTTCCCAAACCCAACCTTGTCCTTCATAATATGTGCGTTTAATTTTTTGACCTTGGGCGTTGAGTAATTTGTCTTTGGCATTGATTAAATCAATTTCATCTTGTCGTTCTTCATTGGTCTTTTTAAGAAGTTCAATTTGAGCATTAAATGAATCTTCAACTGCTTTGCGTTCTGCATTTATACGATTCATCGTGATATCAATACTGGTTTTAAGACGTTCTTCTTGTTCTTTTTTGAGAGCTTTTGCCCTAGCTTCTTGTTCTTTTTTGAGAGCTTCTGCTTCGCTTTTTAGCCTTTTTGTTTTGTCTTTAGAAGATTCTTTTGTAGAAGCCGTTGTGGTTAATCCAGATTTCATTAATTCTAGTGATTTTTGTGCAGCAGCGATTTCTACAAGAGCTCTTTTCGTTGCTTTTAATTCTGTTTCACGTTTTTTAAAATACAACGAATCAAAAACACCAGGGGTGTCAGGAGACATCCTTCGCTCATGAAGAAGAAGTGCTGGGCTATGTCTTATTTTTGCTAATTCTAATTGTGCGTCTATCAATTCTATAATAGCAGAAACTTCATTGCCATAAGCCCCTATTATAATCCCTTGTGATTTTAAGACGTCTTTAGCAGCTATTACCGAGTTGTTAATTTGTTCTTCCGCTGCCGAAATTCGAACTTGTCTAATTTTTTCAAGTGCTGAAGCTTCTATCTCATATCCAGTAGCGGTCATTCTTATACTGTCATAAAGTTCAGGATATAAATCAAGCAATTTAATTATTTCTTCGCCAGAAAATTCTTCGCCTTCTCTAACTTTTTCTAAAACACCATCTAGTTCTCCTAAAACATTAGATAATTCGGTGACAGCATTGGTGCTTTCTTTTGCTGATATTGAATAATTTACAAAGGCTTCTGTAGCATTATCTAAAGTATCATTGGTAGCCACATATGTGCCATTCAAAATAGATAACGCTATGTTACCTTGTTCGTAAACCCCAATTAAATCATCATGTTTACTTTTTATCACACCATATCGTTCTTGCAACAAACCCAAATTAAAAATTTCTAATTTAGAAACTTCAATACCAGAAGCTCTTTTTAAAGCTAAATCAGATATTGCAACTGATAAATTTTCAAGTTCTTTAACAGGGTCATCAATTTTTACACTCATCTTCAATGGAGAAGATAGCCCCTGTTGTACTTTAAAAGTTCCTTCTTCAAAAAAACTTTTTGCTTTTTGATATTGTTCTTCAGCATCAGCAAAAAAAGCTCTAGCCCTTGCTTCGTTTTCTTCTTTTATTTTACTTGTTGCATAAACTCTAAGTTCAGTTACATTAGAAATATTTTCAGCTTCTTCTTTATAAGCTGAATTTGTTTGGATTATTATATCAAGCAATTGTTGCCTTTTTGATTGTTCTGTATCCGCACTATCTATAATTTCTTTTGTTTTTAAATATAAATTATCTAATGCTTGCCTTTGTTCAACAAAACCCCTCGTCGCTTCTTTTGTCTTTTGTGCTAATTCTTCTTGCTTTGCTTTAGCAACACCAAAACTAATACTTGCAATTGCTAAAACAGCAACAATTGCACCAAGTGCGAGCTGAGCAGTGGTAGCTGTTGCCCCAAGGAAAACCAATGCTTTGCCATAACCCATAGCGGTTGCTGAATTTACTATCATTGCAGTTCTAAGTAATGACAAGGTTGTTAAAATAGCCTTTAATGGCACAAGCAAGCTCGCTAATGCAGTTACTATTGCTTGCCCTTTTAAAATAGCCAAAAGACCAATTATCGCTATTAATATTGTTCTTAATCCACCAGTAATGTTAATAAACTTTAATATTTCTCCACCAGCATTTATCAACCCTTTGATAAATCCAGAATCAATTTGCAGGAAAAGTTTTTCAAATTCGTTCTTTAATCTTTCAGATGCCGCAGCTCCACTCTTTTGGTAAATGTTAAATTTTACCATAGCAGAACCAGCTGATTCAAGTGAAATTTGTTCAAGGTTTAATGCCTTATCGAAGTTCTCCATTAAAACACATTTATATTCCACATACTTCGCTAAAGTATATGCGTTCTCTTATGAACTGCTTATATTTTCATATAAGATTAGACTATATCAAACACTTAATAAGTGCCGTCCCATTTCCACACGCTTGTGTGTACAATTAGTCGTTGAACCTTGCTCTATTCGAGCCTTGGTTGCTGATTGCCCAATGTTTGCAATTTTTAACTTTCACGCTTGAACTTTTTTCATTTCTACGTTGTAGTTTGCAAACCTCTAAGGGGTTTCCAGCAGTTAAAGACGTTTCGGTAACATATTTCTATGTTAAAGCCCTATTCTTAAGGAAGTTTTCTCGCTGTCTGACACCAGCTATCGTGGTTCCTAATTCACTCTTCTGGGTTGACTCAAGCCCCTTCCAGAGTACTGCTAATTCTTTAAGTACTGTTCCTGTATCTCTAAATTGCCCTTCGGCATTCCTAAGAGAAATTCCGTAAGATTTGAGCACCCTATCAACATTGCTTATATCTTCGCCTTCTTCATCTAAAAGTGAACCAATTTTAACTTGCTGTATCCTAGCGAACATCGTTTTGAACGAGTTACCGATAGATTCGGCACTTTTTCTTGTTACATCAGACACAGTTGCTACATATGAAAGCAACTCATCCATGTTTACACCAGCGATTTTTGCACTGCTTGCAGTTCGTGCCATAGCGTTTGCAAGGTCATCAGTACCTGTAGCGGCAGCAACATCAATCGCTGACATTTTATCAACAACACTAATAGCTTCCGAAGCACTTAACGCATAACCATTAATTGCCGAAGTTAAAAGTTTTGCGGCTTCAACATTGTCTAACGCCGCAATTTTTGCCATAACTTGCGAAACTTCAATAAGCTGAGCAGTATCTGCTACCGACCTGCCTTGTCTAATCCACTCTTCAGCAGATTCTGCAACAGCAGATGTTGTACTTGACAACTTTGTTGCTAAATTTGTATAAGATTTGGCAAGTCCGTCCAGTTCTTGGGTTGTTGCACCAGAAACCATTTGGATTCGATTCATTTGATTTTCAAAATCGTAAGCGAATTTCATGCCTTCTGAAATCTTACGTAAAGTTCCGTAAAGCACTCCCATCGCAATTGCCCATGTAGTTGAAGCAACCATTGCCTCTTTAATTTTTGCCGTAAACCCCATTTGAGCTTTTGAAGACGCTTTTATTGTTTTTTCGGTGTCTTTATATGCTGCATTTACTTTAGAAACATCTTTTGCCGTATCCGATGTAGTTTTTGCACTTGTGGTAGACGCACTCTTAGTGGTCGCAGTTCCTATCTTTAAATTGAGTGTTTTTTCGATTTGTTTAAGTTGTGCCCTTATATTAGCAGGATCGACTTGCGCATTAACTATTATTTTAAAATTTTGGGAATCCAAGATTATCCCTCCTTACTGCATTTGTATCTATTTAAAGTTTTGTTGCCACGTTTCCGAACTTCCCAAGATTTCTTATTAACGCTCTTTTAAATACTTGGTATGCTTTATCATAATTAGGGTTGGAATCTGTAAATCTACTTCCCATTACATCATACCAAAAGTTTGTTTGTGGAACGGAAGGAAAATAACTATTGTCTGTTCCTTCATCATACCAAACAAAAACAGCCCTATTGACTAAAGTCCCACGCCAAGTATAAGGGTCTTTCATTGTGGAAGTATTCATGTGTGCATTAAAACTATCAACACCTGCTCTATACATTTGGAAAACTGTTTCTGTATCTATTCCAATTTCAGTTTCAATTTTTGCCCCTGTTATTTTTATTTTAGGTTTAACTACAGATTTCATCATTTGGGCAGTTCTCTCATAGTAAGAAGAAGATGGACGAAAATAAATCTCGTTCCACATATTTATCTTTAGATTATCTTGAATATATTCAACCGCTTCCATTAAAGCTTCCGCAGTAACGGTTTTCAAAACTTGGGTTAATTGGGTATCATTTCTAATATCCATTCTATAAAACCCCCATTTCATTCAGTAAAGATTTCATCTTCATCTTCGTCATCGTCCTTTACTATATAAATTTTTGTCGTTTCACTTGATTTATGCCCTAGCAAACCTTGAATAGACTCGATTGATTTCCCACTCAAATAAAGAGATGTTGCCCTTGAGCATCTTAAAAGATGTGGGTGAACTCTTCTGCCAACAAGTATACCAAAATAATTAGCCCATTCATTAAATGTGCTTTCGGCAACTGGAGAAACATTTTTGCCCCTTTTGGTTACAAACATGTGTAAACAATCATCTTCACCACGGAATTCCAACCATTTAACAAGTGCATCCATTGCGTCTTGATTAAAACTTAGTCTTTTCATAGGATCTAATTTTTTACCTTTACATTTAATCATATTAGTTTTATATTTTTTAGCTTCTGTTGATTGTTCAATTCCGTTTTCGTCTCTAATTTTAACCATTCTAGTTATAGGTTTATAATTAACAACTTCTTTTAAAAGTTGTCGTCCTTCATTTCTTCTAGAAGCAGAGACGTATGTGAACTTAAGGTAAGCAAGTTTTTGCCAAGCTTTCTCCTTTTCAAGTTCTTGGCAAAGCAAAAGATATTCATCATCAGTAATAGGTTCTTTTTCATTGACTTTGCCTGTCTGCGGAACTGGTATCGCTTTACTTACACAATTTCTAAAAACTGGGAACTCATCACCATGAAACAAAATTATGTAGTTGTTAAGGTTGCTTACTGTAGTTCTTTTTATCTTAATTGCAGAATCATACAACCCTTGTTTTAATAACCAATTTTGATATTTCATAAAGTCAAATGGTTTAATTTCTGTAACATGTTTATTCTCGCAAAACTTATTGATGTATGAAACATAAACTCTAAGCCCAGAAATATATTGCTCAATTGATTTCTTACTAAGTTGTGTAGAATTGTCAATATATTCGTCTGATAATTGCCTATTGCTTTCGTTAGCTGTAGGATAGTAATCTCGTATTAACTCTTTAATAACAAGTTTTTTACTCATCACTATTCTCCTTAATATATGCAAGCCCCAACAATATTGCTTCTGCTTTATCATCATCTGTTTGATGTTTTTTCGTATCTGATTTGTAATATTGGAAATCATATTCGTAAAGCTTATTAACTAAATTTACTGCTGCTTGTTTTTGGTAGTCTCTTTTAGTAGAATTTTTAGTACCATCATATAATTCCATTATACTTCTCCATTCTGTTGGTAGATATAACGAAAATATTAATTTATATTCACAACAAAGCCCACATATCATTCCTTGACCTACACATAAATCATGAGCAACTCTAAGATTACTATTTCTTTGCATAGGAACTTCTTCTAAAACAACCGTTTTTATTTTGTGTTGTTTTATTTTTTCTAATATTTGAGTACGCATTTGCGAAACTCTTTCGTGTACATTCTTGCTAGGAGAATTTGATTTGAATATGCCACATTCTATTAACTCATTTTTTGAAAAAATAGCATAACCAGATTTTATAGTTGCGAAATCTATAGCTAAAATATTAATATAATCACCTTCTTAAATCACTCATCGCAAATTGGGAAAAAGTCTTCTAATTTTCGATATTGGACAGTTTCCTTTTCATTCCTATTTCTTTTTCTATCTCTATATTTAAGTTCGGCTTCAAACGAACATTTTCCACAATAAGCAATGCCATTATTAACTTTCAATGGCTTTCCACATTGTGGACAATCTTTTCGCCCCAAAACCCTTTTTAATAAATCATAATCATCCATAAAAACTTCCAATCTTTATTTTTTTGGTTGTATGTCCGTAATGTCTTTAATTCTGGTAATTATTTCACCAACTTTTTCAGATGTTAAGTCTTTTTTTACCTTGTTATAAAGCCTAGTAATTTCTTTTGAATTTGGAATTTTTTCAATCAGTTGATTTAGTGCATTTTCCACAACATATTCTAAACTATCTCTTTTGCTGATAATGAAATATATTTTTTCCTTTACTTCTGTATAGTTAACTATCAATATATCTAAATCTTCAATAAACCCACAAGCAATCAACATATCATAATCATATTCGCTTAAATTTGTGCAAGTTGATATAACTAACATGTTAAACAATATTTCCATGCCTAAAACGTTTTTGTAAAAATTTGGAACATCGTCAAATTGTCTTGTTTTATCCTTTTGTTCAACACCGCTATCATAAGCTTCAATGCATTGTGAAACAATGTTAAAAATTTCTGATGTGGCTATATATTTTCTTAGCTTTATACTATTCCCAAAACATTGTACTTCTTTTGTATACTCTTCTTCTTTAGGTGAAGTGAACTTTATTGTATCCATATTTTTTCTCCTATTATTCTCTTAAAACTTGTTTTTTGTAATTGGCAAATCCAAAATTCTTATTATTAAATCTTTCATAAAACTATTACCATTTAATTCCCTATATGCTTCCCACATTTGTGTTATTACTTCACGTTCTTTAAAAGTAACAAACCCTTTATCAACACATTCATTACATGAATAAAGCAATTTCGTTCTTAACAATGAAAGCAATCCTTCGCTTTGATTCTTCAATATTATTTCACGCTTTGCTCCCTGCTCTTCAAGGTGTTTAAATTTTACAGTGTCATTATCTAAATGCTTGTCGAGCTTATCAGCAATTTCTTTTATTCCAAAAATTTCTTTAGCCCAAACTTTAAATCTGGTTTTTATTTTCTTGCTGTTCGCTACAACTAATGTTATTACAGCTACTACTCCTAAAACTGTAGTTGAAACTGTACCAATGATTGTAATTATTGTAAAAATATCTTCTCCCATTATTTATGCCTCCATTTTTAAAAATCGCCACCTATAAGGATAGTAGTAATAAACGAATTATTTTAACTGTTTGATTGTTGTATGTATCAGTTTATTCCTTTTGTTAGGGGACGGTTTTTAATGTCGAAAATCAATAACGGTTACTGATATTTAGACAAGAAGAAGATTTGTTACGTCTTCTTCTCACGTTCCCATATTTTTTACAACGAATTAATTAAATGAATCGCATTTTTTATTTGAATACCTTCGGCTGCATTTTCGTTACACTCTTGCAACTCTTCTGTGCAAACCCTTAGTTTTTCTTTCTCTTGGTTCAATAAAGTTTGCAAACGTGAGTTCTCTGTTTCAAATTGTATTATCTGTCGCTCTGCTTCTTGTTTTGCAATTTTAGTTACATCAAGCGTTTCTGCTAGTTCTAATTTATCATCAGCTAACTTTTTAACTTCCGTTCTTAATTTGCCAAGTTCGGTATCTCTAGTTTGGATTTCAACAAGTAAGGCGTTTGCCGCCACAGCACTTTTATTATATTTAGCATCTAGTGCATCGTATTCTGCCTGTGGTACTCCACCAGAAGATAAATCCTGTAGTGCTTTATTTAATTTCCCAAATAGAGCATCTGAAACTACACCAAGTTCTGTTGTTGGTAATCCATACTGTTTTACTAGGTTATTAGTTACAGCAACCATAGTTCCACCAAAATCACCATCACAACCACTTTTAGAGCCATCCACCATATCAGTAAATGTTCCTATATCTTCTCCAAGCTTTTTACATATCATTTGATAAGCATAAACCGCTTGTCCTTTTACACCCTTTTGTAACATATCATCTTCTCCCGAATAATCTATAAATGGGAACTCATACCAATGAGTCCATCCTCTGTCCTTTAGCTTAGTTTTAACAACACCAAAATCAACTCCACGAGCTTCTATAACTTCGCCACTGCCAATATATATTCCGACATGCCCATTGTATCTAACAGCAACTCCTGGAATTTCAGGTATAGATAAAATATCTCCTTTAATGGTTGCTAATTCATACATACCATTGGCAGACTTATCTTCCTTTGAACTATATTTCACATTACCGTTATCATCAGCCCAAATATATGCTTTGAAATAGCCTATACAGTCACCAGACACCGTACCAATCCATTTGCGTGAGCGTCTAATATAGCTTCTAGAATACTGCCCAGGATATTGTTTCGCCTTTTCTTGGATTGATTTTTCTGTAGTTACTCGACTAAAGAAATCACCATAGATATATCCTAATTTATCTTGCAATCCTTTTTTCGCCCACTTAACCAACCCTTGGTTAGTTTTCACGGTTGTCACCTTCTTTCTAAAAAACAATTTACACAATTACTTGCACACTTCTTTATTGACAACAACATTAGCTTCAATTAACGTAGCAATTGCTTGGTCTATATTTACTTGTGCAATTCCGAGAACATTTAACCCACCTTTAGACATAATTTCTATAGTTTTCTCCAAAGCTAATTCAGCGGCTTCCGCAGCTTGTTCTTGCGTCAATTTTCCTTCAATTTTTAAAGCTTTAACAAAGGTTTCCCCAACATCTGTAACTGCAAGAGAAACAGCTCTCTCAAGTTCATCATTCGCATCAATCAACGCATCTCTAAGTCTCACGTTTTTAATAGTTGCTATTTTTGCATCAATTAAATCCATAAGCTTTTTTATACCCCAAGCCGTAAGCGGCAAGAGAATTGCGGTAATTACATACTGTAAAATCATATCGTAATCCATAATTTTTCTCCTTTTTAATTCAACCCAATGAAACTGCTATTTTAGTGCTTTGGCTTTTACCTTGCCCGTTTTTCGTGATATTAAAAATCCAACAGCAGTTCATCAAGCCTTGCTATTATTATACCAACCCTAATATTTTAGCCATGTCTAAAACTAACTCATTAATCTCTGCTTGTTTCAACTTAGCTTTGTCTTTAGTCTTAGCCTTTGAATTAGTTTTGATTTCCTTTATTTTATCCAACCTTGATTTATTCATTTTATATACCTCCAAAAATTGCATCTATTGTTTCTTCAAGTGTCGTTACATCTACTTCGGTATTTGTTACACGCTCTTTTAGTACATCCACATCTGCATTTTGGATAGAAATTATATCTCCTATTTCGGTAGTATCATCCAAATCAACTTTATAAAACAACTCTCCGCTTACATTTGTTGTGTCGATTGGCACCAAATGTAACGTTATATACCCTTGTTCCTCTGTTCTTTTTACCACTTTTAATTCTATCATTTTACACATCTCCAAATAATTTAGTTTCATCTATTAATCTTACGAATATCTTACCGCCAGTCCTGATTCGATGTAAATTTCCCAAAGTGCTGTCATAATGCCAACCTTTCTGCTGTTTAAGTATTTCTTCAAGCCTTGCCAATCTCTGCTCAATAGATTACCCGACAAATACTTCACCAGTGATAGTTTTGTATTC
>Ga0209414_1000877_pt1 | contig 14556 bp, 13 predicted proteins | sample LakVidmifraction_4_FD_181154 | JGI IMG/M metagenome (GOLD analysis project Ga0209414, IMG submission 181154) | Hypersaline microbial communities from Lake Vida, Antarctica - Brine Hole Two &gt;0.2 micron (SPAdes) (version 2) | ecosystem: Environmental > Aquatic > Non-marine Saline and Alkaline >... | reverse complement strand
TGCGGTTGGCGTGGTGTTCAGGGGGCACATCGGGTTGCGTGGGTTAAGCTGCGTGGTCCTGTTGGTCGGATACGGAATGTTTGCGGGAATGTTGGTTGCGTGTGTCCTGATCATTGGGTTGAGCCTGTTCGTGTGGTTGGGGTGATTGAGGCGCGTCGGATTAGAATCATACAGCTTTGGCGTAGTGGGAAGCGGCAGTATGAGATTGCTTGCGAGTTGGGTTTATCGCGTGGTGCGGTTGGCCGTCACTTGCGGGGTGTGGAGGGGAAGATGAATGAGTGAGAAGGTGACTTCGTTGTTTGGCGGGCCTACGGGGGTTTTGGCTCCGAGTGAGTTTGTGATCCGGGAGTTGGAGGAATTGCTTGAGGCGGCGCGTTCTGGCGAGGTGATTGGGATGGTTGTCGCTCTGGCGCTGCATGACGGTTGCTCGCGGTATTTGATCGCTGGTACGATCGGCGGCTACAGCCTTCTTGGCTCTGTGCGTTTGGCTGAGTCTGAGTTGGTGGCGATGATGCGGGGTGCCAACTGATGCTGTTGCAGACCAAGCGGGGGAACTTCGTTTACCAGCCTGATGGCGAGGTGCTGACGGATTACTTTTGGGATCGGTGCGAGTTGTCGATCATCCAGGGGCCGATCCAGTCGGGAACCTCGACGGCCTCGTGCTTGAAAATCTGGTCGTTGGCGTGCGAGCAGGAGCAGGACTATGACGGGGTGCGGCGGTCGCGGTACATCGTGACGCGGGACACGTACAAGGAACTTCGGGAAACGACGATCAAGACTTGGCTGGAATGGTTCCCCGAAAGCGAGTGGGGCCCGATGATCAGGGCGGAGCCTTCGTTTCACCACCTCAAGCGCAATCATCCATCTGGCGATGGGTCGAAGGTGGATTGTGAGGTGATCTTTCTTGCTGTGCCTGATGCGGACGTGGCGGAGCAAATTTTGGCGTCCTATGAGATTACCGGATTTTTTCGGAACGAGGGGCAGTTTTGCGACAAGGCGGTGATTGACGAACTGCTGTCGCGGTGCGCGCGGTATCCGTCGATGAAGAACGGTCCGGGGGCGACGTGGTACGGCGGGTTTATCGACCTCAACGCGCCCGTGGAGGGGCACTGGATACCCTACATGCGCGGGGATATACCCTTGCGCCCAGAACTGACCGCCGACGAGAAGAAGGGCTACGAGAAGCCGGATACATGGGCCTTTCACACGCAGCCGCCCGGCCTGATCGAGGTAAAGAAGGATGGGCAACTGGCCTATCAGCCGAATCCGCTGGCGGAAAACCAGAAGCACACGAAGAAATCGTACATGTCGATCATCGTCGGCAAGGGGAAGTCGTGGATCGACCGCCGCGTGATGAACAAGGTTGGCCTGCACGTCGATGGGAAAGCCGTCTACCCCACGTTTTCAGAGCAGGATCACGTTTCCAAAGCACCGTTGAAGCCCTTGGATGGTTGGGAAATCGTCGTCGGGCTGGACTTCGGGCGCGAACCGGCCGCCGCGTTCATGCAAGACGTAAACGGGCAGTGGAGGGTGCTGTCTGAACTGATCGGTGAAAACGAAAGCGCCGCCCTGTTTGCTCCAAGGGTCAAACGCCACCTCGCAGAGAATTACGCCGGGTTTCGCGTGTCGTTCTCCGGTGATCCCCGCGGCGCCGACGGCAACCAAGGAACCGAAACAACGGCCTATGACGTGTTTCAGGCCATGGGCATGCGAGTGTTCCCGGCCACGAACGACAACAACCCGCAAATGCGCCGGTCAACCGTGGAAACCGTGCTTGAGCGGCGAAATGGCCTGCTGATCGACCCGCGCTGCCTCGTGATCAAAACCGGATTTGCAGGCGGCTACCACTACCCAAAAGTGCAGGCAAAAGGCATATCTGGCCTCTTTTCCGAACGGCCGCGCAAAAACCGCTACTCGCACATCATCGAAGCCGTCGAAAACGGACTGCTCGGAGGCGGCGAAGGCGATGCAGTCGTCGTGTCTAAGTCCCGCGAACGCAAAGCGCCGTCCAAGATCAGCCGCCACAAGGTGAGCCTGCGCCGATGATCATCGAATGGAGTTTCGGCTTTCACCGGCCCCATTTCCGCAACCTGCCGGGCAAGGTCGATCCCCGCGGCTGGCTGGGGCACTGCGAAGCCTGGGGCTATACCGAGGATCAGACGTGGCTGTTTATCGACCCGCAGGGGATGGGCACCCGCATGCGCGTCATGCACCGGCACGACGACGTGATGGACCAACTGGAAGCACGCTATGCCCTGTGCAGCCTGATCCTGACCCTGCCCGCCACCGACCCGGTTTTCCGCTTTCCCCTGCACGGCCCCCTGACCTGCGCATCCATCTGTGGCAACCTCGTTGGCATCCGTGCATTGCTCCCAAGCGGTCTGCGCCGGAAATTGCGGGCCAAAGGTGCGAGGATAAGCCATGAAGCCCAAAGAAGACCCAGCGGACAAAGCAGCGCGGATGCGTGAGCGCCGCTTGTCCGAAATCGAGCGGACCCAATCCACCGAAGATAGCGCGGGCGGCCTTACCTCCGATCTGCGCGCCGTCTATGGCCTGAAGGGCCTGAAAAAATGACCGGCCAAAAAAGATCGGGCTACTGATGAAGCCCTGCAAAGACTTCAGCACGCGCTTGGCAACTGCAAAGCAATGGCGCGATGCAGCGCGGCCCTTCATCGAGGAAGTGCTGAAATACTGCTGCCCCGGCCGGGAACACGATTTCTCCCGCAAATCGAAGTCGGAATACGATACCGAGGTGTTTATCTCGATCGGTGAAGAACTGGCGGGCGATCTGGCGGGCGATCTGATCACCTACTACACCCCGTCCGAAAGCAAGTGGGCCGAATACATCGTCACCGCCGAGGTCCAAGAGGATCAGGCCGACGCTGTTTTGGCTCTGGTGCAGGACCGGGAAGACAAGCTGGGCGAACTGATCCAGCAATCGAACTATTACGACATCGCACCCCAATGGGGCTTTGAAGCCGCGTCCCACGGAACGCCCGGCCTCTGGGTGCAAAAATCGCACCTCATGCAGCCTATCCACTTCGAGGTTGTGCCGCCGCACCAACTGTTCCTCGTGCCCGGTCATCTGGGCATCCTTGACAGATTCCGCGAAGTCTCTGTGGGGTCGTACAGCCTCAAAACCCTGTTTGACGGGTGGGACGTGGACCTGACGCACCGCTCCATCGCAGACAAGATGAAAAAGCCCGGCGCCTACTGCCTGATCCTCTGGGGCTTCTGGGTGGACTGGTCCGATCCGGCCCTGCCGACATGGTTTTGCGAAATCACAGTCGATGGCATCCGCATCACCCCAGAAAAGCCGCTCGTCCTTGGCCCCTTGGCCGGATCGTGCCCGCTGCTGGTTGGCCGGTTCAACCCGCAGGTCGGCCGCCCGTGGGGCCGGGGCCCGGGATGGAAAGCCCTGCCGGATCTGCGCGTGCTGGACAAGGTGGATGAAACCGTCCTGTCAGGGCTCGACCAATCCTTGATGAACACGATCATCTACCCGGACGACGGATTTCTCGACATGTCCGAAGGCCTGCAAGCCGGGCGCGCGTATCCCGCACACCGGGGCTTCACCCGCGATCAGATTTACGACCTGTCGCGCAACGTGAACGTCGATCAGGGCTGGTTCACCGAAGAACGGCTTGAGGAAAAAATCCGCCGCGCCTTCTATCAGGACGGCCCCCGTCAGCGCGGCGACACGCCCCCGTCCGCGTCCCAATGGCTGGACGAGCGGCGCCAGGTGCAAAAGCGCCTTGGCAAACCATCCGCCCCGCTGTGGAGCGAACTGATTTTCCCGATGATCCAACGGATCGAATACCTCGCAGTTGAAGTCGGCGCGATGGATGAAGCGATCACCCACAACGGGCAGGCGATCACCGTCATGCCCATATCGCCCCTGCAAAAAGCGCAGAACCTCGATGAAGTCATGGTCACGCGGTCAAACCTTGACCTTGCCATGCAGACATTCGGCCCCGAAGCCGCAATGCAGATCATCGACCCCATCGCCACGTTCAAAGGTGTCGTCAAAACGTCGGGCGACAAACTGACCAAAATCCGCGATGAACAAGCCCAACCCCAAGGAGCGCCAAGTGGCCCTGCCCCGCCTGCTCAGTGAACCCGGCCCGATTTTGACCTATCTTTCCAAGCTGCGCGGCATAAACCCGGCCGCCGCTGACAATGCGTTGGAGGCGGTGCGCCGCGTTCTCCAAACGGACGACGGCGCCATGTTGTTGAATTTGCTTGAAAATTCGACCACACTTTCTCTCGTGCCTGTTTTGTCTGACCCACGTGCATTGGATGCGAGGAACGCGCAAGGCTTTATCGCGGCTGATCTCAGGAGGGTCATGACCGATGAAACCGAACAACTTCTTCAACGACAAGATCAGGTGGGAAGCGCCCGTAGAAACCGGAGCGGCACCTGAAACCGTCGTTGCGCCCGTCGCTGCCCCTGTAGAGGCGGCCGACTATTCCTTTATCCCCGCCGATTTTATAGTTGACGGAAAGCCCGATGTGGCAAAATTCCAGTCGCATTATCAGGAAATGCTGGCCGAAAAAACGCAGCGGGGCGAAATTGTCGTGCCAGAGGCATACGATTTCGCCGTTCCCGCTGACGTGAAGTTTGACGATCTGGGCCTGCCCGAAGGCTTCACCGTCGAACTCGATGCAAAAAGCGAGGAATACGCGCCCCTGTTCAAGGAATTTGGCGATCTGCTGAAAGGCCTTGGCGCACCGGCAGAGGCCGCCCAGAAAGCCACCGGGATGCTGGCCCGCTATGAGGCCGTCAAGGCCGCCCGCGAATATACGGCATGGGCCGCCGACATGAAAACCCTCGGGTCCGACGCACAGGCGAAAGCCCGCGTTGACGTGGTTCAACGCAAACTGGAAACGGTCCTGCCCGCCGATCAGGTGAAGGCGATCTTTTCCGGCGAACGCATTTCCGCAACGGGGATCAAGGCGCTGGAAAAGCTGCTGGCCCCCAAGAGTTTCGGCACGACCCCAACAGCACCCGCCAACGCAAGCCTTGAAGGCCTATCGCCGTATGAACGGCTGAAAGCCATCAATTCCAGGCAAATGAGAACCTGAAAGGACTGAAAAATGACTGCCATGACACTGCCCGAATATGCCAAAGGTTTTGAGCTTGCCAGCAAACAGCGGGCAATCATCGAACTGTTCCCCGAAGCCGTTGATTTCATGGGCATGATCCCCATGGTGTCGGCTCCTGCTGGCGTCTACCGCTATCAGGAAGAAGGGGCACTGCCCACAAACATGGCGTTCCGCGCCCTGAACGAAGAACCTGTGCTTGGGCATGGCCTGATCAATGACCGGGTGGAGCAGACCTATCCGCTCGCCGGGAACATTGACGTGGACCGGCGCCTGATTGCCAGACACGGCCCAGACCGCCGCGCGCAAGAAGAACGCATGCAGGTCAAGGCCAAAGCCAAACTGTTTGCCGACGCCTTCATCTACGGCAACAACGCCACGGCACCGCGCGAGTTCACCGGCCTGCGCAGCCGCCTGAACATCGTCGGCGGATCGACTGACGGCTCAAACTACCGGAGCCGCGTTATTGCCAACTCGGCGGCATCGGGTGGGGCCGCACTGTCGTTGGCGCAGCTTGACCGGGCGATTGGTCTGGTTGAAAGCCCCAACGCGATCATCATGCCAAAGGCGCTGAAAGACCGCTATGCCGCTGCCGAACGGGACACCCAGATCGGTGGCTTCGTGACGCAGGACAAGGACGACATGGGCAGGGTCGTGACGCGCTACAACGGCCTGCCGATCATGACCGGCTACGGCGTGACGCGCCTTGGCGAGTTCCTGCCGTTCAACGAAGTCGCCGTGGGCGGCGGTTCGGCGGTCACGGGCTCGATCTACATCGTGCGCTTCTCCGAGGACGGCGTTGCCGGTCTGGAACAGTCCCCGATGGAAGTCACCGATATTGGCCTGACCCAAGGCGGCGTCTGGTATCGTACGAACATCGAATACGACGTTGGTATGGCGGTTTTCGATCCGTTCTCCGCCATCCGCCTGTCGTCCATCACCAACGCCGCAATCGTGAAATAAGGAGCGAGAGCAATGCCCAGCAGATATTTTGCCATCGACGCCAGCGCGGGCCTGATCAAGCGCGCAACAGGTCTGGCGGCCGTCACCGCAACAGCCTACGTTGGCACCCAATGGGACCAGAAAGCGGCGGTCATCACCGAAGGGATCTGTGTGATCCAGCTTTCGGCCATCGACGTTGCTTCCGCGGATGAGGTCTACACGTTCCGGGTTGTCGGATCGAACGTCGCGGACCGCTCTGACGGTCAGGTTCTCGGCCAGATTCAAACCGGCATCGTGGTGTCGCCGGGAACGGTTGTCGGCGCGGCGGGCGATCAGTTGACCATCCGGTTCCTGACCGAGCGCAACGACACCTCGTTCCGCTATGTCGATCTCCACCTGACGGCGGCAGGAACCACACCCTCCATCACGTTCAGCGCATTCTTCTCGAAGGAGTTCTGATATGCCGATGATGGTCAAGATCGTGGCAAACCCGGCCTTCAAGCCGACTGCCGAACAACGGGCGGTGTTTGCCGAAATCAAAACGAAAGGCGCGGTGGAAGTCAGCTATCAGGTTGCGCTCGACAACGTGCTGCTCTCGGGCGGCATGTACAAGATCGAGGAAGCCGCCCCGCCGCCCAGCACCGTGCGCAATCTGGAAGACATGGACACGCAGGAATTGAAGCTGATGATGCTTCAACTCGGCGTTGCCACTGAAAAGCAGATGAAGCGCGACGAGGTGATCAAGATGATCCGCATCAAGCTGGATCAGGTCGAAATCACCGACGAATAACGTCCGTTCCTCCTGGGGCGTTCTGATTGGGGGCAGGGGAAACCTTGCCCCCTTTCGCATGTGCATTTGGCAGATATGTCACCGTGGGCAGTCTGCGCGCATGAGCACCCAATTTTCCATGATGGAACTGATGAACGCGGCCCTGATTTCACAGGGCTTTGACGACACGCTGTCAGAAAACGACGGCACGGACGAGTGGCGGCTGTTGTCGCGCAACTGGCCCACTGTCGTGGAAGCCGAACTTGAGGACGGGGCCTATTCCTTTACCAAGGAAACCGTCAACCTGCAAAGCCGGTCAGCGGGGGGCTATGGCTATGTCGATGCCTACCTTGTGCCGCTAGAGGCGCTGCATGTGCGCAGTCTGTGGATCGTTGAACAAGATAAGCGCCAAAAGATCGACTGGGTGCAGGACGGCACGAAGGTTCACACGACGGCGGCGGCCGGGGTGTTTATCGAATATGCTGCCTCCGCCGATCCGTCGCTGTGGAGCGCCAACTTCTCGCGCGGTGTTCAGATGAAGATGGAAGCCATCCTTCTCCGGTTCAAGGAAGAATACGGCAGCGCCGCTTCCATGGATCAACAGGCGGAAATGCACTTTCAGCGCGCCCGCACCAATTCATCGAAATCCCGGTCGGCGCAGGAGCCGTATCAGGCCAGCCGCTTTGCCCTTGCGAGGTTCAAGCGTGGCTAAACAGGCAATCACGCAGCGCAGCTTCATCCTTGGCGAAACTCGAAGCGGGTTTCTCGAAGCCGATGATCTGGAAATCCGCATGGCGTCCTGCCGGGCGGCATCGAACGTGCGAGTGACGGCCACCCGTGCCATGCGATCGAGGCCTGGCACGTTCTGGACGCGCGAACTCGGAACAGCATATGACCTGATCGAACTGCGGCCAGAGACAGGTCAGGTGTTCGGTCTGATCGTCAACAACACGTCGTTGGAAATTGTGGACAGCACCGGCCGGGTTGTTCACTCCGAACTGGTCGTGCCGTGGACGGACGCAGCGGCGGTTTGGATCGAGCCATTCCGCGAGGACACAATCATCGGCGGGATTTTCGGGCTCAAGACGCTCGCCTATGATGATGGGGTCTGGACGCTCACCGATTTTGCTTTCAGTGACTCGTCGGGCGGTCAGAAAGCACAGCCGTATTGGTCTTTCCAGAAGGACATTCGCGTGAGGCCGTCAGCCCGAGAGGGCAACATCACGCTGACGGCCAACCTTTCATTCTGGTCTGCGGGGTATGTCGGTGAACGCATCCGCTACGGAAAGCGCGAGATACTGATCACAGGATACGTTTCGCCAACCGTTCTGAACGGGACCGTCGTTGCGTTGCTTCCCCCGAGTTTTCGGTTGACCCTTTCCACCACGTCCGGGTTCAACACTGGCGATGCGGTCATTGGGCAGGATACCAATTTCCAAGGCCTTATCATCGCCATATCGGGCCTGACAATCGACGTGGTGACGACGGACTTCTTTGACGGCCCCGACGTGGCTGAGAAAATATCGTCGCCCAACAATACCGGCACAGTCAGCGCAAAGGCCGAAATCAGCCCGTTGGAATCACCGATCTGGGATGAACCTCTCATGTCCCCGGTACGGGGATACCCTCGGGCTGGCGCTTCCGCTGCTGGCAGGCTGGCCCTGACAGACTTCCCGCTGGTGCCTGATCTAATCTGCCTGTCTTCCAATCGCAGCGTGAAGGACTTTCAGGTCGGCGCGGATGATGATGATGCGATCACGCGGCAGGCGGGCGACAATGCGCCGCGATTCCTGCACATTATCAACGCCGGGGATTTGCTGCTGTTTTCGGATCGAGGCCTCTACTACATTTCGATCCGCGATGGCGGCATCCTGACGCCTTCCAACTTCAACGTGATCCTGTTCGACAAGCGCGCATCGAGCCCCGTTCGTCCCGTCTCCGTGGATGATGGTGTGGTTTTTGTCGAGGCTTCCGGTCAGGCAATCGGCGCATGCCTTCTGGACGGAAACATCTATCTCAAATGGTCGGTCAGGACGATTTCCACCTATCACAGCCACCTGATCAAAAGCCCGATCAAACTGTGCGGTCCAAGCCAGTTTGCCGAAACGCCTGAGAAATACCTGTTTGTCGTCAATGGCGACGGGACGCTGGCCGCGCTTTCATGGTTCTCTGACTTCCAAGCGGACTCCGTAGGCTTTGTTCCGTGGAGCACGCAAGGCACGTTCAAAACCATCAGCCCGATTTTCGGCGGCTACATGGCGGTGGTGGACCGGACGATAAACGACGTGTCGCGCCGATACCTGGAACGGCTTTCCGATGCGGCCATGCTGGACTGCTCGGTGAACGTGTTTGGCGCCAGTCAGCTTTTTGTCAACGGCGACCCCTTCACGGTGAACGGCCTGCCCTTTGAGGTGGCAATCCCAAGCGCCCTGCCGCTGGCAGGCGAGACGGTTCATGTTTTTGGAAGTGGGTGGTATGGCGGGACGCGCGAGACGGCCTTGGATGGCTCTGTGCCGGATATTGAGGACATGCCGCAGGGCACCTATGCGGGCCTCAATTTCACCAGCAGCATTGAGCCGTGGCCGGTCGAGCGGATCGACACCCCCCGGTCGGGGATGCTCACGGCGCGGCTGATCCGGGGCAGCGTGTCGGTTCTGGCCTCTGCCGGGTTCAAGGTGCGCGCCAACAGGTCGGTCAAAGAGTTCACGGGCTATGACTTCGGGGACGATTTGACATTGCCGCCGCCGCTGAAAACGCGCGTATGCAAATTCAGCGTGATCGGCCGCCGCGATCATCCCGAAATCGAAATCATCAAGGACGAGCCTGGGGCCTTCGAGGTCTTGGCGATCACACAGGAAATCCAATACTGATGCAAGCCCTTCTCGCACCCCTACTTGCCGCAGGCGGCGGCGCAGCAGCAGCCGGTACGGCCGCCACGTTCGCTGCCACGGCTCTGCAAGCGGGCAGCGCCATTGCTGGCGGCATCGGCGCATATTCACAGGCGCAGGGGGTCAAGAAGGCCGCAGAGATCAACAGCTTCATCGGGCGCACGCGGGCCATTCAAACGGACGTTTCGGCGCGCGAAGGGTTGAACTCCGAACTCGCCACCATCCGGTCAACGCTGGCAGCAAACGGGCAGCGGCCAGGCGTAGGCACGGCGGCGGTGTTCGATGAACTGCGATCTGTCAGGGGTCGGGAACGCCGGATTGAGTTTGGCAACGAAATGCAGGGCGCTGCGGATTCGCGGATGCAAGGCCAGAACGCCGGGCGCGAGGGCGGCTTTGCTCTGGCCGGTGGATTGCTCAAGGCGGGGCCGTCGCTGTTCGACCTGTTTCAACTTAGAAAGCGGTGACTTATGGCTGAAATTCGCAAGATCGTTCGCGGCAATCCTCTTTCAAACTTCCGCCAAGCCGCTCCCGAATCCGGGGGCGCTTTTCGCTTTCTGGCGGGCGCGATGGAGGAAGGCTACAACTCCCTGCTTCCTGCGGCGGAGAACGAAATGAAAGCGCGCGGGACCGAGATTGGGCGGGACATTGCGCGCCAACAAATCGGTGATCCAGCCGGGGCCGTCACGATTTCCAGCATGGGCGAACAGGCCCTTTCGATTGGCGACGAGGCCATGGACGCCTTGGGCAAGCCTCGCACGGGGGGTAATGCCGGTGCTATTCGCGCGGGATTGATCGGTCGCGGCATGCCGGAACACATCGCAGACGGTTTTGTGATGAACTTTCAAGACGAAAGCGGAATGAACTCAGGGATAAACGAGGCCAACCCAATCGTGCCGGGTTCGCGTGGTGGCTTTGGGCTTTACCAACTTACCGGGCCGCGCCGCCGTGAATATGAGGCTTTTGCGGCTGATCGCGGCGTTGATCCAAGCAATGTGGACGCGCAGCTTGATTTCTTGATGGGCGAATTGAAGGGCAAGGAGTCTGGCGCCGCAAGTGCTATTTTTGCAACAAGAGACGCGGGGCAGGCTGCGGCGGCCATTGTTAACAAGTTTCTGCGGCCGTCAGAAAAACACAGGGCATCGCGTGAGGCGCGCTATACGGGTGGCAACGTCACCGTGTCCACCAGCGGGCCGGAATACGCCCCTCCGACCATGCTCATGGATGCCGACGGCAAGCTGACGGCGCGGCTTTACTCGCCCCTGTCTGGCCCGCTCCTGCAAATCTCCAACGCGGCGGCCGGTGTTGCCTATCAGTCGGACGTGATGATGAAGGGCATGACCGACATGCTCAGTATGTCCACACAGTTTGCACTGGACCCCGAGGGCTACCGGCAGGCGTCCACGGCCTATGTCGATGATCTGGTCAAAGCTGCGCCTGAAATGTTTCGGAATGATGTGCGCGCCGGGATCGAGAGGGTCGCACAACAGCGGTTCCTTGGCATGGTCGAGGAAAAGCAGCGCGATATTCAGCAGCGCGCCAGCAACAGCAGCGCGGCGCTTGCTGATCGGTGGTCAGACCGCTTGGCGCAATCCATAGCCGGGGGCAACCCGGACGAAATTGCATCCGCAAGAACGGAATTGGAATCAGTGCTGATGGCGCGCGAACGACTGCCCGGCATTGCATGGACGCGAGAGCAGTCCGAGAACACGATCATCAAGAGCGAAGAAGCGGCGGCCAGGCTCATTCAGAAGGGGCAGGACGATCAGGGCAAGGTCTGGAAGTCGTCTTTGAGCCTTGTGTCCGAGGCGGCGATGAACGGGCGCACGGCGGCTGACGAGTCGATCTTGGACAACCCTATCGTGGCGGCGATGTTTCCAGACGAGTTCAACAAAGCGGCGTCGTCGGTGATGCTGCGCGATCAGATGCCTTCCTTCATGCGTATGACGCCAGCAGAGCAGGCAGAGGCGCTTGCCGACATGAAATCGCAGCCTGTGTCGGCAGATTGGGAGATTGGCCTCTACGGGGCCGCTGAGAGCGCCGCAGCGGCCAATGCAAAGGCTTGGGAGACTGATCCGATTGCGCGGGCGGGCGAAGTCATGCCGCAAAAGCCGCCTGAACTGCCAGATGCGCAAACGGCAATGGAAAATCCCCAAAGTGTTGTCGATTCCCTGTCTGCGCGTGTCGCCTATGCGAACGGGCTCAAGGATCAGGGCTTTGTCGATTTCGTGTCAGTGCTGACCGATACCGAAGCGGAAACCTACGGCGCGCTTATGGGCAAGGACACGCCCCCCGAGTTGCGAGCCATGATGGCAGGTGCGATCGTCGCGGCGGCGGGCAAAGACGCGGTGGGCATATTCAGGGAACTCAAGTCCGATGATCCGGTCACGATGATGGCCGGTATGCTCATGGCGCGGGGCGGTGACGCGGTTACTGCGACCATGGCGATGAAGGGTCAGGCAAAGCTGGACGAGGGCCTTGTTCAGGCTCCCACGGGTGCCACGACCATAGCCGGGGTGTCGCCGGAAGTTGCCAGTGCCCTTGCGGTCTTGCCGAACTCGGAAAGGATCGGGGGCGACACGCTGAAATTCGCCACGGCGCTGTGGGCTTCGCAGGTTCCCGCAAATGGCCTGGACGAAGAAGCCGAGTTGGCGCTGATGAAATCCTCTGTTCAGCAGGCTCTCGGGCAGACCACCAACAAGCGAGGCGATCTTGTCGGCGGCGTGCAGACGGTGGGCAATGGCTCAATTCTGCTCCCCCCCGGCATGTCAGGCGAAAAGCTGAACAGCGCGCTGGTGCGGGCGTTTTCGGGCGATACGTCAAACCTTTCCTTTGGTCAGAGGATGGCAATGGTGGGCGGCTACAGGCCCCCTATTGACGCTGCAATGTGGGGCGCGGCTGGGGTTCCCATGCTTGAAGGTCAGCCATTGAGGCCCGGCGATTTGGAGCATGCTCGCCTGACGCCAGAAGGCGGGAATATGTATCGGCTGACTTTGCAGGCTGGGAGCGAAATCGTGGACGTTGCTACGGCGACGGGTGCGCCCTTTATCTTTGACGCTCAAGCCATGATCGACGGTGTGAAATGACGTTTCTTCTTGATGACTTCGATCCCGCCAAGGTGCAGCCCCGGCGCGGTCCTGATGTGCGGCCGTCAAGTCTGGGCGCGGCTGTTGGGGCTTCCACGTCCACGTTTTACCGGGACATAAACGCCAACTTCCTGCGCCAGCGTGAGGTGATCCGTGAGCGCGATACATCAGCGTCGGGCGCAGCAACCCGGCTGGGTATGGACGGCATTCGGCCACTCTTGGAGGAACGCAATCGCAAGGCGCAAGCCTCTGGCATGAACTCGCAGATGGTGGACATACCAAGCGATCCTGCGGAAGCTGCGGCCCTGCTTGGCCCCAATGGCTCCAAGGCGATCATGGATCTGGCAAGAGAGGCCGCCAAAGCCGATCCCGAGGCTTGGGCCGATATGGACCTCACAGAAGAAGGCGTTGAAGCGCGCGTCACGGCCCGCCGCGTTTCAGAGGATGCAGACGAAGCGCAAATCCTTGCCATGTCAAACAACCCCATTTTGGCGCAACTGATCGGCAGCACGGCGGCGGCGCTTGTCGATGTTCGCGCGCTTCCTTTGATGTTCATGGGCGGTGGGGGGTCCATCCTTCGCATCATGGGCCGGGAAGCCCTGCTTGGCATGGGCTTTGTTGGCCTCACGCTGCCCTCGCAATTCAACACCGCCGATGAACTTGGTAAGGCTGATCCGAACGTCGGGGAGCAACTTGCGTTCGGCGCGGTAGCTGGCGCGGCCATTGGCGGGGCAGTCGCAGGCGTTGCGCGCGGCGTTCAATACTACCGTGGCCGCCAGACGCTTCCGCCCGGCGCAGACCCACTATTTGACGAGGCAGCAATCAGGGCGGCAGAGGACGCCATTATTGGAGGGGGAAACCCGATTGCTGCCGCGCAAGAGATTTTGCGGCAAAAGCCATTGGTCCTGACCAACCCCCTGCCGCGCGAACCGCTGATCCCGCCTGAAATCGCGCCAAATCAGCCGGGCCCCGTCGTCGGCGGCGTGGAGCCTGTCACGGTCGAAACGCTGCCGTCGCTTCCCGGCCAGCCCCGAACCATGGCCGAGGTGGTGCAGCAATCGGATGCGGCCATTTCGCAGTCGTTCGATGATGCGATCAGCGAAGCGCAAGCCGTTGACAGCCCGCGCGCCAAGCCGTTGATTTCGTTTCTTCGTGACAATCACCGCGTTACCAAGGCGCAGATCAAATCCGCCGAAAAGGCCGGGCGCCAAATGCCTTCGGCTGGTGAAAGCTACCAGATCGACCCGAACGGCAGCATCGGCCGGGAACTCAAGGGCAGCGGCGTCACTCCAAAATCGGTGCCGGGCCTGTTCAAGAAGGGTGGGCGCGACGACCTCGACAACCTTGTGGCGTCCGAAATGGAGGGCACCTTTCCCGGCATTATGGATGCGACAGGGACACGCCCTGGCGACAGCTATCTGAACCGCCAAGGCGTTGTCGCCCTGATCGTGCGGGACTCTAGCGGCGATGCGTCATGGCTGCGGTCGCGGGCAGACGTGCAGAAATTGGAGCGGTTGCGAGAGGAAGCCACGAACCTGCCCGATGGTCCGGTCAGAGACTTCACCGAGGGCAAGCGCGCGCCAGACGGGTTCTATGTCGATTTGAACCGCTACGACTTCGACGGCGGCGGCGGCGTAGAGCAGGTTGCGCGCGACTTTGACGATTACCTCAATCGGGCGTGGCCTGGCGTTCTGAATGATGCGGACAAGGCCGAAATACTGACCGAACTGCAAGCCCGTGGCGGCGATGCGGAATTTATGGTAGAGCGTGT
>Ga0209414_1000875_pt1 | contig 14580 bp, 13 predicted proteins | sample LakVidmifraction_4_FD_181154 | JGI IMG/M metagenome (GOLD analysis project Ga0209414, IMG submission 181154) | Hypersaline microbial communities from Lake Vida, Antarctica - Brine Hole Two &gt;0.2 micron (SPAdes) (version 2) | ecosystem: Environmental > Aquatic > Non-marine Saline and Alkaline >... | reverse complement strand
CAGGCAGAAAAAAGCCCCGACTAGCGGGGCTTTAAGGTTCTTTGAGTTCCGGTGTAATCCCGGTGCCTCAGAAGTTGGTGGGACGGCGTCCATAAAACCGGGGTATTTGTTGCGTTGGATGCTAATCCTACCAACCAGATTTTCTACCATATTGGATTTAAAAGACTGTTGGTCGGTCCAAGTACAGGAAAAACCAGCCCGAATGCACTATGATCGAGGTCAGCCTATGATGATTGCTGGTCAGCAAGCAAGAGAATCATCTGTTAGATAACTTCAGTGAATGAAGGAGCATTGCTCAACATGGAGCGAATACCTTTTCTCAAACCAAGGATGGCAGGCAGTCGCTTTGACGATCATGCGATTCCTCTTGATATGCTCAAGGAGTTCGCCGTATTGGAGGAAATGATTGTCGAGGTGGCCAAGTGGCACTATCTTAACGATCACCCGAAACGCGAACGCTCACCGAGAGGATTTACAAAAGGTATTTCCGTCAAGCTGATTGCTGTTGACGAAGGCAGCGCTATGCCAGATATGTCGCTATTCGTCGATCAGCGTCAATTAATAGCCCCAGCAAATCAGACTTATTTTGAGCGTGCCCGAGACAGTATCGTCGACGCCATAGAGGCGGCGGGGCAAAACGCTGAAATTAGAAACCATCTTCCAGAATCTCTGCTAGGTTACTTCGATAAGCTTGGAAGAGGTTTGCGTCAGGATGAATTTATTGATTTCGCTCCAGAGGCAGTTGGACGAAGTGCGAGGTTGAATCAGGCCACGCGAAGAACATTGAGGTTGGCTTCAACGCAGCTGCAGGAGCTGACCGAGGAGGTTAGTCTCAGGGGGGTGATTCCTGAAGCTGATCAGGCCAAGCTTACCTTTGAAATCGAGACTATTGGCGGACAGAGAGTTTCAGGGCCCATCCCAGTGCAGCACTTCGAGATAATTGTTAAAGCTTTCAACGGGTATCGAAATGGGCTTCGAGTAAGCATTCAAGGAATTGGCCTCTATAATCGAAACGGCCAGTTGAAGAGCATGGAAGAAGTTGAGCACGTCACGTTGCTAGACGAACGTGATGTGGGCGCCCGAATCGATGAACTGCGTTTGCTCAAGAATGGCTGGCTGGATGGCAAATTAGGCAAAGCTCTTGATTCTGACCAATTGAACTGGCTAGACGGCCGCCTAGATTCATATTTGAATGACCCGCTCCCCTCTCCCTATTTATATCCGACCGATGAAGGTGGTGTGCAGCTAGAGTGGAGTATCTGTGGTCATGAAATAACTCTGGATATTGATCTGGCTACTAAGTCAGGCCACCTTCATGCCCTGCATATGCTCACTGAACAGGAAACTGAATTACAAGTGAACCTCTCAGAAGATGATGGCTGGGAAAGAGTTACCGGCCTGCTTGAAGAATTTAACGGAGAGTAATCGTGAAGGAAGACACACCGCTGCTGAGACAAGTCCACCCAAGCTTTATCCAGAATGGCAGAGTTTCCTCTCAGGTTTTTAGGCCTACTCCCAAGGACGATAAAAAGCTGTCCGTGTACGACGGCCATGCTATCGCAGCCTCAGATGCATATGAACATTACACCACGTCGTTAAAACAATCATCAGTCGGAGTGATGGCGGTGACTTGTCAGGAGTGTAAGGAGCTAGAGCTTGAAACCAAGGATGATCCCTTAGAAAATTTCCCGGAACATGCGGTTATAGACTTCAGTCCCTATGGCACAAATTCAACTGAAAAAAAGGCTAAAATCTTGAGAAGTAGGGCAGAGAAGCGCGATTGGCTCTTTAGCAATACTGGAACCTGATTCAACGAGATTTCAAACCTATATCACCTCTGTGAACCAAGGCACTGACCGTGCCTTCCCTCCATTCACAGAGGTCACTTTAATGTCTGAACAATGTCCCAATTGCCTGTCGATTCGGATCGGCAAAAACAACTACGGTAAGAAAGCCGCTGGCGTCATCGGGTGGACTCTGCTTGGTTTGGAACCGGCGCTGCCGTTAAGAACCGCGCGCTCGAACAGGCCATGTCCCTCGTTGCTTAGCACCTCTTACTAAAAACCAAAACGTCATAAAGCCCCGCTTGAGCCTATTGCTCTTGCGGGGCTTTTTTATGTCTGGAGGAAACATCATGGGCATGAACCCTTATCAATCCCAGCTTGAGCTGTGGATGGTCAAAACCGGGCGGGATGCGAGCTTACCAAAGCCGGATTCCGATGATCCCAGCTCTCCGGTCTACTGGGGCCATGTTCTGGAGCCCATCGTAGCTGAGCAATACAGCCAGCAGACAGGCCGTAAAGTGCGCCGAGTGAATGCGGTACTGCAGCACTCTGATCCGGATAAGCACTGGATGCTGGCGAACCTCGATTATTCCGTGGCTGCGGATGACGAAGTGCAGATCCTGGAATGTAAAACCGCCGGGGAGTTTGGTTCACGTCTTTGGAAAGAAGGCGTGCCGGACTACATCCAGTGCCAGGTACAGCACCAGTTGGCTGTGACGGGTAAGCAGGCGGCCGACGTCTGCGTGCTGTTGTGTGGGCAAGAGTTGAAAATCTATCGAATTGAGCGGAATGAAGAGTTCATCGACGCACTGATTGTGCTGGAGCGCCAGTTTTGGGATTTCGTTGAAAAGGATACCCCGCCACCAGCCGATGGCACCGATTCAGCGGATCGTGCGCTGCGCCACCTTTACCCCGTGGATAAAGGTGAAACCCTGGACTTCAGCCAGAGCAAGGATTTGTCGGAAGCGTTCAATGGATTTCTGGCCATTCGATCTGAAATGGAAACCCTGAAATCCACCGAGTCGCACCTCAAGCAGCGAATCCAAAGCCAAATGGGTGAAGCCTCAAAAGCCACTTTCCTGAGCGGGAGTGTCAGCTGGAAACGCAGTAAAGATTCCATTGGGCTGAATGCGAAGAAACTGCTCAAGGAACAGCCAGGGCTTCTGGATCAATACCCACTCACCAAGTCGGGAAGCCGGCGATTTCTCATTCAAGCATGAACACCCCCATTGGCCACGCGGGTATGACAAGTGCCCCGTGGTCCTTTTTCAGGAGAGTCATCATGATTAAAGGTTTGGCTATTACGCCTCCCGTGTTGGGGCGCATCAGTATCGGTCGGATTGTCGAAAAGAACGGTATCCGTCTTCCGCAGAAAGACAACCAATTCACTATCACCTCCCAGGTACAGGAAAAGGACGGCGGTTGGCTGTTACACCCATTGGACGAAGAGCTCAGAAAGGATGCCCCAAACGGCAAGCTGCGAACTATTCCCGTAAGCATGCTGTTCAACGAAGCGGATCTCAATTTGCGGGCGGAATACACCATGTTCGACCGGAAAAGCGGGCGGCCAATTTGTGTAGGTAATGGCGACACTTGTAAGCGCCTGACGCAATCAGGAGTGCAGTCGTTGCCGTGCCCGAGCCCTACGCTCTGTGAGTTTGGCAAAGGCGGTCTGTGCAAGCCCTATGGCCGTCTGAATGTGAAGGTCGGCGATGATGATGACTTGGGTACGTTCATTTTCCGCACGACTGGCTATAACAGCATACGGACACTGGCAGCCAGGCTCAGTTATTACCAAGCGGTCTCGGGTGGCCTACTGGCCTATATGCCGTTGGAATTGAAGCTGCGAGGAAAAAGCACCACGCAAAGCCGCCGCACGCCAATCTACTACGTGGATTTGGCTATCAAGGAAGGGGTGCCATTGCAGGAGGCGGTTGCCCAAGCCAGAGAAAAAGCTAGGCAGATGAAAGAGGAGGGCGTTGACCAGGCTGCACTGGATGCAGCTGCTGCAAAGGGGTTTAGCAATGCGCTGTTTGAATACGATGAAGATGAAATGAGCCAGGTGGTTGAAGAGTTTTATCCTGCTGCGGCAGATGATGGCCCGCTAGATAATTCTTCTGTCGTATCGAAACTGCGGAAAGATCTGAACTCCACTAAGTCAGCTTCTGGATAGATGTTGACGAGTGGTCCTAAACGGGCCACTCGTCTGGGCTTGTGTACGTCTATTTTTTTGTTGGGAAGCACTGGCTCGGGCGTAAATTGGGTAGGGTTCATGATTCTTAGGCGCAAGCGGGCCAATAAAGAATTCAAACGATTACATGGTGGTGCTCGAATAATTGAGCTAAGCTTTTGTTAAATATGAGACTTAGCCCACGTGGCGTGACAGAGCGGTGGCATTCTCGAGAGCGCTCTTTTTTGCAATATCGTTGAACGCGGTGTAGTCCTGTTGGGAATTACGGGGGATTTTGTGTCAGCTGAAGAAGAGTACAAAAAATTATTTGGCCTGGGAAATCCCCCTGATCAGAGAAAGACTGAAAAAGCGCTAGAGCATGCTCTTGACATTAGAAAGTTTGAAATCAATCTATACTGGGAGAGAGCAAAATACTTTTGGACGTTAATTGCCGCCACATTTGCTGGTTACTTTGCAGTTTTGTCAGCTGAGCACATGGCCGACAAAAACTTTAATGCTTTTGTGATTGCTTGCGTTGGTCTAGTATTTTCAGTTGCATGGTACACCACTAACAAAGGAAGCAAGTACTGGCAAGAGAATTGGGAAAATCACGTTGACATGTTAGAGGACGGTGTCACCGGACCATTGTATAAGACAATTTTATATCAACCTAAGACTGACGATTGTCTATCAAATGCGCTAAAAGGTCCTGCGCCACACTCAGTATCGCAGATCAATCAGTGGGTGAGTCTCTTCACAGCTCTTATCTGGCTTCCGCTCATATTCAATACTCTCCCTGTATTTGAAGCCTGCTATCCGATTTCCGTTAAGCATGCAACGATTGGAGTAGTGACCAGTTTGGCAGTAGTTTTTATCCTATTTTTGACAAACTCTAAAATTGTTAATGGGCGCAAGCATTTAATGTCCAAAAAGCGTACTGGAGTCATTGATGAGTAATTTCTTACAAGTCGTGTCAGCGAACGCGCTAAAGCGCGCCACCGCACTCAGCGTTAGGATTGGCGGCTGCCAAGGAAACAGTTATGAAACTGTTTAATAGAGCTGTATGTTTTTTTGTTATATTTTTTATTCCACCGGTTCAAGCGAACGATCTTCAAAGATGTAAAGCTCAAAATCACGATAGCTTTAAAGCCTGTGAAAGGCTTGCTTCGCGTAATAACCCTGATGGTCAATTTGGTTTGAGTCTACTTTTCCTGGAAGGCAATGGAGTAAAAAAGGACTATCAGAAATCTTTCGACTTAATGCACAAGGCGTCTATGCAAGGACACGCAGCTGCACAGTTTCAGGTTGGGCAAGCGTATGTCAATGGGCAGGGCATAAAACAAAACTTTGAAGAAGCTTACGCATGGTTTTTGGTATCAAAAGAGAATGGCAATCCTATAGCCGCTCGGGGCATTGATTTTATGGAATCCAAAAACCTAATAAAAAAATCAAGAATGAATGCTATAACTCAAAGGGCAAATGATATTTACGCCAGCACCTCTAATAAAGGCGGCTTTCAGTATGATGACACTGAGAGCTCCCAAAATGTCAGCAGTTTAGCTGAGTACTGCGATATGGTTATGCCTACAGTTGATAGTGTAATAACGTATAAAAAATATGGCAAACCTCAGTCTGAAGCTAGGCAACTTATGATAGGTATGACTGATAAACAGGCTATAAAAATGATGAATGGCGTTATAAATTGGGTATGGAATACCAATGTGCCAGTAAGTGAGATGAGCCGCTATTTTAAAAATAAATGCTTGGGACAAAGCAAGGAAGTTAGCTTCATGTTTCCATAGATATCCTAACCAATGGCGGTTGTCGGACGGACCTCCGCTGCGCTCCAGCCCGCCGAAAAGCCAGGCGTTGCACGACCATTAAATGCTTAAGTGTGAGATTTTTAGGGAGAAGTTGATTGAACGTTTATTTTTCGGATTACTTCGCTGTTTCAAAGAACGACCTCGAAGAATATGGAGCGTTCAATGTCTCCTTGATAAATGACCTTCCTGTTTTCATAGATCCATTTTTGCTTTTCAATAGTGATGAAAAGGAATATCAGGATCTACATGATAAAATCATAAAGTATATCGGCTTCCTCCGCGATATGTCGGAGGCTGGAAAAATCTCCAAAGGCTTAGTTAGGCACTGGTTTTTTTTCCCTGAAGTAAAACAGAACTGGCTTGGTTTCAGCAAAGTAGGAAATGGTGGGTCAGGTCTCGGGCCTGACTTTGCAAGCGCTCTAAATGAAAATCTCAGCAGTATATTTAATGATTTCGGCTCGGAACAAATAACAAAGAGTAGTCACTTGGAAAAACTGTGCCTCATAAAAGAAGGCGTTGGGAAAGACAGTATTAGCGACTTTACAACTAATTTAATAAAAGCATTTTTGTGCAATTACACTCAAGAGTTTTCAAAAATATATATCGACCCATCGCGAACTAAGTCAGTTTTAGTCCCGCATGCTGAATTCAACTATCAAACTCGTCGATGGGTTTCAAAGAAATACACGCTTCCTTATATAGATGGCGACCACGTATTGTTAACGCCAAAAGATATTCTCACCAAGGACGAGGCTTGGATAAACAAGCATGACATAATCGGTGACTTCGATGATATTATTGCTGCAATTCCCAATATTGAGTTGCGAGGTCAAGTAAACGAATATTTTTTGCGAAGAGTTCCGGAAGACGCGAAACAGCGTGAAATCAATGAAGCAATAGCTAAGACGTTAAGAAATTTTCCGGAATTAATAGATCGTTACATCCGATTAAAAGAGGACACTGGGGAACAGGCTGTCGCTTTGAGTGCGCAAAAGGTCCAAGAAACAGAGGCTGTTTTTATACGCCAAGTGGCGATCTTGATCGAGAACCTTAAAGATGAAAGTGTTTTTTACGAGACAGCTGATGATACGCATGATGAAGCGTACAACCGTGTCCTTTATTTAAAGCAGGTCATTGAAAATAATGATGGGTATAGAATATTTTATTCAAATGGCCAGCCATTAAAGCGAGAGTCGGATCTTCAGCTTATGTTTCGACTTACTTGGTACGCCTCGCAAGATGATGTTAATGCCGAAGTTAATAATGGCCGAGGCCCAGTAGACTATAAAATTTCCAGAGGCTCAAAAGATAGCACCCTTGTAGAATTCAAGTTGGCTAGCAATTCAAAACTGAAGCAGAATCTCGCTAAACAAGTGGAAGTTTACAAGGCAGCAAATCAAACGAAAAAATCTATTAAGGTAATTTTGTATTTTAGCGACAGCGAGCTATTACGCGTACAAAAAATAATGAAAGAACTGGACTTGAAGGAAGGTAAGGGGCTAGTACTTATAGATGCTCAAGCAACCAACAAGCCCTCTGGGTCCAATGCAAAATGAAATGGATCTAAACAGTGCGTCAACGGGACCGGTTTTCCGCTGACGCTCCAAACCGGCCCATTACGCTAGCATTAAAGGAGAGCCAGCTATGCGAAAGCTAAGGGATATCGCTGCAGAAATCACCTCGAATTGGACGACAATCAACAACGGAGCGGCTAGAGAGGCGTTGGAATGCATGAAGGAGATGGATTATCCCGATCAGCCCTTTGGGTCAGACAGCAACGGTTTTTCAGTGATAGGATCTTTTTTAAGCAACTCAGTCGGCTGGAGAGGTGCTGAAGCCAGAAGAATCAAGGCCGAATTACGAAAAATGTGTAAGTAAGGTATGGCCCAGAAAGGTTAGCTAGCCCAAGGGAGGCTCCGATGGAACTGGTGGACTTTGAAACAGAGCTAGAAAAAATCTGGCAAAAGCTTGAGCCTCTCAGGAAAGCAACAGAAGACGAGCCCCTGATTCGGTGGCAGAGATTGACGGTAAACTCATCTGAAGTCACTAACCTAGGGGCGTTGATTTGTGGCTTTTCTGTATACAAACAGGGCGTTTTCTGGAAAAAACCTATTGCAGAGATTCACGTAGCTGGAGACTTTAAACGGCACTGCTATCGAATTTCCTCATGGAGAAAACGACGCGAACCGATTTTTATATTTCCGGAGGACTGCAAAGGGACTTCTATATATGGGTACGCAGACTGTGCGGAAAAGCCGACGTTGGAGGCTATTTTTAAAGAAATGCAGTCGATCCTTGACCGAATAAGACCGTTGCTTAGGGACAATCGGATAGAGACATCCTATCCAGAAGGTTGGGTGGGCCGAAGTCCTGCAATGATTATTAAAGAAGCCCTCAAGAACCGGAAGTAAGGTTAATTCATCCTTTAACAATCGGCTTCATTGGATGCAGCCGCTGCGAAGGGATTTGGGAATGCGCTGTTTGAGTATGACGAGGATGAGATGAGCCAGTACCTTTTAAGCTTTGCCCGAGGTCATCTTGACGGCAAGTCCGACGCCTACTTGGCGCTTCTTTGGTGCCTCTACAAAGCCAACCAGAGTAAGGGCCGTTACTCTGAGCACATCAAAGCCCACTTGACCAAAGTCGCTGGTGAACTTCTTGAGAAGGACTATCAGCTTATCGCCTTACGCTTCAAGAAGGTGCTGGATGCCAAGCCTGAGCTTGATTGGGTCGCCCCCTCTGGGCTGAGCCCCTTGTCATATCTACAGTTGAAGAACTTCAAGGGATTTGGTGAGCTTGCATCCGATGACAAAGGAAGCCACCTGAGGTTTAGCAAGACCAAAAATATTTTTTATGCCCCTAACGGAGGCGGAAAGTCTTCGTTGTGTGAGGCGCTGGAGTATGGCACCACAGGGCACATAAAAGAGGCGGATCGACGCAAGACCAAGGTTAGACAATACATCGCAAGAGGGGCGGCCAAGATGTCCCTCTCACTAGTGGGGATGGATAAGGCACCCGTCACCCGCAGCCTCACTTGGGCCAGCTGCTTTATTGATCGCAATCGCCTACAAGAGTTTTCCTTGCTTGGCTCCAAAGATACTGGTAGCCCCGAGAGTGACGTCATTGCTACGTTGTTTGGTCTCGAAGAATTCCAAGAAGTCATAGCACGGTTTGTGAAGCCGGAAAGCTTCAGCCTCAATACGTTCCTTCGCCCAGACCAAACGCAGGCCCTGACTAACATTGCCAGGGAGAGAGGAGCCTTGATTGAGGAGCGGCGCAGCCTTAGCGAGAAGATCATTGAACTGAACAATCACGTATGTGGCCATCTGGGCTTGTCGACGGCTCAGCAAGGCGCTGTGCGTGCCAGGTTCTCGCGTCTAACGAAGCTGGTGGAGCTCAAAATCCGTAAGGCCGAACGACTGAAGCTTGCGGAGGCCCCCACCATTATTTTGATGGAGCGAATTCGCCGTGCGGGCGGGATCGCTAGCCGCTTACTTCTAAGGAAATCGAAGATCGAAGCTGCGTTTCTACATAACGCGGCAGCTGTTAACTATCGCGCTGTTTATGAAGCCCTAAAGGCTATCGAGAGCACGAGAGAAGACGACGTCTGTCCTGCATGCTCCACACCTTTGTATAGTGTGGCCGAAAACCCGTTCGAGAAGGCTCGGCGTGAGCTTCAGTCCCTGGGTATGTTGGAACAACTCAAAATTGCTCAGCAACGCAACGATCAACGCATCGCTCAGCTGGCCGCAAAAATTTCCACTGCCATTGCAGGGGTCGACGCGAATACGCGTTTAGGTATGTCGTGTTCCTTGAGTCTGGGTGAACTCCAATCAGCCATTGCTGATTTTCAGACAGCGGCAGACAGAGCAAAGGGCGCGGCGCAAGTACTCCATCATTTTACCCAGCTGCTTGTCGTCGACTCTGCCGGCGTCGAAACCTATGTTAACGCTTGCCGGCTGAGGCATGAAGAGGTCAAGCAGGCAGATGTGCAGGTCAAGCGTCTTGAAGAGCAGGCGTCAACCCTCAAGAAAACGGAAGAGACCATTAGGGCGCTGTTCACTGACAAGATAGCCTCGCAACGAGCTCACACCGGCGCGGGTAAGAAAATATCGGATCTGTTGCTCCAGCGAGCCGCCCTTCGAGATCACGATGCGGACAATGCGCGGTTCAATTCGTTCATTAAGCAGTTGCAGCTGGAATACGGCAACCTATACCGCGACCTGTTAAGCTACAAGCTTTCCTTGGAAAAGGAGCGCATCACTGGGATTGAGGAAAAAGCTGCCGATTACTACAAAGCGATCAATGACCACGATGATGAGCACGAACGCATCGAGGCCATTCGTTTTGAAAAAACCGGTGATGGTTACCGGATAAAGATCTCGAACACTGACGGCACGTCCCTTGATGCTTTTTCTATTCTGAGTGAAGGTCATTTGCGAGCACTGGGGCTTTCGCTACTGCTAGCGATGGCCGAGAAGAACAAATTCCCATTAATCGTTTTCGATGATGTGGTGAACGCTATCGACAGCGATCACCGTTCCAACATCATCGACTTGTTCTTTTCGGATCCGTACCTAAGGCGCACTCAGATGGTGGTCACGACGCATGATCGCCTCTTTTGGGAGCGCTTCTGCATCATTGCAGAAAGGCATCCACAAGCCGACCAGCACTCCAGCTGCGTACTCAGCTATACCAACAAAGGTATCGTGATTGTCGACTACGCAGGTGGGTTTCAGGCGAAGGTTCACGAGGCCCTAGCGGTGTATGACGTGAGGCAGGCGTTGATCTACTGCCGTATCTGGTTTGAGTCGATTGTGGTTGAGTATTGTTTGGAGAACTCGGTCTCGATCACTGCTCAGTTTGGCAAATCCAACCTTAAGAAAAATATTTATCTACAGATCAGTCTGGAAAAAACCTTTGCGCTTGTTGAGCCTCGTATCGCCTACGATCTCACGCACTTCAATTTGATCAAGAATGATCTCGTTAACTGGGGCGGCCAGAATCAGGAGCATCATGCGTTCGATGAGGCCAGTTTGAATTTCGTTCACTCTAAAACGAGCATGGAAGTCATCAAAATCTACGATGCAATCCGCTTACTGGAGTGCCAGCTTTTTCCAACTGAAAAGCACGCCTCGTGCCAGACCCTGCTTCAGGATGTGAACGAAAAAATCGGCGTATGGGCTGGAAAAATCGAACAACTTACAAGAGCTCCGGCTGAGGTTCAGCAGGCTGCTCAGCAGAGATTGACCCTTCTGCATAAACGTGCGGATGAACTTAACCAGGAGCTGGCTTACGTTGAGGTTTGTCTAGCTGGAATGTGAGCATGATTTAAGCGTGCGATGTGACGTGAAGCCACCTAGGGAGTTTCTGCAGGCGGAGTGACACAAGAGAAGGCGACAGATTTATTTATATCGCTTGGACATCCGCTTTTGACCGGATGCAGACATTAGAAAATCGATCAAAGCTGAGTATAACAAGCCGCATGTTGCCGGACTAGTTTTTCGCTGTGCTCCAAACCAGCCGCAAATACGGGCGTTGAGGTTGTAGAAAAACCCTAAACCAGGCGGTTTTGGTAGCATTGAGCAAACAGACAAGGGGCCATTAGGAGTAGGTAGAAGCAAGCGCTGCCTATCAAAATGGAGGACATGCCAGTTTCAGGAGTATTGCTGCGAAAGCGCTTAGGGAAACGCTGATCAAAGGCCAAGCGCTCAAAAAATTGTATAGCCGTCTCCAAACAGGCGGCATTTCATCAATTTTCCAACGCACAATCGGAATTATGCAGACAAAACGCATTTTTGGGCGCATTTTCCGCCCTTTTGGCAGATTTTAGGCACACTGAGGCCGCTTCAGTCTCCGTGCCAGTACGAGATTGGCCAGACCAAACATTGTAAAAAGCTGCGCCGTATTCTTTAGCAGCCCTCGATAACGCACTTTGCGATGCCGGAACAAGTTCTTGATAACGTGGAATGGATGCTCCACCTTGGATCGAATCTGCGCCTTAACCCGTTCCCGCTGAACGACGAGATCTTTGCGGCGACCCGCTTCCATCTTCTTTAGTTTTCCTCGTTTTTCAGCAACATGCCAGACGACCGTCGACTCCTTGAAAGAAGCGCGTTTGGCCACGCCGGTGTAACCCGCATCACCAAAGGCATCCGTTTCATCACCATGCAATAAGTTTCCAGACTCTGTGATATCCGCCACATTGGCTGCGGTGCCTGTTAGGCTGTGAACCAGTCCCGAATCCGCATCAACGCCGATATGGGCCTTCATACCAAAGTGCCACTGATTGCCTTTTTTGGCTTGGTGCATTTCAGGATCGCGTGCCTTTGCCCGGTTTTTAGTGGAGGGCGGTGCAGCAATAATAGTGGCATCGACAATGGTGCCCTCACGCATCAACATCCCTTTTTCGGCTAGATGGGCATTGATCTGCTCAAAAATGAGCTGCGTTAGCGACTGCTTTTCCAGCATATGACGAAACTTCAGCAGTGTCGTTGCGTCGGGTACAGACTCTACAGCCAGATCAACGCCTACAAAGTTGCGCAGTGCCTGACTGTCATAAATCGCGTCTTCCAGAGCTTCGTCTGCCAAGGCGTACCACTGCTGAACAAAGTACATACGCAGCATTCGTTTCAGGGGAATGGGTGGCCGGCCGCGTTTGCCCCGAGAGTCTGGATAATACGAGGGTGCAAGCGTTTTCAGGAGTCTGGCCCAAGGCACAACGTGCTCCATTTCTGCAAGGAACCGCTCACGGCGAGTGGTCTTTCTTTTGGCAGAATACTCAGCTTGGGCGAAACTCGTTTGCTGCATGGCAGTTCCTGGTCAAGGTAGTGGCAGAAGCCCTTATTTTACTGGAAACTGTGTCGATGCGGAATTAATCAGCGTTTCCTTAGGGATGCGAAGCCCCCAGCCTGCTCATGTAAACTATCTCGTGCAAGCATTCCGTTACAGGGGAAAAACTAGCTATCGTGACGCCATTTATTTGTCGTATGATCGAAACGGTACGGAGAGGTTGCGTAAGTTCGTTTCAGGCCTTGGGATTGTCAGTGGCAACTTTTCTCTAATGGCGGCCGATTATTTAGCAAGGCGAGCTGTGTGAGAGATGATTAGGAGTCTTATATTGCTGATATCGCGGAGTATTCACAGTTTTACCTTCCCTATGAGTTGGCCAAAATATAAAGCAGCATTAACCATTTAGGAGAGTTTCTTGGATAGTTTCAACCAAGGGATACCACCGACCTTCCTTCAGTATGCGTCGGATATCCTTGCTGATACATCATCTGGACTGAGTGGGCCAGTAGTAGTAAAAACTACCTCTGCTTTTGCCGTTGAGTATGGAATCGATGATCTCCCGCATGCTACCTACCCATTTGATGCTCCAAACAAACGGACTGCTCTGTACGATAACTTGATGGCTTTTTCTGATGGTCAGCAGTACCGGATACTGAAAGAACTTTGTGATCACCCATCTTTCCCATTGATTGAGAACAGCAAACGTAAAGAGTTAAAACTTCGGCTCGTTACCAAATTTGGGCATTTGGACCCGAGGGACACGCCTTCAGAAGTTAACGAGAATTTGGTAAATGAGACTCGGCACTGGCTGGCAGGTTATCCGGAATCACTTTCTCTTTTTACCCAGGCTTTAGAGAAATACGAGCACGGGGCGTTCCAAAGGAATCTACTCGATGATTTGCGGTTGGCGCTAGAGCGATTGCTTAGATCTCTCTTGGGAAATTCGAAATCGTTAGAAAACCAAATTCCAGAGGTTGGGAAGTTCATTAAGGCTCGTGGCGGATCGCCCGAGCTTGCCAATATGCTTGTTAAGCTGATTGATTATTATGCAAAATACCAAAATAGCTATATTAAACACGACGACTCGGTGATTGAGGAGGAGATTGAGTTCCTGCTGGAGATCTCTTCGTCATTTATGAAGCATCTCGTGCGACTTGGTGCAATAAATGGCTAAAAAATGACTCAAATCCTGAGTCAATCTACTCCCTCCACCTCAATTCCATTCTTAGCCAACCAGTCCTTTCTCCGCTCATAATCCGGCATAACCCGCTCAACCAGCTTCCAGAACTGGCTTGTATGATGTGGCTCATGCAAATGGGTAAGCTCATGCACCACCACATACTCGACAATCTCTCGCGGCAACAGGATCGTCTTCCAGTTGAAGTAGAGACGGTTGCCTTTGCCGCACGAACCCCAGCGGTAGCCCAGGTCCTGAATTTTGACACCAGCAGGCTCAACGCCCATGCGCGCAGCTAGGTACTGGACCTTCTCGTTCAGGTAAATCTGTGCTTTGGTGCTGTACCAGTGAATGAAGTGGAATCTTGCCTTAGGCTGCAGGTCTTTTCGCAGGCAGAATCGGCCAGCTATCAGTTTGAGGGGCGTTTTTTGATCGTCGACCAGTTTCAGCCGGTAGCTCCGGCCCAAGTACAGAAATCCCTCACCATTCACGTACTCTTTGCGAGGCTGTGGTTTTAGAAGCTGGGCTTTCTCGGCCAGCTTCTGGTAGATCCAGAATTTTTTTTCCCGAACGAAGTCTTTGAGTAGCGTTTCGTCGGTATTTCTGGGGGCAGCCAGTACGAGCTCGCCTTCGCGGTCCACAATGATCTCCAAAGTTTTTCGCCGGGCACTGTGGCGTACCTCAAAGGTCAGGTCATCCACCTGCAATTCCATCAGGCGCTCACCAGCTTGCTGTGATTCGCCCGTGCAAGGTCCAGTAGTTTGTCCAACAGGCTGTCCAGTTTGTTAACCGGGAGCAGATCCAGTTCGAAAAGTTCTTCGAACAGCCGGCCTC